>Ga0209718_1001316_pt1 | contig 28780 bp, 19 predicted proteins | sample AD_JPNAS1_MetaG_FD_184420 | JGI IMG/M metagenome (GOLD analysis project Ga0209718, IMG submission 184420) | Active sludge microbial communities of municipal wastewater-treating anaerobic digesters from Japan - AD_JPNAS1_MetaG (SPAdes) (version 2) | ecosystem: Engineered > Bioreactor > Anaerobic... | reverse complement strand
CGCTGGAGGGGTCGCGCTTGGTCTGCCCCGCCAGGACCTGGGCGTGGATCTTCTTCTCGCCGACTTCCAGCTGCTTCATGCAGTCGGCCACGTCGTTGAGGTGGTTGGCCATGGCGTAGCGCAGCAGCGACCAGTCGTCGATGGTTGCCACCAGGCCCAGCGCCGCATGGGAGAAGCTGTAGCCCACCATGCTCGTGTAGTGCCAGCTGCTGCCTTCAAGCCACTGGGGCCCGTAGGGGAGGAAGAGGGGGCTGAGATTGACGAAATCGTGAGGTTTAATGAAATTGTCGATGTAATTTTCAGCCCTGATAAAGGTGTAGAAGCCCGGCAGTTCGGCCTCAGTGCCGTCGATGGTAAGGCGACCGTTGAACTCCCCATCACCCTCCACCCAGAGCGGGATATCAGATGAGGTGGTGTAGGAGTCGGGGTTCATGTAGACGTAAAGCATCGCGTCCGGCGACTGGTAGTAGGTGCCGGTCTTGAACTGGGTCTGGGATTCGATCTCAAGGGTACCGTCCTCGTGGGCCGTGTGGCCGTCCACGAAGGAGTCCTTCTCCAGGGTCATCCAGCTCGTCCCGCGCTTGGTGAAGAGGTCGAAGCCCTGCACCTGGGCGGAGAATGGGTCCGCCTGGGTGGGGATGTCCATGCTCACCAAAAGTTTCGAGGTGTCATCGCCCATCAGGGTGTGGGAGCCCGCCAGGACCGTGCCGTCGAGCAGGGTGGCGTCGCTGCTGGTAAGGGCCGTAAGGGCGTTGCCCTGGGCACTGTCCAGAACGCCGGTGTTGACGAGGCTGCTGCCCTCTTCAAGCCGGACGGCGTCGGAACCCAGGCCGGTGGTGACGATGACGCCGTCGTTGAAGGCCTCGGAGTCGAGCTCGGCGTACATGCCGTGGGCTTTTTCGCCCCCGGTCGTAACGGTGCCCGATCCGAGGTTATGGACTTCGCTACCCCCGGAGGCGTACATGCCGTGGGAGCCGTCGCCGACGGTTTCGACTTCGCCATCGTTGAAGGCCTTGGCGTTGTGCGCGGCGTACATGCCGAAGGCGTCGTTGTTACGAGTGACGACCTTTCCCTTGTTCACGGCCGTGGAGTTGAATTCGGCCATCATGCCGTGGGAGCCTTCGCCCCAGGTCCTGACGACGCCGCCGCTGAAGTTGCCCACAAAGGAATCGTCCAGGGCGTACATGCCGATGGAGCCGGGTCCATGGGTTACCACCTTGCCGGTGTTGACGGCCCTGGAGTGGTCTTCAGCGACCATGCCGAAGGCGTTGTCGCCCCTAGTGACGACCGTGCCGGTGTTCACGGCCCGGGAGTGGTCTTCAGCGGCCATGCCGTGGGAGCGTTCACCCCAAGTCCTGACGACGCCATCGCCGAAGTTGCCCACAAAGGAATCGTTAAGGGCGTACATGCCGTAGGAATCGTCGTTACGAGTGGCTACCGTGCCGGTGTTCACGGCCCGGGAGTCATCGGAAGCCACCATGCCGTGGGAGCCTTCGCCCCAAGTCCTGACAACGCCGCCGCTGAAGTTGCCTACAAAGGAATCGTTAAGGGCATACATTCCGTAGGCACCGGGTCCATGGGTTACCACTTTGCCCGTGTTAACGGCCGTGGAGTAGTCTTCAGCGACCATCCCGTGGGAGCCTGCGCCCCAGGTCTCGACAGTATCGCTGCTGAAATTGCCCACAAAGGAATTGTTAAGGGCGTACATGCCAAAAGCGCCGTCACCGTGGGTGACAACCGTGCCGGTGTTCACGGCCCTGGAGTGGTCTTCGGCGAACATCCCGTGGGAGCCGTCACCGCCGGTCTCGATGGTGCCGCCGCCGAAGTTGCCCACAAAGGAATTGTTAACGGCGTACATGCCGTAGGCACTATCGCCGGAGGTGACGATCGAATTCAGGTTGAAGGCTCTGGAGTTGTTCCTGGCCACCATGCCGTGGGCATTTTCACCGAAGGTCTCGATGGTGCCCTCGTTGCGGACCTCGGAATCCTTGAAAGCCAGCATGCCGTGGCCCCTTCTGCCTTCCGTGATGACATTGCCAAGGTTGAGGCCGAAGGAGCCATCCTCGGCCTTGATGCCAACCGATCGGCGGCCGGAGGTCATGACCAGGCCCTTGTTGATGGCCTTGGAGCTACCCAGGGCGTACATACCGAAGGCATCGTTGCCATCAGTGTCGACTTTACCCTTGTTGATGGCCCTGGAGTCACCCAGGGCGAACATGCCATGGGAGCCGTTGCCGGAGGTGATCACCGTGTCGGTGTTCACGGCCTTGGAGTCGTCTTCAGCGAACATCCCGTGGGAGCCGTCACCGCCGGTCTCGATGGTACCGCCGCTGAAGTTGCCCACAAAAGAATCGTTAAGGGCGTACATACCGAAAGAGCCCTGGCCGTGGGTCTTCACCGAGCCGATGTTGACAGCCGTGGAGTTGTTTTCAGCGAACATGCCGTGGGCACCGTCACCGCCGGTCTCGATGGTGTCGTGGCTGAAGTTGCCCACGAAGGAATTGTTGACGGCGTACATGCCGTAGGCGTTATCTCCGCTGGTAACGACGGAACCCCAATTGAGAGCCTTGGAGTTGTTCCTGGCTACCATACCCTGGGCGTTTTCGCCCTTGGTGATGATGTCACCTAGGTTGAAGGCCTTGGAGTTGTTCCTGGCCACCATTCCGCGGGCATTTTTGCCGGAGGTCTCGATGGTGCCCTCGTTGCGGACCTCGGAACCTTTCAAGGCCAGCATACCATGGGCATTGTTACCTGAGGTGGCGATGGAGCCTTCGTTGTAGGCTTTGGAGTCATCGGAAGCCACCATGCCGTGGGAACCTTTTTTGGTGGTCTGAATGTCGCCTGAAACAGTGTTAGTGGCGATGCCGCCGTTGAGGGCGTACATGCCGTGGGCATCTTTCCCGGTGGTCGTGATGGTGCCGCTGTTCTCGGCCGTTGAGCCACCATGCCTCGCCAACATTCCGTGAGAGCCGGCACCAGAGGTCTGAATGTCTCCCGAAACGGCGTTCGTGATGGTACCAATATTGAGGGCGAACATACCGTAGGATCCGCCGCCGTGGGTGATGATGGACCCGCTGTTCTCAGCAATGGATTTGTCGGCCATCATGCCGTGGGCTTCGTCGCCGGAGGTGACGATGGAGCCTTGGTTGGAAACAGTGGACCCGCTTCCCAAAGCGTGCATGCCGTAGGCGCCTTTCCCCTTGGTTTCGATGGTGCCCGTGCCCTCGTTGGTGGCTTCTGAGCCCGTTCCTTCGGCACTCATGCCGTAGGCGCTCGAGCCCCAGGTGACGATGGAGCCGTAGTTCAACGCCGAAGTAGTGCCTCCACTGGCTACTCTGGCGATCATGCCATGAGCTGACCCGCCGTGGGTCGTGATATCGCCTGAAGCAGCGTTCACGGCCTTGCCGCCGTCGCGGGCGTACATGCCATTGGCGCCGATGCCCTGGGTATCGATGGAGCCCTCGTTGGTGGCTTCTGAGCCCGTTCCTTCGGCCCGCATGCCGTAGGCGCGTACCCCCTCGGTTTCGATGGTGCCCGATGCGGCGTTCACGGTCTTGCCGCCGTTTAGGGCGTGCATGCCGTAGGCGCGTTCCCCCTTGGTCTCGATGGTGCCTTCGTTGGTGGCTTCTGAGTCCGTTCCTTCGGCCATCATGCCATGGGCGTTGTCACCAGAGGTGACGATGGAGCCCTTGACATCACCGGAAGTGGCGTTCAAGGCCATGCCGCCGTTGAGGGCGTACATGCCGTAGGAGCCGACACCGTGGGTGATGATGGCCCCGCTGTTCTCAGCGGTGGAATTGTCGGCCACCATGCCGTGGGACTCATCACCCCAAGTCTCGATGGTATCGGGACTTGAGTTGCGAATGGTAGATTTGCCATCGCCCCACATACCGTATGAGCCCTTACCCTTGGTCTCGATGTAGCCCTTGTTGGTGGCCTCAGCGCTGGATCCGCGGGCCCGCATGCCGAAGGATTCGTCGCCACTGGTGACAATGGAGCCTTCGTTAGTGACACTCCCGCCTGGTATTTCGGACGACTGTCCGATCGACATTCCGTGTGAGGTTTTACCCTCGGTCACGATATCGCCCATGTTGATGGCCGTAGACGACTTAAGGGCGCCCATGCCCCATGCCCCGGTACCAGAAGTGTGGATGGAGCCTCCCTTTTCGTTGATGATGGTTAATCCACTAGGAGCCCACATAGCATGAGCTTCGTCGCCGCTGGTGTTGATGGAGCCATAATTTGTGGCTGAACCTGGGCCTCCGTCCGATGCCATGCCGAAAGACTGGAAGCCTTTGGTGAAGATCTTGCCCGAGGTTTCGTTCACGGCCTCGTCGCCGCTAGAGATGTGAATGCCGTAGGCATTTCCACCATTCGTTTCTATTTTCGCTTTGTTGATCCAAATATGGTCCGTGGCTTCACTGGTTTTTAATCCATGAGCCCCATTCTCCGACGTCACGATATCATCGGAGTTGACATCCGCCAGCGCCGTGCCGCCTAGAAACGTCAAAAGGAAAACGACAATAAAACCCAAGATAAGACCCTTACTCCCGGTTCCTTTACTCAAAGTTGCTCCTCCCCTTTCTTGGAAGTCCAATCTTTGTCTTCGAAGCGGCCCAGCGAAGGACAAAGCCGGGAAACCGCACCAGGGCCTTCGGAGAAAGATCTCCGCAGGCAATTGTTGATATCTGGAATAGGATCCAATGCAAGGAACTTTTCTTTGGTGCGGGGAACAAACCCGGTTGAACGCTCCTCCCCCTTCTTCTGTTTATTTCTGGCTATTTCTGGTGCTTCGAAAGTGATCGATCAGGATGGTAGTTGGTTCGGCAATTTTGATGCTGCAGCGGAAAGAATGCAACTACAACAAATTATCTTATCCACCTTCTACCTTTGTCAAGTCGAATCGTATTCGTATAGAAGTAGGAATAAGACAGGATTTAATCGATTCTTCTGTTTATTTCTGATACTTTGAAAGATACCGAACAGTACAGCGGTTGGAGGGAAACCATAATGCTGCTCCGGAAAAATTGCAATTATTACAGATTATCGTATCCTCCTTCTGCCTTTGTCAAGCCGAATTCAGAGAATAGAGTGAATAAAAAGAACATAACTGAAAGGGCTCCTCTACCCTACGCTGGCGGCGCGCCGGCTAGGGCACCGCGTCTGCGTTCTCCGTGGTGCAATGCCCTTGCCTTACGATCTTGCCCTTCCCACAAAAGGTTTTCTCTGTGTCCTCTGCGTCCTCCGTGGTGCAATGCTTTTAGGTTTTCTTGCCTTTCGCCCTTGCCCTTTCGATCTCTTGCCCCCAGCCCCCTTGCATCGCCCGAATAAATCTGCTACATTTTTCCCTAGAGGGAGTGTCCGCAGATGAGAATAGCCGAGTTCAGCAGAGGTTCCATGAAGTCCGTCAATTCCAACTGGTGGTGGCGCTAAGGCGCCGCGACCCGACGCGTGACTACACGCGGGGTGCGCGGTTTCGACCGTGTACCCCGCGTTTTTTATTCTGAACGAGGGGGCGTATCCATAAGAGGATGAACGCCCCTTTTTGTTTGCGGACAACCCCGATATCGTGAGCCGAGGAGGAAGAGGAAATGAAGAGCGCAAGCAAGGCAGTCGAGGCAAGGAAGGGTTATTTCGGTACCTTCGGGGGCAGTTACGTGCCCGAACAGTTGCAGCCCAGGCTGGATGAACTGGAGGCCGCCTTCGAGTCGGCCAGGGGTGATGAATTATTCGGCAAGGAATATGCCAGGCTTTTGAAGGAATACGTGGGCAGACCCTCCGCCCTGACATACTGTGCCAACATCTCCAGGGAGTACGGCGGTGGAAGGCTTTTCCTCAAGCGGGAGGACCTGAACCACACCGGGGCGCACAAGATCAACAACACCATAGGCCAGGCCCTGCTCGCGAAGCGGATGGGCAAGGAGAGGATCATCGCCGAGACCGGGGCGGGCATGCACGGGACGGCCACGGCCACGGTGGCGGCCCTGATGGGGATGAAGTGCACCGTCTACATGGGTGAGGAGGATGTCCGGAGGCAGGCCCCGAACGTGGCCCGGATGAAGGTCCTGGGCGCCGAGGTGGTCCCCGTGACCCACGGCCAGAGGACCTTGAAAGAGGCCGTCGACGCGGCCCTCGACGCCTACGTGGCGGAGCCGGAATCATTCTATATGCTGGGTTCCGTCGTGGGGCCCCATCCCTTTCCCACGGTCGTCAGGCATTTCCAGAGCGTCATTGGCAGGGAGGCCCGGGAGCAGTTCCTCGAGAGGGAGGGCAGGCTTCCCGACAATGTGTTGGCTTGCGTGGGCGGAGGGAGCAACGCCATGGGGATCTTCTCCGGCTTCCTCGGGGACGACGGTGTGAAGCTCATCGGCGTGGAGCCCGCCGGGCGGGGGCTCGACACGAAGGACCACGCCGCGACCCTCTCGGTGGGGAAGCCGGGCATCATCCACGGCTTCAGGAGTTACGTCCTGACCGATGACGACGGCGAGCCCGCACCGGTCTATTCCATCTCGGCGGGGCTGGATTACCCCGGCGTGGGTCCCGAGCACGCCTTCCTTTTGGAAAGCGGCAGGGCTTCCTACGTTTCCATCACCGACGACGAGGCCGTAAGCGCTTTCGAGACGCTCTGCCGGCTGGAGGGTATCATCCCGGCCCTGGAGAGTTCCCATGCCGTGGCCCATGCATTGAAGATGCTCCCCCGGCTTACGGCGAAGGAGACGGTGCTGGTTAACCTCTCGGGAAGGGGCGACAAGGACCTCGATACGGCACTACCGCTCCTGGGGCTGTAGAGTAGAACCCCGCCCCCGGGGGACAGCCCTCCGGGGGCTTTTTGAATGATCCAGCGGGGCGCTTTTGTGCTTCCTTGCTCGAAGAATTTTTTCGTTCCCTCGAGTCCTTGGTGAGAACCTCTTGGGTTGTGGTATCATCGGGCCAAGTTTTGTCATGGTGAAGAGGCAACGAGATTTTCAACAGAAATACCGGACCGGAGGAGATGGTTATGACGAGCGAACTGTTCCGCATCAGCCAGGAAAGGCTGGAAGAGGTCAACCGCTTCCTGCTCGACCCCGCGAACCCCGAAGTGCAGGCCCTTCTGAGGGTCGTCGCCAAGTACGGCACGCCGGAGGAGATCAACGCCAAGGCGAGAGCTGCGAGGTGCCTTTCGAGCCTCATGGGGCGCCTCGAACGGATGGGTTCCCCCTACCTGGAGAACCTCAGGTGGCTCGAGTCGGAGAGAGACAAGGGGGCTTTCATCCCCATCTCGGAGTACAGAAAGAAGGTATTGGGCGGCGAGCCCGCGGGCAGGACCTTCAGAGAGTCCACGTCGGTGACGCTCGAGATAAGCGCCCTCCAGTACTTCCCCTTCCTGATCGCCGAGGCGGAACAGGCCATCGACAGGAAGGAGGTCATGCCCGGCAGGTACATCAGGGTCCGCAAGATGAAGGAGCAGGAACGAGACCAGGGCGACACCCTTGCCGTTGCGGCGGCCATGCAGATCGTCGGCGCCAGTTACACCGAGACCCTTGACACGAAGGGCACCGATGGTTCCAACGTCCATCTCGGCGGGCCGGAGACCATCACGGGCTACTTCGGGGGCATAGGCCAGCCCAACGACCACCCCTTGGCGTGGGCGGACGAACTGCTGTACTACTACACCAACTACGGAATCAACGAGGTGCTCAACATCAACCCCGGGACGGTCCTGCTGGGTTACCTGCTCCACAGGCTGGGCATCGACGTCGGCTTCAAGATCTCCGTATTCATGGGCAACGACAACCCCTACGCGGTTCTCTGGACGCTGATGATGGCCAGGATGTTTGCCAGGGAGGACGGGTCGACCCCCCTCGTGGGATTCAACCTCTCGAACTCGGTGGACGCCCCCACGCTGCTGGCCTGCGCCGATATCCGCAGGAGGCTCGGCCTGGAGGACAAGGTCAGGATAGAACACCACATCATCGAGACCTACAGGAGCATCGTCCGCCAGCCCTACAACAGGCGCGCCGACCTGCTGGAGGTAGCCCGCGTCTACCCGAACATCTCGGCGAAGCACGAGGGGGGCGAACCCGAGGTCGAACAGACCCTGGCCCACCCCTCGGATATACTGGACTATTTCCGCGACAAGGCGGAGGTCCTTGCCTCGGGCGACATGGACAACCTCAAAACCAACTACCTCAAGAAGCACGAGGCCGTGAACAATACGGCCGAGGAACTTACAAAGGCGGGCCTTTCGTTCATCGCCGCCCAGCGGCTCCACGCCCGCTGAACCTGCCAGGTCAGGCGGAGCTGACCTCGATCTCCTGGATCTTCTCCTCGAAGCCGTAGATCGTTCCGTCGATCTCATCCACCGTCCGGTCCAGGTACTGCATCCCGGTGATCTCGTACTGGGCCGGAAGGTGGTTGGAGAAGCGCTTGACCTTGAGGAGGGACTTCAGGTAGCTCTTCTCGAAGAGGTTTATCACCTGGGCGGCCGTCAGGGCGTCGGCCTTGCCGGTCTCCAGGAATAGGTGGGCCATTTCGAGGTTCTCTCCTATCTCCATCTCGCCGTACCATATATCGGCCAGGATCTCCCGGAAACGCTCCCTCCAGTCGAGGTCCACCATCTCGCGGACGGCCCGGTCGATGTACTTCAGCCCTCTTTGCAGTTCTTCTTCCACGACGCGTCTATCGCCCGGGGGAAGGGAGAAGGACGCTATGTACTCCGCCTCGTCGGGGATGAGCCTCCACCCTTTCAGTAGTTTTCCATAGTCGGGCCTCAGGGTCACCGAGGCGCTTTCGGCCTGGGCCGACATGAGCCGCCGGAATATTTTGCCCGTGTCGGAGCCCCTGGACTCCTGGGGTGACCTTTTGAGCCATGTCACGTAGCCTGTCTCGAAAAGCCCCTTCCTGCCGGCCCTCCCCGCCATCTGCAAAAACTCGTTCCTGGAGATGGGTTCCCTGTCGTGGAACCGGACCAGTTGGGCGAAGATCACGTACTCGGCGGGAAGGTTCACCCCCAGTGCCAGGGCGTTGGTGCCGCAGACCACGTCCAGTATCCTTTCGCGGAAGGCCGACTCCACCAGGAGTTTTTCCTTGGGGAGCATCCCGCCGTGGTAGACGCCGACGCCCCTCAAAAGCGGCATGTACACATCGCCCACATCGAGGATCTCCGCCAGTTCGTGGATCCTCTGCCGGTGGGCCTTGCCCCTGCGGGACCGCCGGCGGGCGATCTTGTAGGCCAGGTCCACGGCCCCCTTCTGGGAGAAGCAGAAGACCAGAGCGTCGTGGAGTTTTTCCAGGGTGGCCGGCTTCTTGGGCGTGAATACCAGCCTGGTCACCCGCTCGCGACCTTCGTAAAGGGCGAAGGGCCTCCCGGTGATCCTCTGGAGGTAGTCACCCACGGAGCGCGCCCCCCCGAAGGTGGCCGACATGACCAGTATGGATGAATCGGGGTTCGTGGCGACGATGCCTTCGATGTAGGTCCTGGCGCGGTCGGGGTCGTCGAAGATGTAGTGGAACTCGTCGATCACGACCCTCAGCCCCGGTGAGCCGGCGTACTTGAGGGTGTAGATCTCCTGGGTACAGCAGATGACGGGGGCGCCTTCATTTTTTTTGAAATCGCCCGTCTCTATGCCGACATCGAGCCCCATCCGCCTGAGTTCCAGGTAGCGCTCGTTGCTCAGGGCCTTGATGGGCGCGGTGAAGATGATCCTCCTCGTGCCCGGCGGCCAGATGCGGCCCTGCAGGTCCATCAGGCCGGACCACAGGTAAGCCACCCAGGTCTTTCCCGACCCGGTGGGAGCCGCCAGGACGGCGTCCCTGTCCCTGATCATTTCCCAGGCTTTCAGTTGCCAGGGGTAGAAGGTTTCCGATACTTCAGCCATGCTTTCCTCTTTTCATCGATTTTATGCCGGGTCAAGTCTTTGCGCCATCTATCTTACTATGAACATCCCTTTCGCGAATTCAAAATTGCGTTTTCCTTGACAGGTGGAGAAGGAGGGTAATATCATCGGTTCATGTCACCGGTCGGTGACAGGAGGAGCCATGAGAGGCAAAAGAGAGACTAGGGCGAAGATCCTGGAAGCGGTGGGAGAGATCCTCTCCGAGGAAGGGTTCGGCGGAATAAGGATCAATAACATTTCCCGGAGGGCCGGCGTGGACAAGGTGCTGATATACCGCTACTTCGGGGACCTGCCGGGGCTTTTGCGGGAGTTCGCGTCCCGGGGCGACTACTGGCCATCGATGGACGGCCTCGTCGAAGAGGTTGGAGAAGGCCGCCGTCCGCCCAGGGCCGCCGACTTGGCCGTGGCCCTTCTGAAGGGCTACATGCGGGGACTCAGGGATTCTCCGACGGCCCAGGAACTGCTCCTGGGAGAACTGGTATCCCGCAACGAACTGTCGGAGGCCTCGGCCCGGAAGAGGGAAAGGCAGGGCGCGGACCTGATCGAAGCCCTGGTGGGGGCTGCGCCCGATGCCCGGGCCGTGGACGTGACGGCCATGGCGGCGCTGCTCTCGGCGGGTTTGACCTTCCTGATGCTCAGGGCCCGGACATCGGAGGCCTACCTGGGGATAGACATCTCATCCGAAGAGGGGTGGGGGCGCATCGAAAGAGCCATGGAGGAACTCGTGAGGAGTGTCTTGGGCGCCGACGGGCGTTAACGGCAGGGCCACGGGGTCACTCCCGCGGCTACGCGGGGAGCCCCCTGCTGGGGACTTTAATATAAAAGGAGGAGAGATACTTGAGAAGACCTGTTCTTATTCTTGTTATCGCAACGGCAGTGACGGTCCTGGCGTGCGGGACCGCCCTGGGCGCGGGGTTTGCCCTCTATGACTGGAGCGCTAGGGGCAACGCGCTGGGGGGCGCCATGACCGGCCGGGCCGACGATCCTTCCGCCCTAGCCTTCAACCCGGCGGGCATCACCCAGATTCCGGGCTCGTCCATGATGGCGGGGCTGACCTTCATCATGCCGGGGGGGACCCTGACGGAGGTAGGCGGTGATAGTGTTGGCATGATCGACCACACCTTCATCCCTCCTCACTTTTACTACACGCGACAGTTGAACGACCGCCTCTGGTTCGGCGTGGGCCTAATGACCCGCTTTGGTCTCGGCACCGACTTCCCGCCCGATTGGTACGGGCGCTACAACAGCTACTACGCCAACATCCAGTCCGTGTCGCTCAACCCCAATCTGGCCTGGAAGGTTAATGACCGGTTGTCCCTTTCCGTCGGGGTCGAGGCGCTGTGGTTCGAGTACGGGGCGAGGAGGAAAGTTCCTCCTTCTCAACAGGTACCAATGGAAACAGACTTCAGGCTCCTTGGAGACGACATTGGCTACGGCTGGAACGTGGGGCTCCACTACAGGCTGGACGAGGCCACTCGTATCGGGCTTCACTACAGGAGCCAGGTCAATTTGACCATCTCGGGCACCGCGGATTTCCTGGGTTCCAGGGATGCCTGGGGCGATCTCACGCTGCCGGAGATGTTCATGTTCGGCATAAGCCGGCAGGTGACCCCAAAATTGAACGTCGAGGTGGGCGCCGTCTATACCGGGTGGAGTTCCTACGATAGCCTGCAGATAAACGTGGAGGGCTTGCCGCCTAATATTGTGGAGAAGAACTGGAAGAACGTCTGGAGGTACCAGTTGGGGTTCGAGTACAAGTACAGCCCGGAGTGGACCTGGAGGTTCGGCTACACCTACGACCAGGAGCCGTCGCCCGACGCCACCGTCGACTTCCAGGCCCCCATGAGCGACCGGCAGCTGTTCTCCATCGGCTTCGGGTACACAAAGAACGACCGGACCCTAGACTTCGCCTACACCTACCTGCTGGCCGACGACAGGACCATCGCGGCCCGCTTGGGGGATGGAATACCCCAAACCCGAACGAGCAACGTTGACGCCCATATCTTCGTCATCAGTTACAGCGTGAGGTTTTAGAGGGGCGGTAAATCAGAAATCGTGAATCGGGAATCGTAAGACTTGGGTCGATCGTTTCGCTCGTAGTACTTGGTAAACATCGAATAGTGAGTCGATTGTCATTCCGAGGCCGGGACTCAATGTCCCGGCCTCGTTTTTATCTGGCATCTCACGATTTACGGTTTTTCGTTCACGCTTTTGCTCTTCCGACCCCCGATTCACGATTTACGGTTTACCGCCCCTCTTCCCCCTTCATGTAAAATAGCGGGACGAGAATTATTCGGACAGGGAGGTGAAGAAATGGACCTGTCTGTAAAAGGCATTCCCTTTGCAAAGATGCACGGCAACGGCAACGACTTCGTGGTCATCGACAACCGGTCGGGAGATATCCCCGAAAAGCAACTCCCCGGCCTTGCTCTCCGTCTCTGCCGGAGGAGGACCTCCATTGGGGCCGATGGCCTGATGGCCGTCGAGAAAAGCGAAAAAGGCGATTTCCGGATGCGCCTCTTCAACCGCGACGGGTCCGAGGGGGAGATGTGCGGCAACGGAGCGAGGTGCCTGGCCCGATACGCCTACGAGAAGGGCCTTGCCCCCGGGGAGATGACCATCGACACCCTGGCCGGCCCGGTGGGTGCAAGGGTGGAGGGGTCTTTTGCGACCCTCGACATCGGCACCCTGGAGACGGCCTCGGTCCTCCGCAAGCAGGAACTGACCCTCTCGGGAGAGAAATTCCTTTACAGCCAACTCACCGTCGGGGTTCCCCACACGGTGATTTTCCAGGATCCGAATGACGAAAGGGAAGCGGAGGATCTCGCCCGGATCGCCAGGGTCTTCCAGTCGGACGGTGAGCGCTTCCCCAGGAGCACGAATGTTAACTTCATGAAGATCAAGAGCAAGGGGGAGCTCGTTCTCCAGACCTACGAGAGGGGCGTCAACGATCTCACCCTGTCCTGCGGGACCGGCTCGGCGGCGGGGGCGGTGGCCGCCTGGCTCGAGGGCAGGGTCTCGCCGCCGGTGGAGGTCCATAACCCGGGAGGCGTCAACACGGTCCTGGTAGAAGAGGAGGGCCCCGGGGTGGTGCGCCTCTTCCTGAAAGGCCTGGCGGTCCTGGTGGCCGAAGGCGTCGTCTGCGAAGGGTGAAAAGGGCCTTATCGTATACAAATGCTCAAAATCAAGCCCTGACCCCAAGGCGGAGGCAGGCGTCGCGGAAGCATTCGCATAGCGTCGGGTGGGCGTGGACCGTATGGGCCACGTCGCCGGCGGTCAGTTTGCGGGCGACGGCAAGGGCCGCCTCGCCCAGGACCGACGATGCCTCGGGGCCCATGATATGGACGCCCAGCAGGGTTTTGTCCGAAGCCCGGGCGACCACCTTCACGAAGCCGTCGCTTTCGCCCAGGGCCAGGGCCATCCCGTTGGCTCCGAAGTAGGCCTTAGCCGTGACGATTTCCTCGCCCCTGGCAAGGGCTTCCTCCTCGGCCAACCCCACGGCCCCCACCTCCGGGTCCATGAAGACGCAGGTGGGGACGGCGTCGTAGTCCACCCGGTAGTTCCCCCCCGTCATGGAACTTACGGCGGCAAGGGCCTGGTATTCGGCCAGGTGGGCGAGCATCGCGCCGCCGGTACAGTCGCCCACGGCGTAGACGCCTTCCACGGTCGTCTCCTGGGTTGAGTCCACCACGATAGCCCCTTTTTCTATCTTCACAGGGCTTTCTTCCAGTCCGAAGCCGTCGAGCACCGGTTCCATGCTGGAGGCGATGATCAGGCGGTCGCACTTCGTCACGAAAGGCTCGTCCTTGGCGCTGCCCTTGACCTCGAGCCGCCCCTCCTTCACCGAGGCTTCCTGGAGGCGGACGTAGTCTTTGATTACCGTCCCCCGTTTTTTGAGGATCTGGACCGCCTTTTTCTTGATATCCTCGTCCATGCGGCGGAGGACCTGGTCGGAGTGCTTGAGCAGGACGACTTCCTTGCCCAGCCCCTTGAGCAACGCGGCCATCTCGATGGCTATGACCCCCGCGCCGAGGACGGCCACGGTATGCACCGGCGAGTTGCGCTCTGGATCCCAGAGGGAGGGTTCCGTGATGGCCCGGTCACCGGTGACCACTCCCGGCAGGTCGTCGCCCTGGAAGGGGGGGCGCACCGAGCGGGCGCCCGTGGCCAGCAGGAGCCTGGTTCCGCTGATCTCTTCGACGCTCCCGTCCTCTTTTGTCACACGGACCCTTTTCTCTCCCTCCCAGTGGGTTACACAGCCGGTCCCCCGGACCGCCCTGGCACCCGCCATGCGGAGCGACGTGGCCGAGCCCTGGCGCAGTTTGTCCACGACGGATTCCACCCTGGTCCAGAGCCCCTCCCTGGGGCCTCTCCCTCCTATGATGTGGGCGTAGAGGGCCTTGGTGGGGATGCATCCCCTGTTGAGGCAGACCCCTCCCAGGCGATCCTTCTCCACGAGGACGGTCTTCATTCCGGCGGCCGCCGCCAGTTCGGCGGCCCGAAGGCCGCCCGGCCCCCCGCCGAGGATAACGAGATCGTACATGGCCTTCTCTCCTTTACAAGTGTCGGCGATAAGCAAGGGGCGCCTCCTGTTGAAAAAGGCGCCCCGCCGGACAAAGGTCGGTTATTCCTCGAACTGCCAGCGCAGGATCGGGTTGCGGGCCGCCATGGTCTCGTCGGGCCTGGAGATGGGCGTCGTCGTCGGCAGGCCGTGGAAGGCCTCCGGCCCCTCGGATCGCGCCTTGGCCACGATGTCCTCCATGGCCTGGGCGAACCGGTCGAGGGTCTCCACCGATTCCGTCTCCGTGGGCTCCACCATGAGGGCCTCGGGTACGATGAGGGGGAAGTAGATCGTGGGCGGATGGAACCCGGCCTCGATGACGGCCTTGGCCACGTCCAGGCTGCTCACGCCCGTTTCGCGCTTCAGCGGCCCGCCGTTCAGGACGAACTCGTGCATGCAGTGGCCCTTGTGGGCCAGGGGGTAGAGGCCGCCCAGCTTTTTGGCCAGGTAGTTGGCGTTGAGCACCGACATCTCGGAGGCGTCCTTCAGGCCTTCTGGCCCGAGAGCACGGATGTAGGCGTAAGCCTTCACGAGGACACCGAAGTTTCCGTAGAAGCTCCTGACCCTGCCGATGGATTTCGGCCTTTCGTCCTTCCCGACGAGGGTATAGCGTCCGCCCTTAAAGGCGACGATGGGCGCGGGCAGGAAGGGCTCCAGTTCGGCCTTGACTCCCACCGGCCCCGACCCCGGACCACCTCCCCCGTGGGGGGTGCCGAAGGTTTTGTGGAGGTTCAGGTGCAGGACGTCAAAACCCATGTCGCCGGGGCGCGCCTTGCCCATGATGGCGTTCAGGTTCGCCCCGTCGTAGTAGACCAGCCCCCCGGCCCGGTGGACGGCCTCGGTGAGTTCCAGTATGTGTTTTTCGAAGATGCCCAGCGTGTTGGGGTTCGTCAGCATGAGGGCCGCCACGGTGTCGTCCAGGAGGAGTTTCAGGGAATCCAGGTCCACCATGCCCTCCTCGTCGGAGGCCACCTCCACGGTTTCGAACCCCGTGACGGTGGCGGACGCCGGGTTGGTGCCGTGGGCCGAATCGGGCACGATGACCTTGGTCCTCTTGCCTTCGCCGCGGCTTTCGTGCCACGCCTTGATGAGCATCAGCCCCGTCTGTTCCCCATGGGCGCCCGCCGCGGGCTGGAGCGTGACGGCGTCCATGCCGGTGATCTCGGCCAGCATGCCGCTCAGGTCGAACAGGAGCTTCAACGCCCCCTGGGCCGTCTCTTCCGGCTGGAGGGGGTGGACCCGGGCGAAGCCCGGCATCCTCGCCGCGACCTCGTTCACCTTGGGGTTGTACTTCATGGTGCATGACCCGAGGGGATAGAACCCCTCGTCGACGGAGTAGTTCAGTTTCGACAGCCTTGTAAAGTGGCGGACGACGTCCACCTCCGCCATCTCGGGCAGCCTGGGGGCTTTCTCCCGGCAGGATTTTCCCAGGACGGCCCCGCAGTCGACGGCCGGGACGTCCAGTTCGGGCAGGGCGTAGCCCTTTCTTCCCGGTCGGCTCGATTCGAAGACGGTCTCAATAATGCGCGTCATCGGGCGTCACCTCCCGCGACCGCCACGAGGCGGTCGATCTCTTCTTTCGTCCTGTTCTCCGTCACGGCCAGGAGCCAACCCTTCTTTAACCCGGGGTACAGGGGTTCGAGAGAGTATCCGCCGATGATGCCGGCATCGAGCAGGCGACTGTTGAGTTCCGCAACGGGCCTTTCGCTGAGGAGCGCCACTTCCCTGAAGTGGGGAACCCCGGGGAAGGCTCTCCTGAATTTGCCACTCTTTTCCAGTCGGCTTACGGCGTATTCCGTCTTCGCCATGATCTGCTCGCCCACCTCCCGGAGCCCCTGGGGCCCCATGAGGCTGAAGTAGACCGACGCGGCGACGATGCAGAGGTTCTGGTTGGAGCAGATGTTCGACGTGGCTTTCTCCCTCCGGATGTGCTGTTCCCTGGCCTGGAGGGTCAGGACGAAGGCCCGCCGCCCCTGGCTGTCGACGGTCTGGCCGCAGATGCGACCCGGCATCCTGCGCAGGAGGGGCTTGTTGACGGCGATGAACCCGAAGGCAGGGCCGCCGAAACTTATGGGGTTGCCGACGGTCTGCCCGTCGCCCGCGACGATGTCGGCGCCCAGCTTTCCCGGGGCCTCGAGGGTCCCCAGGGCCAGCAGGTCCGTGGACAGGATGAGCAGCGCCTCCGCTTGGTGCAATTTTTCGGCGAGGGCTTCCAGGTCCTCGATGGTGCCGAAGAAACTGGGCGACTGGACCACCAGGGCTGCCACGTCGCCGGCTGAAAGGGCAGCGTCCAGCGCTTCCTGGTCTACCGTGCCGCCGGCCGCGGGCAATTCACCCTGTTCGAGGCTCCGACTCCAGCAGTAAGTGCGGAGGACGTCCCTCGTCTGGGGGTTGACGTTCTGGCCCCAGAGGATCTTCTTTTTCTTTGTAGCCGACGCCGCCAGGACCGCCGCCTCGGCGACCGCCGAAGCGCCGTCGTACATCGAGGCGTTGGACACCTCCATGCCGGTCAGTTCGCAGACCATGGTCTGGTACTGGAAGATGGCCTGGAGGGTGCCCTGGGACACCTCCGGCTGGTAGGGCGTGTAGCAGGTGGTGAATTCCCCCCGGGAGATGATGCTGTCCACGGCGGCGGGGATGAAATGGTCGTAGGCCCCCGCGCCCAGGAAACAGGCGAGGTCGTCGATGTTTCCATTGGCGCCGGCCAGTTCCCGCAGGTTCCTTAAAACTTCGGGTTCCGACAGCGCCTTGGGGATGTCGGGGAGGTTTTTCTGCCGGACCTTTTCCGGGATGCCCGAGTAAAGGTCATCGAGGTCGCCGACGCCGAGATATTCGAGCATCCGGCGCCGGTCTTCCGCCGTAGCGGGTGTATACCGGCTCATGAAGAACACCTCCTATTGGCTTTCCGCTTCGAGTTCCTCGAGGAGTTTGGCGTAGGCCCCGTGATCGAGAAGGGAGTCAAGTTCCCCCGGGTCGGCGACCTCGAGGCGTACGAGCCAGTTGGCGTAGGCGTCCTCGTTCAGCAGTTCCGGCGACTCCTCGAGGGCGTCGTTGACCTCGAGGACGGTCCCCGAGACGGGGCTGAACACGTCGTTCGCCCCCTTCACCGACTCGACGACGACGAAGTCCTCCCCGGCCTTGACCTTCCTGCCCTTGTCGGGAAACTCCACGTAGACGACGTCACCCATGGCATGCTGGGCGTAGTCCGTTATCCCCACGACGCCGACGCCGCCTTCCATCCTGATCCATTCATGCTCCTTGGTGTACCGGAGATCCTGGGGTATTTTGGTCATTTTTCTCATCCTCCCTTTTGGCTTTTTACAAAAAGTATCGCTACCGTTTCCCGTTTTTCCTGTCGTAGAAGGGCCTTTTCACCACTATGCCCTTCTTCGGTTTTTCCCTGATCAGGACGCTGAGGTGTTCTCCTTCCTCCGGCGCCGGGGTCTTGACGAGGCAGAGGGCCATGTTGGCGTCCAGGGAGGGGCAGTATCCCCCGGAGGTCACCTTGCCCACCCTGTTTCCCGAGGCGTCGGACACGTCCATGCCGGAGCGGGGCACCCCCTTGTCCTCGAGCCGTAGCCCGACTATCTTCCGCCGAAGCCCTTCTTCCTTCTGGCGCTTCAGCACCGGTTGGCCGATGAAACCGCCCGGCTTGTCCGCCTTGACGAAGAAACCGAAGCCGGCCTCCAGGGGCCCCAGGTCCTCGGAATACTCGTGACCGTAAAGCGGGAGCCCCGCCTCGAAGCGCAGGCTGTCCCGGGCGCCGAGCCCGATGGGGATCAGGCCGAAGTCTCGGCCCGTCTCGATGAGGAGGTCCCATAGTTCGGCGCCTCTTTCCCAGGGGACATAGATCTCGAAACCGTCCTCGCCGGTGTAGCCGGTCCTGCTTACAATGGCGGGGATGCCATTCAGGTCGGCCTTGTCGGTGAAGGTGAAGAATTTGAGGGTCGACGGGTCGAAGTCGGCGACCTTGGCCAGGATGGCCTCCGCCGCCGGCCCCTGGAGCGCCGTCTCCGAGGTCTTCATGGAGATGTTGTCGATGGCCACGCCCTTCACGGGTAGGTGCTTCTTGAGCCATTTCCAGTCCTTGTCCACGTTGGCCGCGTTCACCACGAGGAGGAACTTCTCCGGGTTGTACCGGTAGACGAGCAGGTCGTCCACGACGCCCCCCGTCTCGTTGCACATGATGTTGTACTGCACCTGGTAGTCCTTCATCACGAATATATTGTTCGTCACGAGAGTGGAGAGCCATTTCTCCGCGTCGGGGCCCTCCGCCATGATCTCTCCCATGTGGGAGACATCGAAGAGCCCCGCCTTTTCCCTGACGGCCAGGTGCTCCGTCTTGATGCCGGTGCCATCGTACTGGATCGGCAGTTCCCACCCGCTGTAGTCGACCATTCTTCCACCTGCCGCTACGTGCCTCTCGTACATGTCGGTGCGCTTCATGAACATGCCTCCTTCCTTTCGCCTATCGGGGCCTCCTCGAGCCATGCGGCTGTTTCGGTCATTTCCTGCCGGTCCGGGAAGCCCCTTCGGATTGCGTCGGCCATCTCCTTCCATCGGAAGGGTATGCCTTCGAGCGTTTCCGCCAGGGCCAGGATCATCTCGCCGTCCATCGCGTCGGAAAAGACCACCGACGAGGCGACCCGGCCGTCCCTTACATCGAAGCGGATTTCCACTCCTCCCCAGGGGAAACGACGCCGAAGCGATACCTCGCAGCCGGGGGAGCGACCGTAGCGCCACTTCCGGCTCCGGTAACGCCTCGCGAGGCGCCGGAATTCCTCCCCTCCGGGCATTTCCTGTTCCCTTTGAAACCCCGAGGCGGGGTAGCGGGCGAGGAACTCGCTTTCGAGGGCGTCCTGCAGGTCCTCCAGGGACAGCCCCGGCGAGGCGTCCCTGAGGTTCATCACCCGGGAGGCCACCGAGGCCACGCCCTTGGTCTTCAATTTTTCCGGGTCCACGTTCAGGTACCGGGAAAGCTTGGCCATGTCGGCGGAGAAAAGAAGAGTCCCGTGGTGGAGCCCCTTGTCCCTGGTCAACTGGTAGGCGTTGCCGGAGAACTTCCTGCCGGCTATGACCAGGTCGTTCCTGCCGGAGAATTCGGCGATGATGCCGAGCCTGCGAAGGGCGCCGAGGATGACGGCGAGCTGACGTTCCATGTTGTAGGCCTTCCTGGGAAGTATGAAGGAGTAGTTGAGGTTACCGAGGTCGTGATAGACTGCGCCCCCGCCGGTGGAACGGCGGGCGAGTTTTCCGCCCTCCGACTCGAGGAGGTCCAGGCAGCATTCGGCCCAGGGGTTCTGGTTTCGCCCCACCACCACGGTGTGGGCGTTCTGCCAGAGGTAGAGGATCGCCTCGCCCTCTTCGCAGAGGTTCACCAGCTGCTCTTCCCTGGCCAGGTTGTCCCAGGGGTTCGTTACAGCGGAACGCACCAGCCGTACCTTTTGAAACTCCATGGCCACTCCCCGGGCGGTCGATGATCGCCGCTGACCTAGGCTCCAAGTTTACCATGTAATACGGATTGGGGGTATAGGTGCTTGTATGATGAAATTACAGGATGATTCGAATATATCCGTCGGAGCGTGCGCCTCTCAGGAAAAACGGCTTTCAAGCCACTCCGATATCGAGTCCAGTCCCCGCTTGAGCGTTTCCGTCCCGTAGGCGTAGCCCACCCGAAGCCTCTTGTCGATGCCGAAGCAGCTCCCGGGGAGGAGGAAGGTCCCCGTGGCCGCAAGCAGTTCAAGGCAGAACTCGTCGGAGGGAATGTCATAGTTGTAACCGGGAAAGGCCGTCGTCCCCGCCCGGGGTTTGACCCAGTGGAAACGGGCGTTCGAGTCGATCCACGCCTCCAGTATGGCGAGGCTCTCCCGGATGATGCCCAGGTTCCTCTCCATGATCTTCCCGCGGTTTTCCAGGGCTGCCACCGACAGGGCGTCCACGAGGGGGCCGCAACTTATGGTGGTGTAGTCCCTCCTGCAGAAGGCCTCCTCGATGAATTCCGCGGGACCCGTCATCCACCCGCTTCTCAGGCCGGCCAGGGAAAAGACCTTTGAAAAACTCCCCGTGCTTATGCCCTTTTCGTAGATTTCCGCCATGGAGGGCGCGGGCACGCCGGGCTCGTGGTTCAGACCCCGGTAGGCCTCGTCGCAGAGGACCCAGGCACCGCATTCACGGGCGATGAGGGCGATCTCTTCCAGCAGGTCTCCGTCCATGAGAGAGCCCGTGGGGTTGTTGGGGTTGTTGAGGCAGATCAGGTCGATCCCTCCCCCGGCCATCTTTCTCAATTCGTCCGGGTCGGGAAGCCAGCCGTTTTCGGGCCTCAGGGGAAGGATTTCCACCTCCGCGCCGAAGGCCTCGGGGATGCTCGTCAATTGCTGGTAGGTGGGCCAAACGCTTATGACCCTGTCGCCGGGCTCCACCAGGGTGAAGAGGGCCAGGAAGTTGGCCGCCGATCCCCCATTCATCACGAGGACCCTTTCCAGGTCGCCGCCCTCGTAGAGATCGGCGATCAGGCCCCTTAGCCTTTCACTCCCCATGATGTCGCCGTAGGTCATCCTGGTGCCGAGCAGGTCTACGATGATATCTTCCTTCCTGCCCGACATCTCGAGCAGTTCGTAAAGCACCAGGGAATCCACGCAGGTCTCGGCTATGTTGTAGACGGCCAGCGTCTCCCAGCGTCCCATCCACTGTTCCACGCCGAAGGGTTCGATCTTCACCACCATCACTCCCCGCTTTGAAAAAACGGCCTCGCCAAGAGTATGCACGTTCCCTGGCCGGAAGTGAAGGGCGGTGGGGTTTTGAAGGCGCGCCCCAGGCTGGTACAATCCTTTTTGTACCATGACCCGATCCCCGGCCTGTAAGAAAGGCGTGAGCGGCCGCGGGGATCCCCGAGGGAGGGTGCTCATCATGGAGTGGAAGGACCGTTTCAGCGCGATTGTTCGCGACAGGCTCGAGGAATCGGCCATCTCGGTGGTGATGAGGGAGGCGGTCCGCCAGGGCGCCCTGATGCTCTCCGCCGGCGAACCCATGGCCGAACTGTACCCCGAAAAGGAGCTGAGGGAGTCCTTCCAGAAGGTGCTCGCCGAGGGTCGGGTCAAGTGGGGCTACACCCCTCATCGGCGCGGTGTGCCGGACCTCCTCCGGTGGATAGTGGATTGGATGGGGCACGACGGGCTCCTCCCCGGGTGGGTCACCCCGGGGGACCTCCTGGTTACCAACGGCTCCCAGGAGGGGATGTCCCTCCTTTCGGAGTGCCTCCTCGATCCCGGCGACAGGGTGATGGTGGAATCGCCCTCCTACCCGGACGCCATGGGCGTCTTCCGACGGGACGGGGTGCTCCTCGAGGGGGTCGACCTGCTCCCCGACGGGCCCGATATCGAAGCCATGGAGAGGCTCCTCGCCGAAAAGAAGGTCAAGGCCTTCTACACGATCCCCACCTACCAGAACCCCACGGGGTTCTCCACCAGCGACGAGAAGAAGGAGCGGGTGCTGGAACTAGCCCGGCGCCACGACTTCGTCATCTTCGAGGACGACCCCTACAGGAACATCACCTTCGAGAAGAAACCCCGGGGCACCTACATCCGCGCGTCGGGCGACGACCGCAGGGTTATCTACCTGGGCAGTTTCTCGAAGGTCATCGCCCCGGGCCTGAGGCTGGGATGGATGATCGCCCCCTCCCCCGTCGATATGGCTCTGGAGAAGCTGCGCATCGCAGGAACCCTCTGCCTGCCCGATGTCATCCAGTACGCCATCCGTGACCTGGTCGACGCAGGAGGCCTACAGAAGCATCTCGCGAAAGTGCGCCCCCTTTACAAGGCGAACCGCGATGCCCTGGCTGCCTCCCTGGTGAAGCATGCCGGGCCGGAGGGGCTCGAGGTCGACGTCCCCGGCGGCGGGTTCTTCATCTGGGGCAGGATCCCCTGGTTGAAGGACGCGCAGGCTTTCGCGATGGAGGCCATAAAGAACGAAAAGGTGGCGGTGGTGCCGGGAGCCCACTTCTACCCCGAGCCGGGGAGGGGGGGCGACCGGATCCGCTTCGCCTTCGCCGCGGTCCAGCCCGACCAGGCGGAGGAGGGGGCCCTCAGGCTGGCGCGGGCGCTGAAGCTGTACCGCGCCGGCCGTGGCGGTGAGAAATAGCCCATGAAGTCCCGCGAGAGGGACCGGCTTTACCGGCTTTTCCTCGACTTTGTGGGGATACCCAGCGTATCGCCTTGCGGCGAGAGCGAGAACCGGATCGCCCGCTTCATCCATGACCGGCTTCGGGAACTACCCTACTTCGATAGGCACCCCGGGGATCTCCGCCTTCTGCCGCTGGAGGGCGACCCCCACGGCAGGCACCTCGTCTTCGCCATTGTCAGGGCCGAAAGGGAGACGGCCGACACGGTCATCCTGACGGGGCACATGGATGTGGTGGGCGTCGAGGGCTGCGGCCCGCTGGCCCAGTTTGCCTTCCAGCCTGAGGAGTACACCCGGCGCCTCGCTTCGGCGGCGATCACCGCCGACGCGAGGAGGGACCTCGAGTCCGGCGAGTGGCTCTTCGGGAGGGGCGTCGCCGACATGAAAAGCGGCGTGGCGGCCGGGATGGACCTCTTCATGGAAGCCGCCGCCAATTCGGGGAAGTACGGCGCCAACGTGGCCGTCCTTTTCGTCCCCGACGAGGAGAACAACTCCCTCGGGATGCTCTCGGCCTCCTCGTACCTAGCCCGCTTCCAAAAGGAAGAAGGCCTCAACTACCTGGCCTGCGTCGACCTGGAGCCCACCTTCGCCCCCGGGGGGGAGGGGGGGCCGACGATATACCTGGGCAGCCTGGGGAAGATAAACTGCTTTTTCTTCTGCGCCGGCCAGGAGGCCCACGCCGGCGAGTACTACGAGGGCTTCTCCCCCGCACCGGTCCTCTCCCGGATAAACCTGGCCCTCGACGGCAACCCTGCCTTCGCCGACTCCTTCCAGGGGAGGATCTTCCCGCCCTTCGGGTGCCAGAGGCAGACCGACCTCCGGGAGGATTACTCGGCCACCATCATGACCAGGGGCTTTGCCTTTTACAGCTACCTGACGTCCACCAGGCAGCCGGGGGAGATACTCTCCGACCTGGAGGCCGTCGCCCGGGAGGCCCTGGAGGCCTCCATCGGGCAATATCGGAAGAACGCCGGGGAGTTCATCGCCCGGGGCGGATCATTGTCGGGCATCCGCGAATGGGAACCCGTGGTGCTCTCCTTCGCCGAACTCAACCGCCTGGCAAGGGAGGCCCTGGGGGAGGGGTACGATCCTTTCGTGGCGGCGGCGCTGGAGGCGGCCCCGCCGGGGGCCGACGAGAGGGACCTCGCCGCCCGGCTGGTCGGCGCGATGGTGGACCGCTGCGGCCCGGCCGCCCCCGTCGTGGTGGTGGGTTTTCTTCCCCCCTGGTACCCTCACAGGGCCAACCTGGGCGCGGGCCCCGGCGAGAGGGTGGTCGAGGGAGCGGCCCTCGAGGCGGTCCGGGAGATGAAAGGGCGTTTCGGCCTTGACCTCGAGGTAAGGCCCTTCTTCGAGGGCGTCTCGGACCTGAGTTATTGCGGTTTCCAGGGCGATGACCGGGAGATGGTGATCTTCGCCGACAACATGCCCGGCTGGGGGAGGCTGTACCGGCTCCCCGTCGAGGCCCTGGCTGAACTGGACATACCGATACTGAACCTGGGTGCCGTGGCCAAGGACTCCCACAAGTGCACCGAGCGCGTCCACCTGCCCTACATGCTCGAGGTATACCCGGAGATCCTGCGTTTCGTCGTGAAGGAGATCATCGAGGGATACCGCTCCTGACGATTCCCCAAATCACGGGAATAGCGGGAGGCCCCGGTCCCTTCCAAGAGGCTCCCGTCTCATGTTAGAATACCTGATCCCCTGCCGGCGGACTTGATAATAACGAGGTGCGGAGTGATGGCGTACATGACCCTTTGGCTGAAGAAGGTATCAAGACGAGTTCAGGAATTCCGTCTCACCCCCCGAATCCTTAAAGAGTGGGTGCTGATCCACTTAGGCTGCTTCCTTTTCGCGGCGGGGGTGACCTGGTTCCTGGTGCCGAATAATATGGCGGCCGGGGGTATCAGCGGTTTCGCCATGGTGATCAACCACTTCTTCCCGAATATGCCCGTCGGGGTTCTCATGATGGCCATGAACGTAGTCCTCTTTATAATCGGGTTCATATTCATCGGTTTTGAGTTCGGGGCCAAGACTATTTATTCGAGCCTGTTCCTGTCGGGAGCCGTTTGGTTCCTCGAACGTTTTTTCCCGGTCTCGGGTCCCCTGTCCGACGACATCATGATCCAGCTCATCTTCGGAACCCTCCTTGGAGCGACGGGCATGGCGATATTATTCAACCAAAATGCCTCGACGGGAGGCACCGACATTACCGCCAAGATCCTGAACAAGTATCTGAACATCGACCTGGGCAAGGGTGTCCTGTTATGCGACTTTTCCTATGTCCTTGCCGCCGCCTGGGTCTTCGGTATCCGCATTGGCATGTACGCCATGCTGGGGGTGATCCTCAACGGTTTCCTGGTTGACAGCGTGATCGTAGGACTGAAGTTGAACAAGTACGTGATGGTGATAAGCGGACACCACGAGGAGATCAGGCGCTTCATCACCGAGGGGCTGGGAAGTGGTGCCACCTTGTATGAAGGCAGAGGAGGCTGGTCCGGTGAACCAAAGGTTATCATCACTACCATCGTTAACAGGCGTAAATTCGTCAGGCTTCGCGACTTTATAAAGACCGTCGACCCAAGGGCTTTCATCAGCGTGAACAATATCCATGAAGTTCTCGGCGAGGGCTTCGAAAGGTTGGCTTGAAAAGTATCATGAAGTCCGCTCTTGGGTTAGAATCTTCGTGAGAGGAGGTGGGGCCGCTGAAAGACCCCTCGTTCAGGCTTGTCCTTTACAACACACGGTACGGCACGGGCTCGGGATGGTCCTATCATGTCCCCTTCCCCTTTGCCGGATCGCTGAAGACCACCACTGCCCGCTCTTACTATATCGAAAAGTTCATCGCCTCCCTTGAACCTGACATTGTCGGGCTCATCGAAACCGACGGGGGTTCCTTCAGGAACGGCGGAAGGAGCCAGCCCGAATCCCTGGCGGAGACTCTCGGGTGCGACTGGGTCTTTTCGTCCAAGTACTGTGCGCCCGAGATTTCGAAGCATGTTCCCCTGCTTTGTCACCAAGGCAATGCAGTGGTCTCTTCCCTCCCGATCCTGGAATCGTCGATCCGGAGGCTCGGAAGGGGCATCAAGAATACTGTCATTGAGGCCCGCTTCGACGACTTCGATCTGAAGCTGGTCCACCTGTCGCTGGGGGCGGGCGCCAGGAGGGAGCAGATCCGCGAACTGGCCGCCCTGGCCGGGGAGCGGGAGAGGCCCCTCCTGATCGCCGGTGATTTCAACACCTTTGGGGGCGACCACGAGATAGGGTCCCTCCTTGAGGCGGGCCTGGTAAAGGCCGACGCCCGGGGGAGACGGACCTACCCCAGCGGCCGGCCGATGCTCGGCCTCGATCTCATACTGCACTCCCCGGAGATAACCGTATCCGGGGTGAAGGTGCCCAAAGTGAGGTTTTCGGACCACCTGCCGGTGGTCTGTGATTTTTGCCTGTCCCTGTAACCCTGGGGGGAGGGTGAGAGCGGAATGGACCTGGGACTGCTCCTGATCCTGATCCACGACCTCTCCTCGGTCGTCATAAGGCTCGCGAGCATCGCCGTCATACCCCAGCTGCACACCCCCTCGGCGGCCATGACGTGGCTGCTGGTGATCTTCTTCTGGCCCATTCCGGGGCTCGCCCTCTACCTGGTGTTCGGCTCCTTCAGGCTCCCCGCCCGGAGGGCCGAGCGACATGAGACCATCCTGAAGAACCTGGACCGCTCCTGCTGCGCCGCCTGGGACGCGGAAAAACCCGAAGAAAAGGACCTGCCGGGCGGCCTCCTGCGCCTTTACCGCCTGGCTTCCCTCGCCGAAAAACTGGGGGACATGCCCCCCACCGGGGGGAACAGGATGGAGATCATTGACTCGACGGAGGAGATGGCCCGGTCCCTCGCCGATGATATCGATTCCGCCTCGCATCACGTCCACCTCCTTTACTACATCTTTGCAAGGGATGGCGTGACCGGGCCGGTCCTGGAGGCCCTGGAAAGGGCGGCGGCCAGGGGGGTGTCCTGCCGCCTGCTGGTGGACTCCCTCGGTTCGGCGAAGTTCCTGAAGAGGGAGGCCCCAGTGTTGAGGGAGGCGGGGGTCAAGGTGGTGGGCGCCCTTCCCCTGAGCATGTTCCGGCGCGACCCCCTTTCCGCCAGGTTCGACCTCAGGAACCACCGCAAGATCGCCGTCATCGACGGCAGGATCGGGTACACCGGATCCCACAACATGATCGAGCCCTCCTACGGGGGCAAGGCCAAGGGGCTCCTCTGGAAGGACCTGACCATGCGCGTCGAGGGACCCGGAACATTGCAGCTGCAGAGGGTCTTCCTGGAGGACTGGTACGTGGAGACCCTGGAGCTGATCGACGAGCGCTCAGGCGAGCCGCTCTTCAGCCACGACGGCGAACACATCTTCCAGGCGGTGCCCAGCGGTCCCTCCTACCGTACCGAGAACTACCAGCGGCTGGTGGTCTCGGCGCTGCACTCGGCCTCGAAGGAGGTCGTCATCACCACCCCCTACCTCATCCCCGACGAGAGCCTCGTGGAGGGGCTGGAGGTGGCCGTCCTCAACGGCGCCGACATCAAGCTGGTCATACCCAGGAGGTCCGACCAGTTCCTGGTGGGGAAGGCGGCCATGGCCTACTACGATCTCCTCATGGACAAGGGCGTCAGGATCTTCCTCTACGGTGACGGCGTCATCCACGCCAAGACCATGAGTGTCGACGGCAACCTGTGCTTCTTCGGGTCCAGCAACTTCGACATAAGGTCCTTTACGCTCAATTTCGAGATCAACTGCGTGATATACGGCGAAAACTCCGTGGCCCCCATACTGGCGGAGCAGAAGAAGTTCCTCGAGGCCTCGACGGAATTGTCCAGGCCGGAATGGGAGAAACGGCCCTTCCTCTTCAAGGCCGTCGAGGGCGTGGCCAAACTGATGAGCCCTCTTCTCTAGAAGGGAGTGAAGACCATGGGCATGGAACGGGTGCTGCTTCTCTTCGACGAGAGCAGGCCTTTCTGGACCGAAGAATTGATAGAGCTGGCCGGGGAAGACCCCGCCGCGGCGGTTTCCCTGGAAAAGGAGGGGTACCTGGAGGACCTCGAGGGAGGTTTCTGCCTGACGGCACGGGGGCGGGAGGCGTTCCTCCGCTGGGCCGCGGAATCCTACCTGGAATCCCTCCCGGGGGAAGAGCCCGGTGATCCGGTTATGGAGGGCCTGAAGCTGAAGACGGCGCTACTCTTTGAAAGAGGCTTCAAAGGCTTCCAGGGCACCAAGAAGGTGACCCTGTCCCCCGGGCTTGAATACTTCCCTCGTGTCCCGAGGGACGAACTTTTCTCCCTTTCGGGTGGCACCGTCGGCTGGAACCTCCTCGAACACCCCGGGGTGGTGAAAATGGTATCTTCCTTCCCCCGGGGCCGCGATGCAGGAGGGGAAAGCCTGCCCGAACTGGAGGGAAGGGTGAACGGCCTGGGCCTTGAAAGGGTCTCCTGGTCACCCCATGTGCTCTGCCTCAATCAGTGCGACTACGCCTACTACTGGCGGAGCCGGGCCGAAACGGACCGGTGGGGGCTTCTGAACACGGACCGCCTCTTCCTGAACATCGTCCGGGACCCCCAGTCCTTCGGGCTGGGTGAGGCCGCCTTGGATATGGCCGCCTTCTCCCTCTTCCTCCTCGATAACAGGCATGTCTACCTCCCGGGGTGCTTCGACATCGACATCCAGCAGCAGAGCAGTTTTTCCTGGTGGTTCTGGGCCACCCGTACGGAGGAGGAGGCCAGGGAACTGGCTCTACGATTGGCGATCCCGGGAAGGGACCTGGTGACCCCGGCGGAACCGACCGATGCCTGGGTCATAAGCCTGGAGGCCTTGGGTGCCAGTGGTCACAAAGCCGCGTCCTTTTACGAGTTCGTCGACGACCTGGCCTTACCGGTGACCAGGAAGGGACCGGGAGTATGAACGGCCTTTTCTTCGCCTTTGGGCTGACCCTCCTCGCCGGTATGGCGACCGGCATCGGCAGCGCCATCGCCTTTTTCGCCGACAGGACAAACTTCCGGTTTCTATCAGTTTCCACCGGCTTCTCGGCGGGAGTGATGCTCTACGTCTCCTTCGTGGAGATACTTCTCCAGGGCTCCATCTCCCTCAGGGGAGCCTTCGGCGTCAGGGGCGAATGGCTGAACACGGCCTTTTTCTTC
>Ga0209718_1001300_pt1 | contig 29030 bp, 10 predicted proteins | sample AD_JPNAS1_MetaG_FD_184420 | JGI IMG/M metagenome (GOLD analysis project Ga0209718, IMG submission 184420) | Active sludge microbial communities of municipal wastewater-treating anaerobic digesters from Japan - AD_JPNAS1_MetaG (SPAdes) (version 2) | ecosystem: Engineered > Bioreactor > Anaerobic... | reverse complement strand
ACGCGCTCCGGCCGACAAGTGCCCCGTTTCACCTCGCCCAACCGACCCAATGCATCGGTACTGTCCGTCCGACCTCCCTCGCTATCCCCGCCGCCAGCCTGTTTCGTGGATGATGATTCCTACACGCATTTCAAAGACTTCCCCAGCGCGGCCGATTGAGGATGCTCCCATCTCATTACCAAGTCTGTCCGCGAACTCAACCTGGGCTCTTACAGCCTCAGCCGCGGACCGCCAGGCCTTCCCATTCATATTGTGCAGACGAAGTGTGTGCGTCCGCACATAACGACGATGACCCCTCACCAGACTGAGCAGAAGTCCGTATCCGCTTGCCTCGCGAAGCCTCGAATCAAGTTTTTCCTGTTCAATCTCTGTACGAAGCTTTCCCGCAACCAGATAGTGATAGATAACCGATACTGGCAAAGCGTTTCGCAACAGCCCTAATAATGCGTCCCATACTTCACCGCGCTCAGCTGCCCATATCCGCGGTAATTCCCTCGATTCAATGGCCCTGGCAAGGTATCCGACGCTCTGGCGCCAACCCTCCGGCAGCGTTGTGGCCACGCTCTTCATCCATTCAAGCCTTGCCGCATATTCATCAACGGTACTCTGCAACACGTCCCATGCCATGTTTCCAGCCGGCAGAAGGGGAGCCAGGTCGAGATAATCGCTTTGAATCGACAGGTAACGCCTGGCCTCACGGAGTCTCCGGCTCAAGGCGGCAGGCATGGGGAAGCGCACATGCGGCCATCTGAGGAATTCAAGCCCGCTGTCATCACTGGTGTTCAAATCACCGTTCAAAAGATCGCTGACTAACTGGTTTTCAAGAAATGCCTTAACCCGTACAAGGTCGATCTCAACAGGATCCTGCGGATCCAGTGCGGATTCATCTATCGCCCTGCTCAGCTCAACAGCAACCTGAAGACAGTGATCTTCCCACAGGTCATCCGAGTCGCCACTTCGTTCAGGAGCCCTGACGGCACCATCGGTTACACCGAAAGGGGAATGCCAGGAAGTACTTAACCAAAGCCCCAAAGCCCGTTTTCGCCAACCGGGAAGGCTCCTTTCCAGACGGGCAATACGTTCGTCCGCGACCGTCAGCAGTTCGCCAAAAGCCAGCGGCATGCCGGAAACAAGTTTCTCCCGGAATGCCGGCGTACCCAATTCCGAAGTCGCCTGATAGAAAACCTCCATAATTTCATAGGGGTCTGACAGATCTTCAGCAATATCGTTCTTTTCAGTTAAAGCAACCCAATTTATCGGATTAATCGCGACTTCGGGATGATCCAGATAGAACTGCGCTAACGATTGCTGACCGCCATCAAGTTCGATGCGCCACTGCTGAAACACGAATTCACACGAACGGCGAATCAATTCCTCCCTGGCCAGCGTGTCGCCAAGCCTGATCATCGGAAGATCGTCGTATACGGTATCCTGCTGACGTGGCAAAACCTCCAGAAACGTATCCGCCGAATCGTCGTTCGGCAACACGAAGACAACATTGCCTTCCCGCCGGTTCCTCAGTATAGAACCAACCTCATCGGCACTGACACGGGAAGGATGAAGCCTGTATACGATCAATTCGTCTGTGCCAAGCCTCGATGGTGCAACAAGCCGAAGATCGGCTGGACTCATCACATTGATGTACTTCAGACATACAGGCCCTGTACGCATCAGAGAACTGAATATTACGACAAGACACTGAAACACAAACTCATCAGAGTGACCTTCCGGACACCGTAAAACAAGGGTCTGGTTTCGACGTTGAAACGGCCTGTGCTCCCAGCGCTCAACAAAGTCACGAAAACTACCAAAAAAAGGAAACTGCGAAAGGGCCAGCTCTGGAATGCCGACGGACTGACCGTGGCCCTCGGAAAGATTGAGAATGCCTGACGGGAAAATCGAACTTGGCTCGAATCTCGAATAGTAGCCTTCAATATCTATCCAACTGATCCTGTTGCGAAATTCATTCAATACACGTCGAGAAAGCTCCTCCGGCATCATCGCCCGCCCTTGTTCGGTCTGCTTGCGATAGTAGGGCACCGATTCAAGGCCAAATTCACGAAGAATATCCACCGCGCTCGACTGTGCGGAAAGGAAATAAAACGGAATACCCCGGCCTCTCAATCGGGACGCGAACATGCGGCCATACTTTACGTCCGGTAGAACCTTGGTCGGGTCCTCGGCGCGCGATCTGGGAATACGTAAATCAACTACCGCGATCGTAAAAGTGTCCCGATTCTCCGGCCCCGTCAAATCATCAAGCGCCTCAACAGCCTCATCATAGGAAGTCGCCAGGACAAGATGAAGCCCGAGAAGTCGATAAACCCTGCTTTCGGTGTCACCAAAAGTCCGGCGCCAGATGTCAGCATCGCTTTTTTCGCCGCGTGCATCATTCTTGGCGAAATCATCGTCAACCCAGAGAAGCGTCCCTTTTGAATAGGCTCTAAGATTCAAAGCTTGCCTCCAAGGCCACCCATGAGGTTGGTCAAAACGCTCAGTCCCCGCTCCAGACGCTGATACCGAATCTTTTCATCAACAGGTAAATCCCTCGTAAACTGTTTCAGCATGAAGCCGGCTTCGGCAATCTCTTTGAATGTGACCGATCGATCACCAGGCTGAAATGTCTTCACAGCATCAATCTGATTGCTCAGTTCTTCCCGCGGAACCGGGCTGTGCATGATCTGTTCGTCGTTGATATCGGCAACCAGACACGCTTCCGTCCGGTTAACAAGTTCGCGCAGCTTCATCGCAGAATCTGCCAACTTGGGGAACCTTGAAGCAGATGAATTAAGGTCATGCCTTATCACGCTGAAAATACCCTTCCGATCCTTGATATGACCGAACCAGAGGTCAGCGACATTCTGGTCGGTAAGACTTCCCGAATGTAAAACAATATTTCGGCACAGACACCAGTGGGAAAAATTCAAAGGCATCTCCCCCGCAAGTGCCGAATCCAGAACCAGGGAAAGAACCACCGTCTTGTGAGTTGTCGTATCCGAAAGCTGACGTGGCGGTTCGTCAGGTATTTCGAGATCCGGCATGCCCGGATGGCTGAACCAGGACACCAGAACATCAGACAAATCTTTCTGATTGGCCGCGGCGGCCTTGGCGACGAATATTCTGTTAAAAACGTCACGGCTCTTATTGCTGTCGAAATACGCTGCAAGCTTCTTATCGAAATCTTTCTTCCCGAGTGAGGCTGATAAATATTCGATACCTGCTTCGGTTGGGAAAGTATCTATAAGCTTTACTGGAATACCATCATTTTCAACAGCCAGGCCGTCCAGGGCCGAAGTGGCCGCTTCACAGTCCTGAAGAAGCTTTACAGACTTCAGCAGTGATACCTGGCCAACTTTCAGCAGGTCAGTGTTACTGCCAACTTCCACCATTTCATATCCGGACTGCTTGAATGAACGACAACCGCAAATAAAACCACGACATTCCTCCACTTCCTTACCACTGACGATCCAGACTGGAGGCCTTGCACCGGTTGGATCTGCTAATTTGAAAATGCTGTCCAGAAGATGCCTTCCCCATTTCGGATCAGACTGACTATCGATATCTTTCTGAAGAATATCCAAGTCAGTGATAACCAGACGCGGTATGTTCGCCTTAAGTGCCTCCGATGCCTTTTCAAAACTGCGGGTCCACTTCAATCCCAGTCCGCAGGAAGCGAAACGGGCACGAAGATAATCAATATTCTTCTTTGCAATATCCTCCGTGTCCTCGACATAAAGCACATAATCAGTTTCAGGAATTCCGGACTCCTCTTCCCTTGCATCGACAACAGAACCAATCTCCGGTTCAACCTGATGGGCCTGTTCCTTGACCTGATTCAGAATCGCGGGAAGCGTCATTCGCGCCTGCAACCTGTCCCTGGCAATCAAGACATACCTTATGTCGGCGCCCTTACCAACCCCGTCCTTGAGCTGGCTTCGCGAGGTCGCAACCCCGATTCCTGTTGAAATCAGCTTATCTTTGTTTTCACCGATTGTGACAGGAGTGTCGGCATTCAGTCTGGCAAGCGTCGCAGCTGGTATTGGCGCAGTGGTGTTTTCCACTATAAGGTCAACAAACCAGTTGCGCCCACTGGAATCAGCATGGTCAGGACGTGCCTGTACCTGAACGGTCACATTTCGCGTTGACGGCGCATTTTTTGTGCACGCCGCCTCACATGCGTTTTTGTACATAACCTCAAAGCTTTCACGGACAAGTCCCAGGGGGACACGCAAAGTCATACCGGGAATTATCGACGGTAGGTAGGTCACAGTCGGCCCCCGATCACAATATCCTTTTTCGATGTATGGACCGCAGTTCACGTCGCGCATGCGGTTAAGCATTCCAAGTAGATCCAAGCCAGAGTAGTCCTTTTCAATTATCTCCTGGAAAAGAGACTCGATAACGCCTCCTGACGTTGGGTCAATCACAACCCTGTCCAGCTTGCGTTTTTCAGTTTCAAGAAGTGGCGAAAGGCCTCTCCAGAGGTTTTCGACCCTTTCCTTGACCGCCGGAGGTATGTCTTCCCCGCGAAGCCGGTGCATGAATTGATCGAGGGTCTGTTTAAGGATTCCCATCCTTTTCCTGAGTGCCTGCTTTTCACGTTTCTTGTCGCGTAGTTGCTGACGGATAATGAGTTCAATAAGAAGCCTGAGGTCTTTTTTCTCAGCGTCCAGTTCCGCAGCGCTCTTTTCCGGGTCGTCGTCGGCAACCAGAGCCATGGAAAACCTGGCGTTCCTTGGAATAAGACGATTACCCTCCGAATCCGACCCGAGGGCCTTATCTGTAGTTTCGGTGTGCAGTGAAGGATCGTATGCGATGTATACAACCTTACCCAGGCGTCTCCGACTTGCCTCTTTTGCCCCGTTACCACTTGTATTACTGTCGGAAAGAATGAATGATTCCAGCATCTCAAAGTATGCACGCTGCATTGCGTGAAGTGCCGGCGCTTCCCTTTCCAGATTAAGCCCGTGGCGGTACTGATAAGCGATCCCCATGTTCTGGAAGAAACCCCAGATCTTGGCCCTCTCATCGTCAAAAGCATCGGTTGTTGAACCGTCTGGCTTGAAATTTCCCAGGCGTAACATCTGTATGACCATCTTGAACAGACGCTCCTGAGGCAACTCGTCCTTGCCTGGAGGCGTCACCTCGAAACGATATTTGAGCCCGGAAAGATCCACATCATCAAAACCCTGTTGATTCAGTGGCTTAAGTTCGAATTCATCCCCAAGATCCGAAGGCTTGGTCAGTTCAAAATTCGTCCTGTACTTGATGATCTTGTCGACGACGTCAAAATCCTTAAGTTCGCGATCTCCACGCTTCAATGAACTGAGGTGCTGGTTCAAATCCCTCGGATCGCGGCTCCTGATTGCTGTTTCAAGAACCCTGACCCTGATGGTTGAAGCCTTTGTATCCTCATTGGCGCCTGTCCAGTCCATGATATAAACGCGGTCAAATGGATAAACCTCTGTCCGATTAACCCCGGGAATCCTGGCGCACAGAACCTCGGTAACAAAACGATCCCAGAAGTCCAGCACATCCTCGTCTTCGAGTGCGGCCTGATCCACGCCGGTACCAAGCAAGTTGACGACGCCAGTGCTGTACCAGTACCGGGAAATTGCAGATGCTTCACCCGAAGACGCCTCCAGGGCAAGCTGAAACCGGTACGCGATTACGGTAGTCTCCAGTCTGTCAAAGAGCTGGTTAAGATAACTCGCCAGCTGGGGAAGATTCTTCTTCTGCTCATAGAGTTCAGCCTGCCTCACAACAGCCAGCGTAATAGTTGGAATGCGGAACTCAGGAAGAACCTTTTCGTCAAGCTCTGCCTCGTTAAGCGTATTGACGGCCACCATCAGCATGTATTCCCGATCGATTTCATGAAAACTGAAGTAGGGATAACAATTCAGAACCGAAGATTTCGGAACGTCCTCCTGGGCACCAATCTCAGAATGGTTCAGTACACGAACACCACCGGATTCCAGAAGACGCCTCCAGTTCCTCAGCAACGACCGATTGAAACCATCCATTTCATATTCATGTTCAACCGGTAAAGTGCTGCATTCCGGATTCTGGATATGAACCTGGTAAAGATGACGCGCCAGCGGAACCATCAGCTCAAGAACTTCACCCGGCTGAGTATGATTGTCCACTTTTTCACGGGCCGTCCGTGCGCTGAGTCTGGCACTGGCGATCTGTTCGACAAGTTGCTGCTCGGGACTGAGATAGACATCCTTCAACAATTCAACTGATCTTTGGAACGCAACATGGTCGGAATGCACCAGGACACGTGATTTAAAAAGCCTGTCTTTAACCGAAAACTCAATCAGAGACTCAATCCCGGCGAAAAGAATTAAAGGTGTGCCTTCAAGCGATGCGCTCGAATCAAATACCTCTTTTACCTTCCTGATAAACCATGTAGCAGCGCTGACTTCCTCTGAGGCATCCGGTTGCAGATACGTGTCAAGGGCTGACTGATAGACCCATTCCAGCCTGTCCTGCCATTCACTGTCGACCAATAAATCCATGGAAGAATGAGTGGATGCAGACTCGAAAAATTTATGAACTTCGTAACTTTTCTTTGAAGATTTTGCCATTCCAGTTCTCCCAGATTCTGCCGGATAACCAATCGAGGTGGCTAATCAAATGGCAGCGCCCAAACTCATAGCATCCGCCTGGTCGACAGGCGCCGACGGTTCTGCAGGGACACCCCCGTCCCCGCTTAACGGTGGGACGGTTTCCTTACCTTCCGCTTCGGCCTTTTTCATGCCTTCCCGCACAAGGTCGACCATCCTGCCGGGATCCATCATCAGTGAACCGGGCGCGATACGAAGCCTGACAGCCCTGGAAAGCTCTTCCAGAGACGTCGCCGCCCCGGATCCTTCGGCGGCATTCGCAGCCGCACGGGACGGCAGACGCATATTTTCGACGAAATCAATAAAATCATCGGTCACCAGGCACTCCGGTTCCCGTGCACAAAGGAATGCAATATGAATCCCGATGTCATCCTCGAGGACGACATTACCAAGAACCATCCACGCGGGAACCTCGCCCCTGGCGGTGCCCTGAGTCGGAAGCATTTCGCTCACCGGTAATCCGCTGCCAAAAAAACTTAAGACAGGCTTCAGGAAATCAAGGTTTTTCACCGCGTCACCGATCGAAGCCAGACCACCGCTATCCTGTTGTCCCCATATTCCGGTCGTGCGTGCCAGCCTGAACGAAAGCCCCGTATCCGAACGTCCGACCCATTTCCATCCGCTGAAGGTACGTTCGGTCGACCTGTAACCCAGGCCCTGGCCGCCGGTGCGGCTTATCGCCGCCATAAGGGCGCCGGCAATACTTTCAATATCCTGCCTTGACGAATCAGCGGACGCACCGTCCGTTTGGACACCGTCACTTCCGGATATCCCACCGACAAGGGCATTCACCCCGCGCGCCGCCAGGGAGAAAATCGAATTCATAAGCGCAAGTGGACCATTCAATGTGGAATCTACCGTCGAAAGGAACCTTCGCGATTCTTCCGTCGGACTCAATTTCGTAAGAAAACCGAACGATTCCGCATAAATAAGCCCGTCGGCACGCCCTTCGGTGAAGTGGGCGACAAGCGTCACGTCACCATCCGTGGCCCAGCGCCATTCCTCGAAACTAAGCGGTATTTCCGAAGCGAATCGCCCAGCCAGCAAGACCGTCTGTCTGCCGGCAGACTGGGCCGCGGCGGACCCTTCGTCTTCAACCTCGCGCAACATCTCCGCGACTTCCTCGTCTTCCTCGGACATCGGATTCGACGATTTGACGGGCTTACCCTTAAACGTGAATGGAGCACCCGGATTCAGGACAGGAAAAGGAAACTGACGCGGTTCGGACTTACCGCACGAAACAAGCGCCGTCACAAGGAACAGAAAAGACATCATGAGCAATGGTCTGTTATTGTTCATTCCTGCGACGACTCCATTTCACTGCTGTCGTGCCTGGAAATATTTTCCTCGGTGGCAAAGCGCATCCATATTGCCTGCATCGGAAGGAAGACCCAGCTGTCTGGAACCCTCACCCTGGTGTCACCGGGGTCCATTTCCGCGGTGGATTCGATTGGTACGTAAACCAGGCGCTGGTTCGGTACCTGCGGTGTTTCCGGCATTTCCGACCATATCGCGACCTGTTCCGGAAGTTCGTTTTCGACACCCCACAGGTCAACCGCGGCCTGGATCTGCTTCATGGCCGCATTTCCGCGATGGAAGACTTCCCCTTCCGGCTTTACCGCATTCTCTTCGCTGGTGAACTTCCCGTCCGCATCACGGAAGTGGGTCGACGAACTGTCCTCCCCGACGGTCACCGGCGCTGGAAGCGACATCGCACAAAGAGCGTGTCCCTCGGCGAACGAAACAAACAGGCCGGACTCGATCCCGCAATGCTTCAACAGCAACGCCAGCAGGAGGCTCTTCGAATCGCAGTCGCCAAGCCTGTACAGAAGGGTGCTTACCGGTGGCCTGAGTTCCCATCGTGTTGCCTTGGGCACCGAATATGGTATTCCCTGTACGAAACGAGAGACGTAGGTTGCCAGGCCATAACTGTCTGAAGTGTCACCCCACGACTTGGCCAGGGTCTTCGCAAGCGATTCCAGCGCAGGATATGAATGGGCGGCGACAGCGGTCGCAAACTTATGGTACTCAACGACGGTCGATTCCGTCGGCAGGCCCTGCCCGCACGGCTCAGGAACCTGGCTTTCCGGGTTTCTGTGCCAGCTGAACCGGGGCGCACCCCAGATTCCCTGGTTATCGGGCAACTTGAACGCATCGATCTTCATGAATGCGTCGTACACCATGAAATACGATGCAAGCACATTGTCCTTGCTGGTGAAATGCCTGGACTGTTCCGCGGTCTTGCGATCGAAGCCAACATCCAGCGCCGCCTCGCCACCACCGGCCAACCGCCAGCGGTGCTTGGTCCAGAGCAGGTCGGCCACGGACTCGTCCTGGCTGTACCAGCAACGCCCGATATCAAAAATATCGCCTTCGCCCGGTTCATCGCCGCTTCCATACTTGCCGACGACTGCCAGAGACCCGCCGCCGCCTTCCGGCCGGAGATGACCGTCGAGCCACTCCAACGCTCCTTTCCGGACGGTCTGGTCCATCTTGCGTCCGGCCTCCGAAGGATCGTCCAGCTTCACATCACCAGCGGGAACAGCCGGACCATCGCATTTCAACTGGGCGCCTTGGTAACGCTGCACCGGATCCCGTCCGGCAATGATCTCGTTCCTGTCTCCCCACTGGTCATGCAATGCCCTGAGGCGATTGTGATAAAGAACACGTTCGACCATACACCTGGTCAGTCGAAGCAGCAGTTCGATACCGTCCCGATGAACAGAGCGTGCGGAGCCGTTGCCATCAGGATCCAGGTCAAACAGAACAATGCCTTCATCTGAATCGAGTTCCCGATCGGGACTCATGTCCTCATTTTTTATGTCAAGCGCCACACCCAGATCGGACGCCGCCCCGCGATACATCGACGGAAGGACCGCGTTCATCGCGGAGGCAATGAGCCTTGCCTGCTCCAAATTCAGACGTGGAACACCATTCTTCTGCGAACCGGGAACATCATCAAGTTGTGAAACATCTTCCTGCAGTGAACCATCAACATCCGTGAGTTTCGGATTTGGCCTGATAATCAAGCCCACAGTTTCCAATGTTGATGACTTGCGTTTGCTGTCCTCGAAAACGGTCCTCTGCCTGGGGTCCATGAACACCGGGCCGAGTCGATAAGTTGCAATCAACTCAACGTCGACCGACACGGGGCGCAGCCCAACTTCGATCGGGTACAGGCCAAGCAGCATTTTTTCCGGACCATAATACGCCCCGCCCACTGAACCGGGCGCTCCGGTTGAATTGGACGGACCGGTCTTGATCGTACCCCCGCCACCGTCCAGCAACCTGTCAGTAAATCTATGACGCCAGCGCGGACTTGAAACGTCATCGGCAAGCAGCGGATCAACCAGGATATCACCCGTCCCCGCAGGCGATTTGTCACCCGATTCATCCGATGCGCGGCCGACGACGACATAACGCCCACGGGCATCGGCGAATATCCGACCCTGGTAGTATCGAAATGCCGCGCTCCGCGAATCGGTCTGCCCAAGCGGCATCATGCTGGTCCTGTCCCTCACCCACACAAGATCGCTTGAAACCTGTTCGACCTGGACGACCTTGGGCGGCAGGGCTTGCAGCGAGTTTCCGTTCCCGGTGTCGTCAGCTTCCAGCGCCTTCGCCAGCGCGCGCACGAACAGCATTTCCTCGTACTGGTTGGAGGTATCGTGGATATCCATGCGCGGGTCGGCCAGCAGCATCTCGCCGTCGGCAAGCTTCCTGAGCACAGGTGCCGTCGCCCCGGCACCAAAGGTATTCACAAGGTGGCCGACTTCGTTCCAGCCACGGATGAGATCTGACGAAAGGTGTGTAAGAACGACTCCACCTTCGGGAGGCCGGAGAATCGGCCTTGGAAGCGCCTTCAGATCCGCCGCCAGTGTGCTCTGGGGATTTCTTTCCGTCAGGGCCATGTCGATATCGGGGTCACTCTGGACGATGAATGCTATCTGTTCCGGGTCGGCAGACAGTCCATCCTGACCGTAAACGGGATTTCCGTCCTTATCCCGATTCGATGTGAACCTGGCGCCGGCCCGCCGAAGACGCATGCACTCGCGGCGAACCTCGCTCCACTCACCTTCAATGAAGACCACAGCGGCGTCGGCCGGATCTGACGCAAAACTGTGGGGTTCATCCTTGAGCAACAACAAGTTCCGGCCAAGGTGGCGACGATAATCGCTGGCCGATCGGTAATGCCAGGGCACGGACAGACGTTCACAAATCGTGATGATGTCGACAAGGTCTATCCGCTCCATTGCCGAGGACCTGAAATCAGCAAGGCGCAGGAAACGCTGGTGCGGAACCGCGAGTTCGACCTGGTCCGGCGCCGTTTCCTGCGGCGTCGTCGATTCGGAACCAGACACAACCCCCTGCGCAAGACTGCGCGCCGCTTCAACCTTCCTTGATTCGACGTCGGAAAGCGTATAGCGACGTACAGACCCGTCAACACCGCAGAGAGTCTTCATCCACGTTGCGGTGTCGTGCATGGTGTCGCAACCAACGATCAACATCTGCGGGGCGCCCAGGTCGCCGATGGATTCTATGTTCAACAGGTTACGGTACCGGTTTGCAAGCCGCCGGAACGCAAGCTGTGCGTGAATTTCGACCGGACCGGCGAAGGATTCGGCATCGTCGACAATGATCAGACCAACACGCTTCAGGCAGGCTTCATACACCTCGGGCTGGTCGAGAATCACCGTCACAAGCGTGTCGAGCCCGGCCACTAGCACGTCGGGCAATATGCCCTGGGTCAGATCCGACGACAGGTCCGGCCCGACCTTCCTGACCCTGACGCTCCAGCGCACCGTAGTGCTACGGACAGTTGCCAGGAATTTTTCATGTAGCGCGTCCGCGTATGCGGAATTCCTGACCACAAGCAATGTCGACTGCGTATGACTCAACGTCTGGTTGCAGGCCGCAAGGACGGCAAGCGTGGTTTTCCCGATACCCTCCGGCGCGAGCACTATCTGGTTTCGGTGGCGCTGGCCGGAAACATCCTGCATCCCCGACGAATCTCCGTCACCTATGGTGAGACGGCCCGGTTCGGCTGGCGGATCGATGTGCACAAACGCCTGTTTCGAAATGGTTTCCAGAATCTCGTACTGCATGGACGTCAGTTGCTGACCGCCCGGAAGCAGTTCGAGAATCATGGGGGAAATCACACCATCGAACTTGCGCTGGGTGAACACCAGCGGCGTTATCGGCCTGTGCGGATCAAAGGGATAGGGCTCCGTGACCTGGAGACGTTCCTTCAGTTCGGCAACGACGTCCGGCCAGCCTTTTACCTTGATCTTCGCACCGGATTCCTCGGGCTTGCCTTCGCCAGCCAGATATTTTCCGCGGAGGATCAAGTGAATCGTCCATGAAGCGCAGAGAATGGCCCCAACTGCAAATGCCGAGGTTCCGATCCTGTACGGGTCGCCACCAACACCGCTCCATGCCCATCCCAACAGCGGCAGGGCGGCCATCGGCAACCATTTGGCCCACTGCAGGAATCCCGGGACCGGCGTGAAGAGCCGGTCGGCGCCAAACCACCTGCGCCACAGGGGCAAAACATCGTCGCTTTCAATCGCGGCAAGCTGGCTGACGCCGATCTTCCCGGACATCGCGACACGAACAATCCTTCCGACCCACAGCCAGACATATCCCCATGCAAAAAAGGCTATCAGGCCAGCCATCCAGGGAAATCTTTCCAGTGGCAGGTACCAGCCGACTTCCGGACGGGATCCAAGAAACAGGTACTGCCAGGCGGGGTAGCCACGCGAAAGTTCGAGCCCGCCAGCCAGCAGGGGTTCAGCAATCCTGGCCAGCACATAAAGCAGGCCGGTCACAACGCCCGCAATCAGGAATGTCGGACCGAGCGTGACCACCAGAACCGGCTTGGGCTTTTTGTCTTCGTCCTTCGAATCGGACGATTTTGCGTCTGTCTGGACCTGAGGGGCGGGCGCCTGACCATTGACGTGCTTCGCCGCATTTCTGGCTGCAGCCGACTTGCGGATACCCTCGCGAACAAAAGATATCAGGCGGTAGAGTCCGTAAAAAGGAAGGGCCACCATTCCCGGCAGCGAAAACCAGAATTCCATCCTGACAAGGGAAACCTTCGCGGAAGGGTCCTTTGACAATGAACGGTTCAGGAACTTCTGCATCAGCCAGGCGGCGAGGATCATCGAACCAAGGGCGCCGAACACGATCATGGACGCGACGTTCGCGGAGATATGACTGAAAAGATCCAGTCCCCATCCGACAGCTCGCCAGACCAGGGCGGAAACGATATTGGAGGCCTGTCCCCCATTCAGACTCAAGTCATTCATGTCTGCTGGTTGCCTTCCTTCGACGGATGTCCGACTGATGTTCCAGGTTCAGTTGACCTGGTCAACGGCATGGACGCCGCAACGGAATCGGCGCCGCCCGCTTTTGGTGAGAAATCCGACAATATGTTGATGGGGCCTTCCGGCCCCGCCGCCTCGCCGGTCAGCGGAAACATCCTGTCATCCGGCATTCGGATTCGTTCGTGGTACGATTCAAAACGCTGCAGATTCCTGATGCTGTGGGCCCGGATGCCCTGAACCAGCGACAGGATGTATGCGACGTTTTCACGCAGGGCCGGCGTCATGATCGACATCGTGTCGGTCGTCGGCAGGGCACCGGGAGTCAGCCTGGCCTTCTGGTAAAGGCGTTCCAGGGACTCACTGAGAAGCAGGGTCGCGTCGGCCATCTTGTTGATGCCGTCCGGATCCATCCCCTCATAACCGATGAAATTCGCACCGAACCCGATATTGGAATAATTCCGACTGACGAAGTCGACAATACCCTTTCCGACGTCGGCAGCGAACGCGGCCTGATCCGCAATAGGCTTATCCACTATCGAAGCAAACCGTTCCCTGCAATACTTGAGTATCCGGTTGGAATCGGCAAGAACGGCCGTCTTCCGCCAGTCTTCAAAGCCGCCCGATTGGGATACCAGGCCGGGAATCACCCCGCGCAACATATCGTCGTTGCCGAAACGTTCGTCATAGTAGTCATGCAATTTTTCCGGATGCACGAGCGTGTAAGGACGCGCCCCGGCCCTGTCCGCGAATAGTTTGGACAGGTCATCGCCACGAGACGGCCGGTCAAGGCCAACGCTGCGGGACGGCCGGGCGCCGAGCTCCTGAACACGACGCTCGAGCTGCTGTTCCTGGATGTCCACGCTCCTGAATATCCTGTTGGAGCAGGCGATATCACTGGCGGCCTGGGTCTGTACGCCCAGCGAAAATCCACGGCCGGCCAGCGCGGCAGCCAGTTCCAGCCTCGCCTCGAAGAACGACCTGACGGATGCACGTGGTTCATCCTTCAGGTCTTTTCCCGTTCCCTTGACCACCGTCGCCGTTTCATCGGCCATCTGATTTATGGCCGCTTTGACGGCATTCACACGTTTCCGCCGGAACCAGCGAAGGATCAACCAGACTGGAACGGCGAAAAACGCCGTCCCGAGTACAGGGCCCAGGGGTCCCAGAATGAATTCCATTACGCCGGGTCGAGCAGGAAGCCCGAAGTACATAGAGACAGCCCACGGAACCATGGATCCAAACACGGCGGCAAGGGCCGTCCAGACCACCAGTCCAAGGTTCATCGGCAGCAAATCCGGCATCTGGCGGACGGCTGCGACCACCGATTCACGGGCATGGGCAATCGGGGATGTGTCGGGTATCTTGTGCCGGGTGCAAAGCCGCTCCCTGTCGAGACGTTTTTCTTCGCCGCGAACCAGTGCCGCGCGGGTTACCTGTCGCAGCCTTTCAAACCCCGCCTGCATCGCACCGAGTCCGTGCCGCGCAGCTGTCTGCTGGACCATCGAGTCGGACAGCCTTCGCAGTTCCGACAGTTCGCCGGTGAGCTGCCTGCTCGATTCACGGCGGAGCGCGTCAACCATGACGTCCATCTGGCCCTGGGCCTGAACGATTGAACGCCATTCCTTCTGAATATCCACCTCAAGCTCCCTGACCAGGGCAGGGGAAAACTTCTGCTCCAGCAATCTTGAGGATTCCTTACCCGGATCGGGGACCAATCCGTTGACCTTCCCGGCCATCCTGCCAGCCGAGCCGTTCATCTGGCCCCTCAGGTCCGCAACCACCGGAATCGTCATACTGTTGACGAAGTTGGGGGCAAACCTGCCATCATCAATGGCGGGGGGGCGGCCGCCGGTTGCCGTGCGCATCCATTGCATCGAGTCCCTGGCAAGACGGTTGGCAAGATATTCGCGGGATTTCTCGACCGGGAAACCGATTTCCAGGCAACTGAACGACGAGAAAAAGTCCTCGCCATGAGGCCCCACCGACGTCTGTCGCAACCACTCGTCGCGGGAAACATCGTTACGGGTCAGGAAGGTTATAAAATCCCTTGTCTGGCGTATCGCTTGCGGCCGAGTCAGCACGGCGTTGTCAGTAACCATGCTGTTGATGAATATCTGCGATATGCATCTTTTGTTCGCAGGCGAGTTTTCAACCCAGCGCCGAACGCCCTGAACGGTGTCGATAATCGCGGCTTCTTCGCATCTGTTTTGATCGCGGTGCGCCCCACCAAAGGCATCCGACGGGTGCGGCATCCACAATATCGGAACTATGTTGAGCGACCTGTCAAAACCGGTTCGGAAGGTCTCGAAAATCGGTCCGTACGCCCGAATCAACTCTGCGTGAGCCTCCCGTAACAGGATCCTCATAGTCGAACGGACGAAGGGTTCCCCTACGTCGCCAACGACGAACACCGTAAGTCTGGGCGGCTGGCGCGTTGGCTGGTTCCGGTACCGAATCAGGTGATCAAGCTGGAACAACTGTCGCGTTTCCCTGTTCAGCCGGGTGCGGAATTCGGTCAAACCAATCCTGCCCGTCGGAGACTCCACTCCATCATCACCGTTGGCAATATCCGCTTCGGAAAGCGGTATTTCATGGAACAGGCGTTGTTCTTTCTTTTCAGCTTGGGCACGCGCGTCGCCAAGGCCGAGTGCGGCCAGCCGATTATCCAGAAGCAACGGAACCCCTGGGGCATTTTCCAGGCGCGGAAGCTCAAGCGATTCAAGGAACATGGAAGGACGGGAAGGAAGTTCAGCCCTGTCCGCGATCTGACCTGCCCTTGGCCTGTTGCGCCACCAATCCGAATCAGTCCCGTGCTTTCCAGGATTCGTGTCCCTGCCAAGTACATCCTTGACCAGCAACTCACCCAGAATCTCAAGTGACTGCCGGAGCGCCGCATCGGCCGTCGAACGATGTCTTTCGACTTCGTTCGCCAAAGCGCCCTCTTCGGTCCTGTTTCGCTGCAGGTCGATCCACAGACGGACCAGACCCTTGTACGCCAGCCCGCCAAGTTCCTGCAGGCGACTGGCTTGCCTTTGGGCCTCCAGGGGACTGGCGTCGACGTAATGATCAAAAAGTCCCAGCCTGAATGGACTTGCGGGCAGCGGCCTGTAGACGTTGCTTTCGGCGGAATCGAACCTCTGGCCGGCCCATCCGTTCGTCTCCCAGTCAACCCACAGCAGATGAGTGGGATCGAGCTGTGCTGGAAGGTCGCTTTCCTGCGGGACAAACCTAGCAGGCAGGAGGATCTTCATCCCGGTCGATTCGGACGGTTGCCGATCGGTCCGCTCACGGAAGGCATCCCAATCGGGCAGGGGCGCAGGCGCGAAGTCCTCAAGATAATTGACCCGCGATACATCCGAGCCACTCGAATTAACCTCGGAACCGACCAGCCAGCCAGTTAGGACATCAAGCTCGACCGGCTTTCCTGTTGACTCCTGATCATTGCGACGAAGCTGGGGACTCCAGTTTCTGGGACATGGAACGCGGGCCGGGCTCGAAGAAAGACAATCGTGGCACTTCAGGCATTCGCAGTTCTTCCCATGAACGCCATTCGAATGCAGCCAGTGCCACGGAGACGGATCCCGCCCTTCCATCATCGCCTTGCACCGCGAAATCACCGTAAGCAAAGTGCCCGGGCCGAATCCGCCCTTTACCCGGTTCAGGATGGGTGTCAGGAAAAGATCGACATCGGACACGTTGTCAGTAAGTCGACGAAGCATCTGTGCGGAAACGACCGGGTCCGGACCCAGCGTCCGCCAGTCGAAGTACCGGATTCGCCTTGGCTCGGACTGAAGTTCCAACCCGTTCCCTTCGGCCTGCCGATTTTCGACGAGGTCAACGACACCCCGGTCGACCGGGATCGCAATCTGGTAGCAGCCATTGCGGAACCGTACCAGACCAAGCGAACGCAGCATCACCAGATCGACCGCCAATGTGGGAAGATCGCCTTCCTCAATGAACTTCGCCAGACTGACGGCGAGGTGATCGTTGACAAGCCACTTCGATGCCTGATCGTCATCCCCCGAGCCAACCCCGACGTGCATCAGCCGGAGATTGTTCAGCGTGGGGTCATCGCCCGCGGACCGAAGATCGGACCAATCCTCGGCAAGCGTCTCCACAACGCCGAGCCCCATACGACCAACCCCGACCACAATGGAAGGGAATGGATAAGTTCTGTGTTCCCTGCCCGAGGAATCCATAGACAACCGCCGCCACCACGAAAGCCTAACTTACCCGGCCGTACCTTCTTCACCCCTTGAACACACTTCACCAGAGCGAAGCTGTTTGAGCTTGCCCTGAAGAGTGGCCTCGTCAAGAGGTTCGAAGATGCCATCGAAAGCCCCGGGGAGCGTCCTCGACTTGTCGGGGTTTTCCATCGCGGCCCAGCCCGCCGAGAAGTTGGTCAGGATATCAATGCACTGGTGCAGGTTGCTTCTTGCCTTGTCGTTCGAAAGAGTTCCAGTATTGGCCGACACGTCCTCGCCGACCGTCTGGAGCTCGATCTGACGATTACGCAGTTTTTCCAGGAGCTGTTCCAGGGCTTCGCGAAGACGCTTGTACGAATCGGCGTAGTCCTTCAGCTGTTTACTCTGGATATCGGTCGGAACCGAACCGTACTGGTTACGCAGCTTGTCGTGATTTTCACGCCACTGTTTCGGCAGATCCGCTACCTGAATAAGCACGTGCGGGGCCAGTCCCTCGCGAACGCTGCGAAGCAACTGCTGATACTGGAAATAGCCGACCACATCGGACTCGAGCACCTCGGGAAGCTTCTGGATCGCCTCGCCCATCGAGGCACCCAGACGAACCGTTCCGTTTTCGTCATCCTGGCCGTTCGGATCACGATCGGGCGACCTGGTCGGTGATGCCAGCAAGTAGAAACCTTCACGGCGGAAGATGCAGCTCAACGGCTTCTGACCCTTCGATACCGACTTGTTGGCCATCGGATGTGCAGTGGTCAGCAGCGCCGCGAAATTGACAACCTGTTCCCGGATGATGCTCTGACGGTGGTTTTCCTGCGACGTATCGGGATCCAGATCCGGAAGTGTATCTTCCCAGTTGCGATCAATGTGCAACGCCTTGGGCCGCTTGGCCAGGTTCCGGAAGGTGTGATAGCAATTCTTCATTTCTTCCATGCGGCCGAACACGTAAAGCGGAATGTTCAGCACGGCACGATACACGATGATTTCGTGGACGCTTCCCGCCTCCTTTACCAGGGCATTGCTGGGAATCCCGGCACCGGTCAGAATGTCCTCCATCATCGGATTCAGTATCTTGTCCGAAACTGACGCCATGAAAACACGATCGGGGCGGACGCCCCCCTGCAGATCCCTGGACTCGTCATACACACAGAGAAGATCGGCACGTTCCTTCACAAGACGCATCACTTTGTCGCGCAGGTAGTCCTTCTTCAGTTTTTCAAAAGTCCTGTCTTCTTCCGCATCCTTCTTCAAGGACATCTTCTGGCGCTGCTGGATCCGGTATTTGCTGATAAGCGCCCTGACTTCCTGCTCGCCCTTGGCCTCGATCGCCTCCATGTTGCTGCGATACAAGGTCCAGTAGTCGAATTCCTTTTCAAGCGCGTCGGGCAGCGTCAGTCCGTTCCTGCGGGCTTCGTCGGGTGACCTGGAATCACCGGCCACGGCCGCCGTGATAATCCGGTGGGAATACTGGTACAACGAACGATAAATTCTTTCCAGTGTTGACGAATCGCCCTCGCCCCCGGACAAGGTGATGTCCGCCACCGTCCCCGCGAGCATGCTCATCACGTTCTTGTCGCCCGAATCCAGTTCCGGGATGGCGGCGACACAATCATAAAAATAGAAGTCCCACATCCTGCGGCCGCTTTCGATCTGGAACGCCTCGGCATCCAGGATGTACCTGTTGGTTGAAAGATCACCCTTCTTTCGCAACTCTTCCCGATAGCGACCTTTCTCACGTTCGACGTGGGGATAACCGTCTTCCATTACGCGAAGATTCTTGACGAACTCCTTGAGTTTGTCCTTGAATTCTTCCACCTTCTTATAGAATTCCTTCGAAATCAGGGCCTCGTATTTTGCCTGCTCGTCGTTCAGACAAGCAGCAAGCTTGGCCTGAGCTTCCTCTTTCTTCTTGAACTTCGTTTCTCCGCTGTCAGTCGAGCCGGATTCTTCCTTGTCAGACGACGAGGAAGCGGTGGGGTTCGCGGGAAGGTGGGCAATCAACGACAATGCCGCGAATCTCTGGGCCACCAACCCGATGTCACCCGCGTCCTTCTTCATGAAACCGAGTTCCAGCAACTGCCCGAAGCCGGGCATCTTCGGGATGGCGTTTTCCACACCCTTTTCAAGGATCCGGAGCGCCTGACCGTAAGCCTGTCGTGCCGCATCTTCTGCCTTGATCTTCAATTCATGCAGTCCGGAATTGGCTTCGGCAGTCAAATTCTGTTCTTCACAGTAGCTTTCAAGCTTGTCGCGGGCAGCCTTTAACAGCCCCGGCAACCCGCCACCGGGCACGGCGGAAAGGGAAGGAAGTACCATGCCACCGATCGAATACGCCCACTTGTTTTCGGCGAGTTGCTTGACATCGTTCAGACGACGACTGTTTTCCACGGTGACGGAGCCATCACCCTTCGGCACGTAACCAGGCTCGTATCCGTGCCTGAACGCAGTGAGGTGCTTGCCGTCTTCGTGCCCCGCTGCCAGCTCGCAGGCGGCAAGAAGCGTCAGGCGCTTCATGAACAGGGCATTCTTGAAATCCTCACGGAGGGTCTTTTCTTTCTTTTCAAAATCCTCTTCCGGAACCGGGATTTCCCCCGGGCGCAAGGCAACCTCGTTGTACACGGCGGGATTGGTGCGCAGATTTTCGTATGCCACGTCGCCGGGAATATCCCCAAGGAAATTGGATTTCATCAGATTCAACGCCGTCGCGTGTGCGCAATACTCAACCAGCCCATCCACCGGCACATGAAGGACCGCGGCGCCGAAGGTGCCGTAAAATGAGGTAAAACCCTGGATCCCCTTGCCCTCGAAATCATGAGGCACCAGGAAACGCTGGTGCTGCGTGTAGTTGTCGTAATCGCCCGCCTGTATTCCGAACAGGGGGGAAAAGAACTGCAGATAAAGACCGTCGGCGGCAGCCTTGACAGGTTCCGAGACCGTGAATGATTCTGGCTTGTCGACGATGTACAGGAATTCAAAAGGCTTATCGCGAACGGCGCGCTTCGATTCATCGGACGGGTCGTAATGAAAGGTAAGTCCGTTTTCGGGGAAGAAGGCTGAATCAGGCGAGCCAAGCTTCATCAGGTGCTCGGTTTCCTTCAAAGCCGCATACCCGTTGGCGTAAGTGCCATCCTTGTTAACGCCGGTCTTGTCTTCAAAAACGGATGGGAGGACCGCCACGCCGATCATGGACGGCTTGCCGACCTGCCTGCCAAGGTCGCGCAGCATGTATGCGATCGGAAGATGCGAGCCCGATCCTGTGCCGCCTGCAACGGAATAGCAGACGATGATCTTGATTTCCGGGGTGTCCAGCCGGCGATGCCCCTGCTCATGCGATTTAAGACTGTCCAGCAGTCGCCTGAAGCGCGGAACAAAGTCCTTGTGCTTCATCTGGTAGTAAACGCCCAGCCTTGCTTCGATCCTGATCTGGCCTGCGCCCGCGGTGTCCCCGGCCCTGAACCGATACGAAGGTGGAACCCACTGGGTGAAATAGTCGTCCGGCTCCAGAAACATTTTTCCTGAAGCCAGGTTCGCGTATTCTTCCTTTTCAAAATCACTGATCAGGAAGCTGTCGTCGGCAATCGCCCGATAGCGCTCAAGGTCATTGACATTAGTATCTACCAGGGCGAACTTGACCAGCCCCTTGTATCTTTCCTGGAAGTCCGGACGTCGACGAAGGTGATCCGCAACGCGGGCCACCATGCTGCAGCCACAACCCCCAAGACCGACGAACAACATCGGGGCGATCGAACTCGGCTTCGTCAACTTCTCGCTGATAACCAGTTTTTCTTCCTGTGCCATCGGGACTTCCTCCTGGTAACAATAAAGCGTTACTTTTTAATGCAGGTATCGGGCCTGCTGTATCAACCTATCTTCCAACCCGCGATCCGGCCGGTATCGATCCGGTCGGCCTCATCGACGGGCTTCACAACCTTCAGGTTCTTTATTGACTGACGAAGCCTTGGTTTCACTTCCAGGTATCCTGCAGACTGATTCATGGCCAGACCAATGTTCTGCAGTTCGCACATCCCGCTGAAGCGCTCGTCATTGCTGTTGACCACGGCGAAAAATTCCACGTCACGACCAACGGCCTGCACATAAAGCATCCCGAACGGGAGACTCGAAACTTCCTTTTTCCCGACGCGTGCAACCAATTCGGCTTTCAGATTTGCGACAGGCTGGAGGGTCATGGAGATCGATGCCTCCGGTTCAGTCTTCTTGCCGGCCGACAGATTAACCAGCGCCGTTTCAACATATCGGCCACCAGGCAGACCGAACTTCAACGGATTGGACTGCAGCCAGTTTGCCGCGCGGTTGAAATACCCGAGACTACCGGAACGAAGTCGTTGGGGAACCTTCGCAGAATTCTTGAACTTGAGGGCATTTACACCGTTACCCCTTTCATCCCACTCCAGTGGAACGAATTTTTCGGAGAAACGCTTGACGTTAAAGAAACTGCTGTTTCTAAACATGTTGACGATGTACGCAATCAGCAGAAGCAGGAGGACGATTCCGATGATCTTCAGGATCAGCGGGCCACGGCAGGACCACAAACCCGGGGACACCGACTTGACGTTTATCGGAATCCTTGCCGCATCGTTCGGGTCGTATCCCGGGCCCTTCGGAACAAACAGGGCCTTCAGCTCGTTATCGCCATCGACGCAACACCTGTCTGCCGCAAGGATCAGCCTGACCGGAGCCCCGGAGCCGTCGGACGCGATCTTCACATTCTTCTTGCGAAGGACGTTTCCCGCGTCGTCGCGTGCAATCCGATCGTCCTCGTCGACGAACCCTATCTTCAGGTGTTCGGCATCCCAGCCGACTGATTCGCCGTCCGACAGATCCGGAAGCACAACAGTGTATTCCATATCCTTGACGGCGTTTGTCTGGCACTGGAGTTCCATGACCGTATTATTGCCACCAACAATTTCAACCGGTTTGAAGGCGCAGACAAAACTGGAATCCAGCTTCAGGTGCGCCGTGAAGTTCTGGGCGGGTAGTTTTGAGGCGCCCTGCGCGAATTCAATCTGCACGTTGATGTCGTATTCACGGTTTATCGCAGAAACCCCGCAGAATGCCCCAATCCGGACACCAAGCGTGTAGGGCTGACCCGCAGTGATCTGGATCCCGTCGGTGCTGCCGTTTATGTCAAACTTGATGCACGGTGGCAGTGCCGACGCATCCTGGACAACCAGGCGGGCGCTGGTGGGCGGAAAATTGCCGTCGCACTGGAAGGCGTGCTGGTATTCGGCCCCTGGAACCAGGTCGCCCGCGGTGATTTCGGCCGGCGTGCACCTGATCAGGCTCGACGACACGTCCACTTCCCACGGTGTTCCTGCGAATTCAACTGCGTGATGATCCGGGAAGGTCAGAGTAACGAACGGCGACATCTGGTGTCTTCCACGGATTTCCAGCCTGGATTTGCCCATCAGGAACTTCAGGTCAGAGCCTTCCCGGTTTGCACGCAGCCGCTCGGGTGAACCACCCGGCGCGGTATAGTTAATGAAGCCGGCTGCCTCGTTGCCCAGATCCGTAACCGGCTTGTCTTCATCGTTAACCAGTTCCAACAACGCACAGATGTCGGAGCCTAGATCAATCGACTGGGCGGCCGGCCCGTTCGTGCCGCAGGCACCTTGAAGAACCTTCTGCTTCAAGACGAGCTTGTATTCCGGGAACACGACGACGCGCCAGTTTGACGCCCCGGTCACGGAAACAATCGACCCACCCTCACTGGGTGCGTAATCGATCGAGGTATACCTGTATTTCTTCCCTGACTGGTACTGATGCGTACCCGAGCGCGGACTGCCCATCTCGCGGGATGGATTACCTTGTCCGCGTGAAGACAAGGCGACCCGCAAATCGCTTCCCTCGTCAGGAGCCACTGCCAGCAGCCTTATGCGCCGCGCCCCCTGATGGGCCTTAAGAGTATTGTCCCGGGCAGAAAGCACGTAGGCCTCGTATCCTTGGGACCTGGACAACGCCTTGGCAAAAGGGAAAAGAATCGTAGAAGGATCGCCGGCGCCCACTTCGATCGCGTTGCCGTTCGTCACTTCCGCCAGCTTATCGAGGTTCCTGGAATACTTTCGCCCGGCGAAGCGCAAGAAATAGAACTGAAACCTGCCATCCGCGTGCGACGACAACCCATCAAGGAAAGCGGAAGGATCGGGCTCCTGACCATCCGGCTCGCAAGCGCCGTCGGTAAGGAACATGACGACCTGAAAGACTTCCGGGCGATAGGCCCGATTAAGCAGGATTTTCGCCCGATCAATCGCGGACCGGCAAGGCGTCCACGCGCCCTTGTATGCAGCCAGGGAACCATCAAGCGCCAATTGCGAATCAATGTTCGCGCGCGACGCGGAAAGCGGCTTGATATCCTGGTCTTCAGCGGAGTCACCGTTCAAACGAACCAATGAGACTTCGTCACCGTCGTCAAGCATGGACATTATTGCTTCAACCGCGAACACGGCCAAGCGGTCCGGGTCCGTTGCGTTTCTGCCGCTCATGCTGCCCGAGTCATCGATCACGAACAAAAACTGGGTGACACGGGCCTGCTCGGCGGACAGAGCTGCCGGCCCGAAGGCCACTGAAAAAACGACCGCAATAGCGAAGGCAAGATATGTGCTGGCACAAAACGTAGAGGTCTGGGGGTCACGCGCGGCTGTCCAGTCCGGTAATCCAGCGGTTATAAAGCCACATGCTGGTGGCGGAGACCAGGCCGATCGAGGCCAGTATGATCCAGCCCGCGGCTGCTCAACGTCGAATTTCGAAGAACGCCCGAGAGAGTCCCTGGTGCCATCAAGTATTCCCGCCGCCTCCATGATTAGCCTTTGAGTGTCGTATCCCATTTTTCCTCCGTGAATCGCAGTTGAATAGCTGGTGATCAAACCTCCCATCGGTCGATCGCCACCACTGAAAGTACCTTATGGAGTATAGTTTGACCGTTGCCGCAAGGTCAAGAGGGTTGGCCACGTCTCTTGACCTTTATTTTTGCGTTGAGGGGGAGAATGAGCCCAAAAAACATGTGGAGAAAGGTCGTTCCGTGTATTTTATTCCTGTCGCTGCTTTCTTGTGACAGCGGTCAGACTGCTGGACTGGATGTTGACAGCCTTTTGTTTGGTCTTGAAAAATGCCAGAAAAATTCGGATTGCCAGACAAATATGTGCTCTATGGGAATGTGTTTGGGGTTTTTAACCGTAAGTTCCGACCTGCAGCGTGCCGAAATAGGGGCCGTTTTTGGTAAAGCGGCGCCAAGAGTACGAGAGCGCTTGATTGATGCTTTGGCTGTGGTGCTTGAAGACGGGGATACATCAAGTGTAATCAGGGCCAGAGCCGCGGATGGGTTGGGTTATTTAGGCGGTGACAGGGTAGAACAGATGTTGCAGCCAGCCTTGGCTGAACACTCGGAAATTATAAGATTTTTTGCTGCACGTTCCCTGCATGTCTTGGGTAATTCAGCTGGTACCGAGACTCTGCTGACCTTCAAAGACCATGAATCAGAGGCCGTAAGGATACTGACCGAGTTAGCACTGGCTGATCACGGCGAAAACAGGAAGTAAAACGTGTCTTTACCCTTGTCTGCGAATCCGTGCGCGTAGCCTATTTTTAAAGTTGCATCTCTGGCCAAGAACAGATTTATTCCTAAAGATAGTTCAGCCCCAATTCCCCAGTTGAAGCCGCTTGAGCTGTCATTTGTCCAGGTCCTACCTAGATCCGCGAAGACAGCTCCATGGAGGTAGCGTGCAGACAGTGGAATTGTGCCCAAGCTGCGAAAGATTGGAAAAATTGGGAAGCGATACTCAAGATTGCCAAGAAAGTAAGAGTTTCCCACGAAGGCGTTGTGTCCGTAGCCACGTAAGTAACGCCCAGATAGTGGTTGATTGTTAATTATTGCCATTACCATGTCTTGTACTGGAAAACCGCCTTGTCCGTAGACTTCTATCGTTCCTGTGTCTCCAATAGAGGTCGCTCCAGATGTAAGCAGGGCCAGCACATGACCATGTCCCCAGGGCATTGGTACATATCCGTCAAGGGTGCCAGTGATTGTTAAGGATTTTCCATCACTTCCAAGCCATTTGTGGCGCCCTCCAACAGATATGCCACCAGAGAGGCCGCGCTCAGTTGATACAGATTTCGCCCAGGAACGCAGCCACGAAAAAGACGCAGAAGCCGTAAGGCCAGCCAGTCTACGGCTTTCTGGCCGATAAGGTGTGGTAGATGCTGGTTCGTGGGCTTTAGGTATTTCGCCAATCATTTTCCAGCGTATGGAGTAGCCCAAAGAAACCCTGAATGAAACCACCCGACCAGGAATTGGTAAGGAAGCTCCGGCGTTTATCATCCAGTTCCTGGCGTCCACTTCCTTGATTCGATCATCGATTATGGCGCGGTCTGTTCCATTCCAGGTCACAAAATCAAGGGATAAATCAGGAAAAAGGCCAAAGTACTTGTACTGTAAAGCCCCGTAGGGTGTAATCCTCGTCAAATCAGCATCAAAAGCGGCCAAAAAATAGTGACGGTCTAAAACATCAGAACCAGTAAATTCAAAGCCAAGCCTGTTATTACCCCCGCTTGAAAAAGCCCACCTTGGTATTATGGAGCGCGGCTTTAACGATGTCGCTCGATAAGGAGTGGCGTCGCCGTCGAAGTCAGTCTCCATTGGGAAAGGCGGTGGAGTTTGGGCTGATTCTAAAGGGCTGTCCGCATGGGGAGCCTTGGTGTCATCTATGGCGATCCAATTCTGTGGCTCCAAGGGTAACATCGCCAAATCATAGCCTTTTGGGCCATATGCACTGTAAACAATCGAAGTGCCAGCTGGAGAAACGGCCGGCCAAAAGGCGCCTCCAGGTTCCCTTGTAATTCTAAATAGTTGTCCCGTAGCTAATTCAAGCGCGAAAAGGTCAAAAACACCTTCATGGTCGGAAGAGAAAACTATGAACCTTCCATCAGGCGTGGGCACTGGGTCGCGATCAAGAAATTTATCGTTTGTTAACTGTTGCAATTGGCCAGTTTCAAGGTTTACTGACCATAAGTCCCATTGGCCGTCTTTTGCACCTGTAAAAACGAGATGCTCTGATCCTGGCAAAACAACTGGGTCTCCCAAATCGCTGAATAATCCAGGTTGGATGATGACTTTTTCACGTTCTGAAGGTTTATCTTCGCCAACCGTAAACGAGACTATCGATACTTGATCATAGTCTGCCCGAACGTATGCAATGGTCGTGGCATTAAACCTGTCATCAAAGATGGTCAAATCCCTGGCCCTGCTTCTGGAGGTCAGTTTTTTAAGCCCATCTTTTAATTCAAAGATCTCGCCATATTGATAAACCAAACGATTCCAACTGGTTGATGTTGAAAAGATGCGGCCACGGTATGCAGCAACTGAATGACATCCCCCATCGCAGTCGACCAAGCGCTGTGGCTTTTTATTAGGCTTTTCAATGTCGAGCTGGAACAAACCAGACATGGAACGCCCGTCGGATTTTACCCACACTACATGTCTTGGGTCCTTGAACACGGCTCGCCCATTGAATTCGCCACCTTTAGTGAGTCTTTCACCTTGGATTAGACCCAGTTGTGTTAACTCGGCCAAGTGCTTTTCACTGTCTGCGATAACCTGTGCGTGAAATTCACTCCACAACGAGTAAAAAGTGGTTCCAAAGTGACGTTTTGCGACTGTGTTCAGCAAAAACGGTATCACGTTCGCGCCGTAGTTTTTGATGAATTTGGTAATCGCCTCTAGCCCAAACTTTTGTGCCAAAAATTCAAAGAAGAAGCCTCCAAACAGGTATGGGGAAGTGCCTCTTGGCCAGATGATGGGAGTTACTGTAAGTTGTGATAATTGTGGAAAGGTCCCACCCAAGGCTGCCTGGCGAAGCATCATTTTGTACTGGCTGGAGCCAAGTCTGCCTCCATCTGGAAGTTGGGACTCCATGAATACTGCCAAGCCTTCGATGAACCATTTCTGGATTGCCCCGTTTGGCAGAAATGTTTTTCCGATGACCCTGTTGACAAATCCTGGGATCTTGGACACTTCGTCCATGTGCACGATGTGGGTGTATTCGTGGACAACCAGTGATGAAAGATAATCTGAAAAAACGCCCAACTCCGAGTCTGGCCCGGGTGGCGCAGCAAAAAGTCGAATCTTGTCGTATGGATAAACTGAGGCCCAACCATTAGCCGAATCAACATCATCCCAAAGCGATATTTCGACGAGCTGACTTGGGTACAGTCCCAAGAGTTCGCCAACCCACTGGTGCGAGGAATTGGCAATGCTCATCACCCTGCGAGCCATAAGTTCGCCACCTTGATAAAAGTGAACTTTAAAGTGCTCTGAACTCAGGGTTTTCCAACGTATATTTGGGTCAGTGCCGGCAAAAGCTTTGGCTGGTGCCAGCAAGAGGATTACCGCCAATATGGCAAGTAAGGCAAAACTGCGTAGTGATGCGATGTTGCTCACGCGATAAAGATATCACATGGCTCGTGGATCGACGTGCTCAAATTGAGCATTGTCAGGAATAACGCGGCTTATTCCTGTGCGGCCTCAGGTGCGGCTTCCTTTGCAGGTTCGGCGGCCGGTTTTTCAGCGGCTGGCTCTGCGGCAGGTTTTTCGGCAGCAGGTTCGGCGGCAGGCTCTGCAGCAGGCTCAGCTGCTGGTTCGGCAGCAGGTTCGGCAGCAGGCTCAGCGGCCGGTTCGGCAGCTGGTTGTTCCTCGGCTTTAGGGGCCTCTGCTGGTGGCTGAACCCCTGGTTCCTCGACCACAACGTTGGACAGTTCTATGAACTTGTCTAAATTAGCCAAGTAGTTAGCGCATTCGTCTCTGGCAGTCAGTTGCCCTGCTTTTTCACAGGCCAGACTTGCTGCATCTTTGTCACATACCGCTTTCTTAAGCTCGTTACATTCGTTTTTGCCACACCCAGTCGCAAAACCTATTGCAACAACACCAGCCAGGATCAATAACTTTTTCATCACAATGTACTCCAAAGAAGACGTCCCATCGTATCACAACCGCCCGAACCTAAAAGCCCCTTATCTCTATAGTTTCAAGCGAAAAATACCCTATTTGAGGTTCTTTGTAAGGTTTTTTCGGGTCCCCACTTCCATACCAAGTGACCACCAAGTAAAACAAAAACAGACATAAGGACGTGTTTGTTCGTTCTATTTAGGGCTATCCACGTCATCTGATGGCGTGCTAGTATCGCGTAAGTTTTGGCGGAGCCTAAGGTGGATCTGGTTGAACTGATCAAGGCTGCAGGTGTTGTTGGTGCTGGTGGGGCTGGATTTCCTACCCATGTCAAGGCCGCTGCAAGGGCTGAAATATTGATTGCCAACGGTGCTGAGTGCGAGCCTTTACTTGTTACTGACCAATGGACTGTGATTAGTCACGCCAAGTTGATTGCTGAAGGCATGAGAGCCCTTGGTAATAGGGTGGGTGCGAAACGCCTGATTTTTGGCGTGAAATCCCATTATACCGACGTGATACAGGCGATGACTCCCTTTTTGGATGGGGAATATCCCATCGAAATAGGTCTGATCGGGGATTTTTATCCTGCTGGTGACGAGCAGGTTTTGGTACACGAACTGACTGGGCGTGTGGTGCCCGAGGGTGGAATTCCTTTGGATGTGGGGGTGGTAGTTAGCAATGTGGCAACCCTTGCGAACATCAGGCGTTCCATTGACGGCCAGCCTGTTATTCGCAAGGAAGTGACTGTAACTGGGCTGGTCCGTAACCCAGGTGTCTATGAAGTTCCAATTGGTATTTCAACTGCGGAAGTCGTGGCAGCCGCAGGTGGGGTAACTGACGAAAACGTCGCAATCATCGAAGGCGGCCCCATGATGGGAATGCTGATTGAAGACTGGTCCAAACCTGTAACAAAAACCAC
>Ga0209718_1001295_pt1 | contig 29107 bp, 25 predicted proteins | sample AD_JPNAS1_MetaG_FD_184420 | JGI IMG/M metagenome (GOLD analysis project Ga0209718, IMG submission 184420) | Active sludge microbial communities of municipal wastewater-treating anaerobic digesters from Japan - AD_JPNAS1_MetaG (SPAdes) (version 2) | ecosystem: Engineered > Bioreactor > Anaerobic... | reverse complement strand
GGCTCAACCGCTTCCGCCGCCTGCTCGTGCGTTGGGAGAAGAAAGCCACCAATTACGAGGCGATGCTCCACCTCGCTTGCGCCACCATCGTCGCAGGTCAAACGGGATTATTCGGATAGGCTCTAAGGACGACCGCTGCCGCTACCGACGCCGCCGGGCCAGATGTGACGGCGACGACGGCAGCCGCCGGACTTTTGGCAGCTCCAGCCGCCGCCGCATCGCGAACAGTCGCAGCCCGAAGGTCAGCAGGGTGGTGATCAGCAAACGCGGCGTCAGCGCCCAGTCCGTGAAGGACAACAGCCAGAACGCCAGACCACCGATCAACGCCGCCGTCGCGTAGAAATCGCTTTTGAGCACCTGCGGGATCTCGCTCACCAGCACGTCGCGGATCACCCCGCCGCCCACGGCCGTCAATCCGGCCAGCAGCACGATCGTCATCGCATTGGCCCCCGCCTGTTCGGCGCGCGCCGCGCCGACCGCCGCGAAGAAACCCAGCCCGAGCGCATCGGCCAGCATCACCCGGTCCCAGAGCGTCGCGATGTGCCGCTTTGCCACGATGGTGAGCACCGCCCCCACCACGCACACGCCCACATACATCGGCTGCCGTAGCGCCACCGGCGGCGTCGACCCCAGAAGGAGGTCGCGGAGCAGACCGCCGCCCACGCCCGTCATCGTCGCCAGCACGATCACGCCCAGCCAATCGAGCTCGTACTTGACGGCGCGAAACGCCCCGGTGAAGGCGAAGGCCAGAGTGCCAAGCAAGTCGATGAGCAGCATGCCTGAAAACGAGGCAGGACCTCGGCCGAGTTCAAGACCGGAAGCCACACGCCCACTTCAAGCCAGACCGCCACCCTCCGAAAAAATGTGCAACCAGCTCCATTTTCGCGAGGTGTGCGCGTGCCATGCGCGTTTGTTCACATGAGAGCATAGGCGGCCCGTTGCGCGGCCGCACGGAGATGCCGTTAATCCCCTTTCCAGCCGAGCAACTGCCCCACCCGGCTCTGTTCGATGCACTCCTCCTCTTCCGCCGAAAAACCGAAACTACTGACGCTCGCCTGGCCCATCTTTGTGGAGCAGGCCCTGCGCATGCTCATCGCGATCGTGGACACCTTCATGGTGAGCCACATCTCGGATAGCGCCGTCGCGGGCGTCTCGGTCTCCAGCCAGATTGTCATCTGCTTCATCATCATTTTTAACTTCATCGGCATCGGCTCGAGCGTGGTCATCACGCACCATCTCGGTGCCAACGACCGCGCCGGCGCCGACAAGATCGCCGCAACGGCCATCAGCACGAATCTCTGGATGGGCCTCGCCGCCAGCCTCATCGTCTGCCTCTTCTCCGCGCCGCTTCTGCGCGTGATGCAACTGCCCGAGACGCTGATGCCCTACGCGCAGCCGTTCCTCGCGATCATGGGTGGCACGCTCTTCATGGAGGCGATCAACATGTCGATCTCCGCCGTCCTGCGTGCTCACAAGCACACGAAGGACGCCATGTACGTCACCCTCGTGCAAAACGTGGTCAACATCACCGGCGTCTGCGTGGTCATCTTCGGGCTCTTCGGCTGTCCCAAGATGGGTGTGGTCGGCGTCGCCAGCGTCGGCGTCATCAGCCGCATCGTCGCCAGCCTCGCGCTCTGGTTCCTCCTCCAATACCGCACCCACCTGCGCCTGCGCGCACGCGACCTCGTCGAGTTTTCCCGCGAACGCCTCGGGCGCATCCTGCGCATCGGCCTGCCCGGCGCCGGCGAAAATCTCTCGTACTGGCTGGCGTTCATGCTCGTCACCACCTTCATCGCGCGCCTCGGTGGCGACAGTCTCGCCATCCAGTCCTACACCCTGCAAATCCAGCGCCTCGTGATGCTCTTCAGCATCTCGCTCGGCCTCGGTACCGAAATTCTCATCGGCTACCTGATCGGCGCCGGCCAGTTCGAGGAGGCGTACCATGAGCTTCTCAAAAGCCTGAAGATCGGCTTCGCCGTTTCCACCGGGCTCATCCTCATCGTCGCCCTCGTCGCACCCTGGCTGCTCGGCTGGTTCACCAGCGATGCCGCGATCCTCGCCGGCGGTGTCTGGCTGCTGCGCCTCTCGATCCTGCTGGAGCCCGGACGCGTCTTCAACGTCGTCGTCATCAACTCCCTTCGCGCAGCCGGCGACGTCTATTTTCCGATCCAGATGGCCTTCCTCTCCATGTGGTGCGTGTGGGTCCCCCTCGCCTGGTTCCTCGGACTTTACCTCGGCTGGGGCCTCACCGGCATGTGGCTCGCCATGATCATCGACGAGTGGCTGCGCGGCGTGCTCATGTACCGCCGCTGGACCAAACGCCAATGGGTGCAACACGCCGAGCGCGCCCGCGCCCACGTCGTCGCCGGTCCCGAAATCGAGCCGTCGATCTGATCAATGAGCACCGGACGCCTGTGGCGCAGGCGTCTGGCGGTAGCACTCCGCGAGCGACTCTGCCGTGAAGTCGGTGCCCTGTTCGTGCAGAGCCTTGGCAGCGCGCAACAGCGCCACCGCACGGGCCCCGGCCCCGTTCGTGTACCAATATTCTCCGAGATACTTGAGCGCCTCGATCTTCAGGTCGCCCAGATTGCACGCGGGGATGCGCGGGAGGTCCTGACAGGCAAACACGCGCTCGTACCACACACACGCCTCGGCAAGGTGCCCCAGCGCCACCTCGGCCTGCCCGCGTGCGAGCAGCAGCTCCGGATGCCAGGCGCGATCGTACGGCGCCGAGGTTGCCGCGACCACCTCACTCCAGCGCTGCAACTGCACCAGGCACGACACCTGCCGCACATGCGCGCCTTCCGCCACATCAGGGGAGACCCCGGGCTCCGCCAGCGCCCGGCCATACCAAGCCAGCGCCGGCTCCACCTCACCGAGATCGAGAAAACATCCCGCGTACAAAAAGTAGGTCAGCGCCGTCACCCCCTGCCCTCCGGCGATCTGCTTCTCCAAAATCGCGCGGTTGCGCTGCTGTTTCCGGCGGTTCTGCGCCGGGTCCGCGTAGCCGGTGTGGATAAACTCGATGTCCGCATTTTCCAGCGCCAGTCTGGCCCGGTGCAGGCTGGGGGCGATCTGCTCGTGAATGGGAGACTCGTAGCGCGCCCCCGGCAGGTTGGGAAACAGCCGCACGATGTACGCCGACATCCCGGTGTGTCCGCCCTCCGCCATGCTCCGGAGCTTCAGATTGAAAGCCCGCGTCGGCGGCACCGGCTGCTGCCGCACGAGTGTCGCGATCGCACGACGATCCTTTTCCAACAGGTACTCGTCGGCATCGAGCACGAGGATCCAACGGCCTCGGGCCGCCTCCAGCGCCAGATTACGCGCCCAGCTGAAATCGTCGCGCCACTCCGCCTGGATCAGCCGCGCGCCATGGCCGCGGGCGATCTCCTGCGTGCCATCGGTCGAACCGGTGTCCACCACCACCATCTCGTCGGCGAGCCCGCGCACCGAATCGAGGCAGCGGGCCAGCACGGCACTCTCGTTTCTCACGATCATGCACAAACTGAGCAACGGGACGTCGGCAGGGGACGTGGTCATCGGGGTGCGCAACACCTAGTCACGCAAAGCCCCGCGAGGCGATGCTCGATTTTCGCACGCCGAGGCGGCGTCACCGCGCCGGCGGCGCGAGCAGGCGGTACTTCACGAAACGCCCCGAGTCCGTCAGGTCGGCATCGGTCCAGCCGCCTTGATCGGAAGCGCCAGGCCGGAGCAGCGCCGAAGCCTCGTTGGCATCCGACAGCGACCAGTTGCACCAGCTGATCCCAAAGCTCTCCAGGAAATCCATCCACTGCTTCGATTCGTACGGGTACGGCCCGCCATCTCCCGTAGCCAGCGTCGTGCCCCACTCCGAGCAGAACAACGCCACCCGATTGCTCGCCACGCGGACCTTTTCCCGCAGCTCCGCCCCGTGCGTGCCGACGTAAAAATGAATCGCGTAGAGCACGTTTTCGAAGGCCAACGGGTCCTGCGCCGCCACATCGACATCCTGCGACCACGTCGGCGTGCCCACGATCACGATCGAGCCGGGCGCCTCCTGGCGGATCACAGGGATCACCGCCTCGGCAAACGGCTTCACGCTGCCCGCCCAGGTCACGTCCGCGCCGTTGGGCTCGTTGCAAATCTCGTAAATGACGTGCGTCTTGTCGCGGTATTGCGCCGCCTTGCGTTTGAAAAACGCGATCGCATCGGCCTGCGTCGTGAGCGGGTCGTGCTCGAAGAGCACATGCCAGTCGATGATGCAGTAGATGCCGTTTTCCTCACAGGCCTCGACGATCAGATCCAGCTTCTGCTCCAGCGAGGGATCTTCGCGAAACGACGTCACGTACAGCGCGGGCCGCATCACCGTCACCTGCCACTCCTTCGCGAGGAAGCGCACGCCCTCCCGCGTGGCGAAACGCCCGAACAGCTTCAGGTCGTGCGTGCTCATGCCGCGCAACAAAACAGGCTTTCCCGCCTGGTCGCACAGCTGACGCTCGCGCACCTGCAACGCCCCGTGCCGCGCCACCGGCGAACCCTTCGGGTAGTTGCCCGAGGCGGCCGACGCATCCACGGCCATGCCCACCCACAGTCCCAACGCGCCGAGCCCCCACCGCCACGCCCGCATGCCTCTGGTAAACGAAATCAATCCGGTCTTCATGTGTTTCAAAGTTTAAATCATTCAGTGAGGGTGGCGGCCAGCGCGGCGATCTCATCCACACCGGGCGGATCGTAGGCCATCGGGAAACGCTTGCAGACGCTCGTCGCCGTCGCCGCCGCGAAACGGACGATGCCCTCGTCGTTAAACCCGCTGGCCACGCCGTGGATCACGCCGCCACGAAACGTGTCGCCCGCCCCCAGCGTGCTCTTCGGCACGATGCGGCTGGGTTGCAGCCGGCGGATGCCGCCGCGACCGCGCGCGTAGAGGATCTCCTTCGCGCCGCTGGTGAAGATCACGAGCCCGGCACTTTCAGAAGCGTAGCTTTGCAAAAGCTCTTCGCGGTCCGCCTTGGGGAACTGGTTGCGAATGTACTCGCCGGAAATCACCGTCGCCGTCGCCCCGCGATGCAACAGGCCGTCGGGCGGACAATCGATCGTCACATACGGGCGCCCCAGCTCGCCACACAGACGAGCAACCGCCTCCGACTCCGCGCCAAAGTACGGGTCGAGCCCCACGATGTCCGCCGCCGCGATGTCCTCGCGCGCCGGCTTCGCCCAGCGCTTGGGGCCGCTGAAATACTGGCCGAATCGCCCGAAGACCGTGCGCGTCGCCCCGCCGACCAACACCAGATCGCGCACCCCGTCGAAGGATTCGTCCACCGGCAGCCCGGAGCAATCGATGCCGCGTCCCGCAAAAAACTCCTGCACGCCTGCGCGCGTCTCACGCCCGAGGCACGGGCCGGCCACCTTCACGCGGTGCCCCCAGCGCGCGAGCACGATGGCCGAGTTGCCCGTCTCGCCACCCGGCACCCTATGCGTCTCCTCGATTTCGGCATAGCCATCGGCCTCGGGATAGTTGCCCGCGAGCCGGTGAATGGTGGAGTACACGACCATGCCATAGAGATAGACGCTGGCTCGCGTGGGTTGTGGGGAGTTTTTCATGGGGAGCGAATTGCCAAAAGGCCGCCGACACGCGGCTCTTTTGACCCACACAGGCTAGCGAAACGCACTTCCCTTCTCCATTTCGATAAACGAGCATTCTTACGATTTTATGCCCTCCCGTGCGACGAGCCTTCCGCTGCGAAGCCCCAATCTCCGGCTGCCTGCCGGGGACCAGGCGCAGGTCATGCGCCCGCGTACGTCCGACACTGCCGATTGTCCGTTCATGCTCGCCGCCTGCGGTTATAACTTCGATCCGCCCAAGCAGGTCTTCCGCGAGTACCTCGCCTCCATCGACGAGCTCGTGATCTGGCGCTACGTGGTCGCCGGCTCGTTTCTATGGACTGCCGGCGACACCCAGCTCCGCGTCGGGCCGGGCATGGCGTTGACCACCCACCAGCCGGCGCCCACGCGACTGGTCGTCTCCGGCGAGGGCGTCTGCGTGCTCTGGATCTTGAGCTTCGGAAAACCGGCCCAAGACTACTTCGACCGGATCGTGGCGCGCTTCGGCCGCTCGCACACGCTCGCACCGACCAGCGAGCCTGTGCGCCGGGCCGAAGAGCTCGTGCGGCTGGTCCGGCAAAACAAAGCCCGCTCGCCCTTTTTCTGGTCGGAACAGTTTTTCCTCTGGCTGAGCGCCTATCACCGCCACCTTGATGCGCACCGCCTGCCGCTTCAAAAGGTCGCCGCCCAGCCCGAGCAATCGCTCCGCCTCCTGACATCCCTGCCACGCACCGTGAAAAGCTTCGCCGTCCAGCTCGGCTACTCGCCCGCGCACTTCTCCCGCCAGCTCGCGAAAAAGTGGAAAGACACCCCCGGCCGCCTCCTGCGCGAGCTGCGCCTGCGCCAGGCCGCTCAACTCCTCCGCAACACCGAGGAGCGCGTCCAGACCATCGCCGGCAAGACCGGCTACGCCTCCGTCCCGGCCTTCATCACCGCCTTCAAAAAAGCCCACGGGCGCACGCCCCTCGACTACCGCCATGCCCAACGCTGATCTCCCGCCCGCCTCGCCCACGCGCACCATCGTCTGCGCCGACTCCCTCCCGTGGATGCGCGAGCACGGCCCGCTCGCCGGCGCCTGCGCCGTCACCTCGCTGCCCGACGTCTCCGAGGTCAACATCCCGCTGCCCGACTGGCGCGTCTGGTTCCTCGACGCCGTGCAACTCGTGGTCAACTCGGTGGCCGACGACAGCGCCGCCCTCTTTTTCCAGTCCGACATCAAGCGCGACGGCCGCTGGATCGACAAGGGCGCCCTCGTCACCCGCGCCGCCGAAGATGCCGGCGCGCACATTCTGTTTCACAAAATCATCTGTCGCGCCCCCGCCGGCCGCCTCACGCCCGGCCGCCCCGGCTACACGCACCTGATCGCCGTCTCCCGCGCGCTGCGCTGCCCCGACGCGCTCCCGATTCCCGATGTGATCGCCGACGCCGGACGCCACGCCTGGGTGCGCGCCATGGGCATCCGCGCCGCCGCGCACGCCGTGCGCTTCGCCCGAGACCACGCCCACGCGACGTCGATCTTCGATCCGTTTTGCGGCGTCGGCACCGTTCCCGCCGTGGCCAATGCCCTCGGCCTCGACTCCCTCGGCATCGAGAAATGCCGGAAACGCGCCGAGCAGTCGCGCGCCCTCACCGTACGCCCGGACGAGTTGTAACGCGCGCCCCGGCCGCGCCAGCCGTCAGACCACCACGCGCAACGCCTGCGGTTGCACGCGGATTTCGAACCGCGCGGCCACGCCGGCGATCTCGCCATCGACGTGCCACGGGCCCGGCGTCGCCCGGCTGAGCGTAAACGCCGCCGCGCGCTCGCACCGCACGGAGCGGTTCCGGTCGAGCGTCTTTCCAAACAGGCGCCACACCAGAGGCACGGCATTCCAAAGCGTCACCGGCGGGATCGCCGTCAGGTCGAGCACGCCGTCGTCGGGTTTCGCCCGCGGCGCGATGTAGGCATTGTTGCCAAACTGCGACGCGTTGCCCACTGCCACAAAAAGCGCCGGAAACTCGCTGCGCCGCCCGCCACATTCGAGCGTGAAGCGCTCCGGCTTCGCGCGGCTGAGGCGCAGCGCCGCGATGCGCAGGTAGGTGGCGAGCCCGCGCTGGGCGCTCGCGTTGAACTCCTGCACCACGTCGGCGTCGAAGCCCGTGCCCGTCGTGCAGAAAAACGCCCGGTCGTTGTTGAAGCCCACGTCGATCACACGCACCGGGCCGGAGACCGTGCGCTCCAGCGCCGGCTTCAGCTTCAACGGCAGCCCAAGCTCGCGGGCCAGCCCGTTGCCCGAGCCGAGCGGCACGATGCCGAGCGCCGACGATGTGCCGACCAGCCCCTGCCCCACTTCGTTGACCGTGCCGTCGCCGCCCACGGCGATCACCCGCTCGCAGCCATCGGCGACCGCCTGCCGCGCCAAGTCCGTCGCGTGGCCCGGCGCATCGGTGAGCACGAGCGTGGCATCCAGCCGTTGTTCGGCGATCCAGCGCCTCAGCCGATCAGCCAGCCCCTTTTGACGACGCACCAGACCGGAGAACGGGTTGACGATATAGCGGAGCTTCATGCAGGGGCGGACACCCTCGCGACGCCGCCCCGGCGAATCAAGTCCCGGTTGCGTGACAATCCTGCGTCGCAAAAACGCCTTGGCTTGCCGGCCCGCCCGCAAAAGCTCCACGCCATGTCGTCGCCCAAGCCTCGCCTCCACGTCCTCACCGGCTGCACCGCCGTGGGGAAAACCGAGCTGGCGCTGCGCTGGGCCGAGGCCAACGACGCCGAGATCGTCTCCTGCGACTCGCTGCTTTTCTACCGCGGGATGGACATCGGCACCGCCAAGCCCACGCGCACCGAGCTCGCCCGCGTGCCGCACCACCTGATCGACACCCAGCCCGTCACCGACCAGATGGACATCACCCGCTACGTCGAGCTGGCGCGCGCCGCCGTGGCCGACATCGCCGCGCGCGGCCGCCGCATCCTCGTGGCGGGCGGCAGCGGGTTTTACCTAAAAGCTTTTTTTGCGCCGGTGGCCGATGCCGTCGCCGTGTCGTCCGAACTGCGCGCCCGCGTGGCCGCGCTCGATCTGACCGCGCAGCTCGACGCGCTCCGCCAGCTCAACCCCGACGGGCTCGGCGCCCTCGACATCGCCAACCCGCGCCGCGTCTCCCGCGCGCTGGAACGCTGCCTCGCCTCCGGGAAAACGCTCGCCGTGCTCGCCGCCGAGTTTGCCCGGATGCCCGGCCCCTTTGCCGACTGCGAGGTGCAGCTCTGCCGCCTCGACCGCGCGCCGGCGGAGCTCGACGTCCGCATCGCGCAACGCGTCGAGGCCATGCTCGCCGCCGGGCTGGTCGACGAGGTCCGCCAGCTCCTGCCGCTCGGCTTGAAACAAAACACGAGCGCCGCCGGCTCCATCGGCTACCGCGAGACCATCGCCATGCTCGAAGGCGCACTGCCGGAGTCGGAGCTCGCCGCCACCATCGTGAAAAACACCCGCGCGCTCGTGAAGAAACAGCGCACGTGGTTTCGCACGCAGTTGCCGGCGCACCGCGAGTTGCCCGCCACCACGGCCACCGTCGAGTCGCTCTTCGCCCAGGCCTAGCCACCAGAAATGCCGCGCTGTAGGGCGCGAGCTTGCTCGTCGCCGCCTGGACGCCACCCACCGCGCGGGCACAAAAAAGCGGCGCAGGGGAAACCGCGCCGCCGGAAAAACGAATCGTGGGTCGGAAACCGGGAAACCCGCTCAGGCGAGTTTCACGAGCTCGGCCGTCGCCGGCACGTCCTTGATGATCTGCGACGGGAGCGGGCCGACGCCGAGGTAGCGCAGGTTGGGCAACACCGCCGGGAGGCGGTCGCCGTAGGCCACGTCGAGGAGGCTCTTCACCATCAGCGCCACGTAGCGCTGGGCGTTGCGCGGCAGATCGGCGAAGCGGCGCACACCGGAAACGTCCTCGGACCAGCCGGGGCATTTCACGAAGACCGGGCGCAGCGTCTTGCGGACCGCCTCGTGGCGCGGCACGTGATTGTAGCGCTTGCCGGCGGCGTCCTCGTAGGCGACGCAGATTTGGAGGTCGCCCTTCCACTCGCCGCCGTAGGTCAGCGCGTCGAGCTTGTTGAGCATGAAATCCTGATAACCGCCGTAGCGGAGGGCGTCGCCCTTCTCCACCGCATCGTACCAGCCGACCATGCGCTGGCGGCCCGTGCTGGTGCCAAACTCGATCTGCTTGAGGCGGGCGGCGAGCGGGTGCGCGTCGTCCATCTGCGTGATGAAGGTGTGGGTGCCGACCTTGGTGTCGTAGGCCTTGGCGACGCCGAAGGTGTGGATCGTCTGCACGGGGATGCCGATGCTCTCGAACATCTCCGGCGCGTAGGTGTGCGACGCGGTCTGGTTGGGCGAGAAACCGTGGCGTTTATCGAGCCAGAAGGACTGGCCAAACTCGCCGATGATCGTGTGGCCGGCGGCCATCTCGCGCAGCGCCAGCTCGCGCACTTCGCCCACGTTGGCCGCGAGCGTGGAGCCCGCCTGCCAGTAAACGTCGGCCAGCAGCTCCAGGTTGAGCGTAAACGGCTCGGTGCCGCGGAAGCGGATGAAATCGAACTCCTCCTTGGAGAAGACGCCGGCCTCGATGGCCTCGGCGTTGGCGCGCTGCTCGGCGGCGGTCAGCTTGTCGAAGAACCCGCTCCACGTGGCGGCGCTCACCTGGCAGACGTGCTGGATCGTGCGCAACGCGCGGTCGGCGCGGGCGGCGAGCTTCTTGGCAAACGCTTCGCGCGTGCCGCGGAAATCGGCGAAATACACCTGCCACTGGCCCACCTCGTCGAGGTAGGCGGGCGTGATGCCGCGGCCCGTGGAGCCGCGCGGCTCCTCGCGGAGCACGTTGACGCGGTAGTCTTCCCACGCGAGGTCGAGCAGGCGGTGCGTGAGGTCGGAGACGAGCGTGCGCTCGTCGATCACCAGGCGCGGCAAAATGGAGTAGCCCTTCTTTTCGAGCGGGCGCGTCTCCCACCAGATCTTGCGCGGGTCGGCCACGACGCCGGCACCCATGCCGAGATACTTGACGGTGTTTTCCACGACGCCGGCCGGGAGCAGGTTGAGCTTGATGCCGCCGGCGGTGTGGCCGGAGTTGGCGCCGCCATTGACCTTGAGCACGGTCGAGACGGAGCGCGGCGTGTCGCGAAGTTCTTCGACGACCTCGGGGATGAGACGGCCCTTGCCTTCGTCGCCGAAGGAGATGCCGACATCGGCGATCAACTGACTGGAAAACGGGGAGAGTGACATGTTGCGAGAGTGGCAACCCAAGGCTAGCGCCCCCTGTTGCCATGAAGGGCAATGGCGACCGTGTCCGGTATCGCAAGCCAAAGTTTTGTGCGCCGCGCTGCGTCCCTCCGGGAACCCGCGCACGCAAACGCATTTCGCTACTTGAGCAGGTAAACCTTGTCGCCCGCGCGCACCTGGCGCCCGACCGGCAGCGTGATCTTCTGCCCCGCACCGGCGCGCTCCAGCACCTGCTCCTCCAGCCGCAGCGACGCCGCCACCTGCCGGAAAAATCCCGTCGTCGGCCCCTCGAAGATCAACTCGTCGCCGGCGGCAAACCCGGCATCGAGCACCTCGACGTAGGCGACGCCGGCCTTGCGGTAGTAGTTGAGCACGCGCCCCACGAAATGTCGGCGCTGCGTGGCCACGTTGCCCGAGGCATGCGTCCACTCGTCGATGGGTTTCCCGTGGTAAAACCCGGTGGAAAAGCCGCGATTGTACACGCGCCCGACCTCGCCCAGCAGGCCGGTCTTCAGCTCCGCCAGCCGCTCGCGCCAGCCCGCGCGCCCCCACTCCCGTCCGAGAAAATCGAGCGCGCGCCGGTACGCCGACACGACGGTCGAGACGTACTCGGGGCTGCGCAGCCGGCCCTCAATTTTCAGGCAATCCACGCCCGCGCCGACCAACTGCTCGATCAACGGGAGCGTGCAAAGATCTTTCGGGCTGAGCACGTAGTCGCGCCCGACCGTCCACTCCAGATCGGCATCGTCGCTGCGGATGGCGTACTCGCGCCGGCAGGGCTGCGTGCACTCGCCGCGGTTGGCCGATTTGCCCGTGCTGTGCTCCGAGAGGAAACACCGCCCGCTCACCGACACGCACATCGCGCCGTGGGCAAACACCTCGATCTGCACCGCCCCGGCGGCGCGGCGGCCCAGCCGGGCGCGCAGCTCGCGCTTGATGCGGCGGATATCGGCCAGCGAACACTCGCGCGCCAGCACGAAGCGCCGCAGCCCGAGCGCGTGCAGCGCCACGATGGCCGCCGAGTTGCCCACCGACATCTGCGTGGAAGCGTGGACCTCCAGCCCCAGCTCGCGCGCCAACGAGATCACGGCCCAGTCGGAGGCGATCAGACCATCGACCCCGGCCTTGTGCGCGGCGGTCAACAGCGTGCGCACCCGACGCAGCTCCGCCTCGTAGATGAGCGTGTTGGCCGTGAGGTAGGCGCGCACGCCGCGCGCATGGCACCGCTCGACGACCTTGGGCAGCTCGCGCACGGAAAAGTTTTTGGCCCCGGCGCGCATGTTAAACCCGGCCACGCCGAAATAGACGGCATCGGCCCCCGCATCCAACGCCGCGGCGAGGTTGAGCCAGTTACCGGCAGGCGCGAGCAGTTCGGGGAGTGTCTTCTTCATGAATCGGCAGGCCATTCAGACGACAGAAACCCGCGAAACAAGAACCAAGCCGACAGGATGAGCCCGGAAAGCGCACAAAGAGAACCAGTGACTTCTGCCGCCATTTTCAGCCGTCCCTATTCAGGGCCGGAAGGATTCTCAACAGTACAGTAGATTGTGCTAAAATCCTGCCAGTGACTACCGATGTAGACGAAGCCTGCCGTATGATGATGTGCACCACGCAATACCCCGAAACGAGTCCGGCTTGGCGGGTTGTGGTTCATCGGGGAGGCCGGCAGATCGGGGGAACTTGCATTGAGATTTCGACAGGGACTACACGAATCATTCTTGATGCCGGACTGCCGTTGGATGCGCTCATCGAGTCCGCTTCGCCCGCTCCGGCTGTCCCCGGTTTGTTTGGGCCGGGGCGACCCGTGGATGGATTGTTTTTAAGCCACGCCCACGCCGATCACTCCGGACTGATCTCGGCCACTCGGGCCGAGGTGCCGGTGTGGATGAGCGAGGGGACCAGCAAAATGCTCCTCGCCGGAAGCCTGTTTGCCCAGCAGCCGGAGGTGCCGCGCAACCGTTGCCACATCATCGTTGCGGGCCGACCGGTGGAGGTGGGGCCGTTTCGTGTGACGGCGATTCCGGTGGATCATTCGGTGTACGATGCGATGGCGTTTCTGGTCGAGGCCGAGGGAAAACGGTTGCTCTACACCGGCGATCTTCGCTTCCACGGGCGCAAGCCTGGCATGGGGCGGCATCTGCTCGACGTCGCCAAGTCAGCTCCGCTCGACGTGCTTGTGATCGAAGGGACCCGGCTCGGCGGGCGTGAGAACGAGCCTAATCTGAGCGAGCAGGAGCTGGAGGCCCGAATCACCGCCGATCTGCGGACGGCAGAGGGACCGGCCCTGGCGATGTACTCGCCGCTGAACGTGGATCGCTTCGTGACGTTTCTGAAGGCCGCACGGGCGGCGGGGCGCACCTTCGTCGTCGATCCCTATCAGGATTTCGTCCTGCACCTCATCGGCCGGCAGACGCGCCTGCCGCGTCCAGGGGCCCGCACCGGGCTGCGCCTTATGGTGCCAGCGCGTTTCGCGGCCAGTGGGGCCGGCAAGCGGCTTGGTCATACCGACTGGGCGCGGAAGCTCGGCGGTGGCGCAATCGGAGCCGAGGAGCTCCGGCAGGCGCCGGAGAAGTACCTCGTGCTCTACCGGCAGTCGATGCAGCCGTGGTTATTTCCCGCGGGCCTGCCGAAACACGCGACCTGCTTCTTCTCCTATTGGCCGGGGTATCTGGATGAAGAACGTCTCCGGACCTTCGTGACGCAACTCGACACGGCTGGCGGCCAACTGCTCCGGCGCCACGCCAGCGGCCATGCGCATCCGGACGATCTGCGTCGCTTCGTCGAAGAGATCCAACCCCGGTCGCTCATCCCTGTGCACACGACGAGCCCCGAAACATGGGCTCTCTGGGGCTTTGAACCCTCGTCAAAAACGAACTCCAAATATACAGTATGAAGAATCCAAGTGTTCTGAATGATCTGAGACCGCTGATCCGTAAATGGCTTGCGTTGCGCTATGAGACAAAGAGCGGAGCGCGAGCGATTCTGAAGAGTTCACTGATGTCCCCACCTCTTGAGGAGTGGGCCCGGAGTATCACGCTGCGAGGAACTAATGGTTCTACGGAGCTCTGGAAGTGGCGTAGCGTACCCGCTCGCGCGGAGTGGAATTCGAGCAAGGAGAAGGTCCTTGAGAAGGCGGTTGCCGGAAAGTTGCCCAAAGCTGAGTGGGCGAATCAGGTCGTGACGGCAGCTGGCTTGAGCCGGAATTCTGGTGATTGTCGCCGAAATATTGATCTAGTGCATCGCACTGGTGCTGGAGAATTTCGTTTTATCGAGCTGAAGATCGGGTCGAATAATCCGGTGTATGCGGCAATAGAGCTGCTTGAGTACGCGTTGCTTTACTGGTGGTCACGGCAGCATCCAGAGTTCCACAAGGAGGGACGTGAGGACATTGAGCTGCTCTCTGCAAAGTTCATCGCGATGGAGGTTCTTGCCCCCAAAAAATATTATGAAGGCTTCGACGCGGTTCTTCTCCGCAATTTTGCGGCAATTCTTGCAAACTCCTATAATAAGATGACTGCATGCAAGTTGAATGTGGAATTTCGGTTTGGTGTTCTTGTACTGCCTGATCAGCCCCCGGCTTGGGACCGAAAGGTTCTCGAGGCAGGTCTGATTTCTCCCCAGCAACTATGAGTCGTAGGCAGCGTCCCGGTCATCTCACCTGCCATACGCGACTCTCTGGCAAGAGATGAGAGAGGCCTGACTACGGTGTGACCGCTCAGAAAATCGGGATACCTTCTCGTTCCCCTGTACGAGTCTCCAAAAGTTTCAGTATCATCTGGCGTTTATCTAGATCGGACACTTTTGATATATAGTCGCCTGCGGACTGGCCCTTGGAATCTTTTAGAGAGCGCGATGCTCTGTGATGGAGGAGCAATTGCACGGCCTCTTCGCATCCCATGCCACACGCAATCATTAAGGGCGTACAGTTCCGGCACTCGATCAGGCCTCGCCCACCATTTTCATTGTACCATATTTCATTGCGGAAATCGGCGTCCAACTCGTCCAACCATGGAAAATCGTGAATTACCATGTCGGGATGCGCGCCTGCATCCAAAAGGGCGCGAACGCAGTCCATCTGCCCACACAATATGGCGCCAATCAAGGGCGTCGGCTCTAGCAAAGAATCATCAGGCGTTGGGCGGTCGGGGTCTCCACCGAAAGCGATTAGTAACTCGATAATATCGCTTCGACCAACTCGCGCCGCCTCAAGATGGGTCCGCGAGTCCGCTTGATAACCCGCACGAAGTAGTAGCTGCGGGATTTCCGTAGAACCATCGTCGCACTCGGTTAGCGAGATGGGCCATGATAAATTTGGCTCGGTGCCATAATCCAAAAGCAACTTCACGGCATCAGCGCGCCGCGCAAGGCACGCCTTTCGTAATAACATGCCGTGATCTTCATTAAGATCGCGAACGCGCATCAATGCCCGCTCGATTGCGCGTATGGATTTGCCCTCGCGTATCATCCGCTGAACCCGAACGCCTGACGCTAAATAGCTGGCACGCATATTACATTCAGGACGAAAGGCCTTCGCCGACATACCAAGCTGCGCAGCAAGATCGGGGTCTGCCCCATAATGCAGCAACATCCTTCGTGCTGGCGCATTACAAGTCACATCAGCAAGCAAGAGCGGTGTGCAACGTGCAATAAGGCCCGTGTGGCATCCGAAGTCTTCGCAAATAGCATTGGGATTAGCGCCGAACTCCAACAATGCCCGGACGCAAGAGTTCGAGCACGCCTCGATCGCAGCGATAATCGGGGTGATAGTCCACCCGTCTAGGGGGTAGATGGGCGCATTCGGGTCTGCACCTGCATTCAAAAGATCGCGGACGCGGGCGGTATCGCCATCATTGCAGGCCCAACCGAGGGCGGTTATGCCGCATTCAAGAAGGGGGGCGGCTTTGAGTGAAGGAGCGTTTTGCACCCTTATACATACGCAAAACTAAATTAAGGCCGTACAAGTGACAGGCCGTGCGGCCTTCGGGCCGTTGCAGGGACATGCTGATAATGGCTTTGCAAGTCATTGATTTTCAAAACAACCAACACCACACCCGAGGCCTTCGAACGCGAAACGCGCACGCGTTTCGCTACACAGGCGCTTTGTACGGAGGCCGTGAGGCCTTCGGCGTGAGACAGGCAAAACGCAACCTGGTCACAGGCGGCGCGCCGAGTTCACGACACGCCGAACTCCTTGCGAATCGAGGCATGGGAATGCACCCGCCCCGCCGCAATGTCCGACAATCCCGCGTCAATCTTCTGGCGGACGTAGATGCGGTACATGAGGTCGTCCCAAGTGGACGACGCGGGAAGGCCTCGCACGAGGCGGAGGGCCTCGCTCTTCACGCTGCGGCGCGGCGTTTTTGCTGTCGGCATGCGCGAACACTTGGCGCGCAGATCGGCGTTGGCAAGCGGGCTCTTCCGAGAGGGCGCAGCAAGCCTGCGCCCCTGCGCGGCGTAGGGCGCGACCTTGGTCGTCGCCGTTTTTTTTGAGGTGCAGGGCGCGAGCTTGCTCGTCGCCTGGGTCGCGGGTTTGGCGGAGCGGTAAGGCTACGGCGCGGGCCAGAGGTCTTCGCGGCCACGAGCAAGCTCGGGCCCTACCAGACAAAACCAGTCTCTCCGATGCAGCCGGAGGCGAAACGCGCACGCGTTCCGCTACACGGGCGCTCTGTGGCGGAGGCCGTGAGGCCTTCGGCGAAAGGCGCGGGTTTTTCAGGAATCGCAGCGCACGTTGCTGAGCGCGGGCATGAAAAAACCGCCCGGAGGACCGGGCGGTTTTGAGAAGCGTGGGAGACGGCGCGGGACTCAGTTTTTGCGGCCGACCTCGATGACGTCGTGCGGGGCGGCTTCCTTCTGGCCGGCCGGGCTGACGCGTGCGTAGCGAGCCTTGGCGCGGAGGTCCGCGAGCGTCTTGGCTCCGAGGTAGCCCATGCCGCTTTGCACGCCGCCGATCAGGTTGCCCAACACCTCGTCGATCGAGCCGCTGACTTCCTTGAGGGCTTCGATGCCTTCGGCGGTGAGCTTGCGGGTGGCGTCGTTCTTGTCCTGGCCGTAGCGGGCGGCGCTGCCGGCCTTCATTGCGGCGATGCTGCCCATGCCGCGGTACTGTTTATAGAGCTTGCCGTTGATCTCCATGATCTCGCCCGGAGCCTCGCGGCAACCGGCGAGCAGGCCGCCGCACATGACGGCGTCGGCCAGCGTGAGGGCTTTGACGATGTCGCCCGACTTGGTGATGCCACCGTCGGCGATGATGCGCACGCCTTTGCGGGCGGCACCCTTGCTGGCGATGTAGAGGGCGGAGAGTTGCGGGATGCCGACGCCGGCGACGATGCGCGTGGAGCAGATGGAGCCGGGGCCCTGGCCGACCTTGATGGCGTTGGCGCCACAGTCGGCGAGGTACTCGACGCCGGCGCCGCTGGTCACGTTGCCCGCGATGATGGTGAGCGTGGGGAACGCGTCGCGGATGATGCGCACCATGTCGCCCACGCCGGCGGTGTGTCCGTGGGCGGTGGAGACGGCGACGCAGTCCACGGTCTCGGCGACGAGCTGGCCGATCTGGGCGACGATGCGGTCGCGGTCGAGGGAGCCGTCGGGCTTGCGGATGGGGGCGGCGGCGGCGCCACACAGGAGGCGGAAGGCGGCATCGCGCGCGGGTTTGCGGCGCGATTTGGACTCGTTCATGATGCGCTCCACGTCGGAGCTGGTGACGAGGCCCTTGAGGCGGTCCTCGGCATCGACGACGAGCATTTTGTTGATGCCGATGTTGTCGGTGAAGAATTTGTCGGCGCAGCCGATGGGGTCGTTGCCGAGCGCGGTGTGGAGCACGGTGAGGAGCTTGGCGCGCGGGGTCATGGCCTCGACGACGCTCTTGTTGCGGTAGCGCTCCTTGACGACGCTGCCTGGGAGTAGGCCGAGGAGTTTGCCGTTCTGGCGGTCGACGACCGGGAAGGTTTCAAAGCCGAAGCGCTTCTGCTCGACGAATTCGAGGACGTCGCCGATGGAGAGGTCCGGGCCGATGGTGATCGGGTCCTGGATGAAGCCGTGGATGTGGTGCTTCACGCGGGCCACTTCCTTCACCTGCTCCTTCGGCTGCATGTTGTAGTGGATGAGGCCGAGGCCGCCGTTGAGCGCCATCGAAATGGCCATCTGCGACTCGGTGACGGTGTCCATGTCGGCCGAGACGATGGGAATCTGGAGGCGGACGGCGTCGGAGAGCTGGGTGGAGGTGTCGGCGTCCTTGGGGAGGATGTCCGAGAAGAGCGTGGCCAGCGAAACGTCGTCGAAGGTGAGCGCGGTGGGCAGGTTTGCGCGGAAAAAGGCGTCAGCCTGGAGATAGAAGTCAGCGTCGACGCTGGCAGTGGTGGACGAAGCAACCTTTGTCATAAGTTGCCGGTATCGCAGTAAGGCCGAAGCGCAAAAGCGCAACCAGTTTTTGCGAGCGGCGGCGAAAGTCGTTGGGGGCCGCAGCACCGGCGCACGAAGATCGGTAGCGGGGCGCAATCCGCGCTTGGCGCGGCGGGGGAAACGGGCTCTGCTCGCGGCGCACGCAATGTCCGCCCCGAGCTACATCCTCACCGTCTGCACGGCAAACATCTGTCGCAGTCCCATGGCCGCTGGCCTGCTCCAACACGCGCTTTCCGGGCAGCCCGAGCCGCTGCGCTCGTTGAAAGTGTACTCGGCGGGCGTCGCCGCCTGCTCCGGGCAGCCGGTCTCGGCCAACTCGGTGGCGGCGATGAAAAAGGTGGGCATCGACATCTCCGGCATGCGCAGCCAGCCGCTTACGCCCAAGCTCGCCGCCGGCGCGCTCGCGATCTTTGCCATGACCGAATCACACCGGGCGATGATCGAGCTCAACATCGACCCCGCCCCCGATAACCTCTTCCTGTTCCGTGAATTCATGCCCGGCCAGGCGCATCGCGAGATCGCCGATCCGTACGGCGGCTCGCTCACGATCTACGAGCACTGCCGCGACGAGATGGTCGAGGCGATCCCGTCGATCCTGGCACAGTTGCGCAAATTGATGGCCGTGGACTGAGCCGGTGCCGCCGCCCTGCGCAGGGCGCGGGCACGAGGCGCCGGAGCGGCCGGAGTGCGGCGGAGATTCGGATTGCGGATTGACGGTTTTGAATTACCCCTCCCGGCTTTACACCGCCATGTTGAACTCCGCTCCGCTCCAAACTCTCGATCCCGAAATCTACTCGGCCATCTCGGCTGAGTTTCGCCGGCAGCAAAGCCACATCGAGCTGATCGCATCGGAAAACTTCACCTACCCGGCCGTAATGGAGGCCCAGGGCAGCGTGCTGACCAACAAGTATGCCGAAGGTTATCCGGCGAAGCGCTGGTACGGCGGTTGCGAGTTCGTCGACCAGGTCGAGACGCTCGCCATCGAGCGTGCGAAGAAACTCTTCGGCGCCGAGCACGCCAACGTGCAGCCGCACTCCGGCTCGCAGGCCAATTTCGCGGTGTACACCTCCGTGCTGCAACCCGGCGACAAGATCCTGGGCATGAACCTCAGCCACGGCGGCCACCTCACGCACGGCAATCCCGCCAATTTCTCCGGCAAGCTCTACCAGTTCGTCCAGTACGGCGTCCGCGAGGACACCGGCCTGATCGACTACGATGAGCTCGCCGCCCTCGCCCAGCGCGAGAAGCCCAAGATGATCACGGTGGGCGCCAGCGCCTACTCGCGCGTGATCGACTTCGCCCGCATGGGTGAGATCGCCCACTCGGTCGGCGCGCTGCTCTTCGCCGACATCGCACACATCGCCGGCCTCGTCGCCGCGGGCGTGCACCCGTCGCCGTTCCCGCACGCCGATTTCGTCACCACCACCACGCACAAGACGCTGCGCGGCCCGCGCGGCGGCTTGATCATGTGCAAGGCCCAGTTCGCCAAGGCGCTCGACTCCGCCGTATTCCCCGGCGGCCAGGGCGGCCCGCTCGAGCACGTGATCGCCGCCAAGGCCGTGTGCTTCGGCGAGGCGCTCAAGCCCGAGTTCAAGACCTACTCCGAGCAGATCGTGAAGAACAGCCGCGCGCTCGCGGCGGCCTTCATCAAGCGCGGCTACAAGATCGTCTCCGGCGGCACCGACAATCACCTCTTCCTGATCGATCTGCGCACCAACCTGCCCGAGCTCACCGCCAAGAAGGCGCAAGAGACCCTCGATCTGGCCAACATCACCTGCAACAAGAACACCGTGCCGTTTGAGACGCGCTCGCCGTTCCAAGCCTCGGGCATCCGCCTCGGCACCCCGGCGATCACCACCCGCGGCATGGTCGAGAAGGACATGGACGAGGTCGCCGACGTGATCGACGCCGTGTTGAAGGCCATCGGCACGCCGAACGAGTCCGAGATCATCGCCGCCACCAAGGCCCGCGTGGTCGCGCTCTCCGGCCGCTTCCCGCTCCCGTACAAGCTCTGAGCCTGCACGGCCCGGTAAACACTTCGCCCCGACGGCCCGCGCCGCCGGGGCTTTTTGTTGCCCCCTGGCAAACGCGAGAAAAACCCGCGCACAGGTTGCCTCCGGCGCCCGAGCTCGCTTGCCTGCACGCCACACGTGACCCAAGCCCACGCAGACTCCCCCGCCCGCCCGCTCTCGCTCGGCGTCATCTTTCTGACGCTCTACATCGACCTGATCGGCTTCTCGATCATCTTCCCGCTCGGGCCGGACCTGCTCAGCTACTACCTCGAAACCGATGGCCACGGCGGCCTGCTCGGCTGGTTGCTCGCGCAGGCGGGCTCGCTCGCGGCAGCCCTGGGCAACGACTCGCACTACGAAGTCGTGCTCTTCGGCGGAGTCGTCACGGCGGTGTTTTCCGTGCTGCAATTCATCTTCGCTCCGCTGTGGGGCATGCTCTCGGACCGGCGCGGGCGGCGCGGCGTGCTGCTGTGGAGCGTGGCCGGCACCTCGCTCGGCTATCTGATCTGGGCGGTGAGCGGCTCGTTCTGGCTCTTCCTGCTCTCGCGCGTGCTCTGCGGCGCGTTTGGCGGCAACCTGTCCGTGGCCACCGCAGCCGTCGCCGACGTGACGACGCGTGAGGAGCGCTCGCGCGCGATGGGGCTCGTGGGCGCGGCGTTCGGACTGGGGCTGGTGACCGGCCCCATGCTCGGCGCGCTCAGCTCCGCCTACAATCCGCTCGCCGCACACCCGGAGTGGGCGCGGTTTGGCATCAATCCCTTCACCGTGCCGGCGCTCGTGGCGTTTTCCATGAGCGCGATCAACCTCTGGTGGGTGTCGGCGCGTTTCCACGAGACGCTCGGCGGCGCCGCGCAGGCCGAGGCGCGCCGCGAAGAGCGCACGCGCAATCCGCTCCGCGCCATCCTCGGACTGGACAACGCCACCGTACGGCGGCTCAACCTCCTGTCGTTCCTCTACTCCGTCGGCTTCGTCGCCATGGAGACGACGCTCACCTATCTGGCGGCGCAACGCTTCGGCTACACCGCGCGGCAAAACGGCTACCTGCTCGGGTTCCTCGGCGCGTGTGCGGTCTTCTCTCAAGCCGTGCTCGTGCGCGGCATGCTCCGGCGCATGGATGAGCTCCACGTGTTGCGCTGGGGCTTCGTGGTCTCCTCGAGTGGGCTGCTCGGCATCGGCTTCTCCACGGCACCCTGGATGCTGTACACGGCCATCGTGCTGACCTCGGTCGGCAGCGGGCTCGTCAACCCCGCCTCCACCGGGCTCATCTCTCTCTACAGCGGGCCAGCGGAACAAGGCCGCGTGCTCGGAATTTTCCGGTCGCTCGGCGCGCTCTCGCGGGCGATCACGCCGCTGCTCGCCGGAGCGATCTACTGGAGCATCGGCGCGCGCAGCCTCTACGCGGCGAGCGCCGCACTGGTGCTGGCCGCCCTCGGACTCGTCGCCACCCTGCCAAAACCGGCCCGCGACTGACTGCCGCGCAAAAGGCTTTCATCGGTCCCGCCGCTCTGCCTGACTGCGACGTCCCGGATCTGGATGAACCGCCTTCGCCTGCTGCTATTCCTCCTCCTCGCCCTCACCTGCGCCCTGCCGGTGGCCGAGGCCGCGTGGTTTCGTCGCGAGCCGCCTCGCCCAGGCAAAACGACGATCGGCAAACAGCCCGTCGTGCTCCCGGCCCAGCTGGTCAACAATTACCTCATCGTGACGGTGAAGTGGGACAAACGCGGTCCCTACAATTTCCTCATCGATACCGGCGCCTCCACCTGCCTCGTCTCGCCCACCCTCGCCGAGCGCTACGGGCAGCCCCCGCCGCCACTCGAACGCAACAACGTCACCGTGCAGTCGGCCGACGGCGACACGACTGTCCTGCGATCCACCATCCTGAAGCGTCTCCAGCTGGGCAACGCGCGTTTCGACGAGGTCGGCGCGCTCATCTACGACTGCACCCCGATCTCGGTCCACCTCGGCATCCGCATCGACGGCATCCTCGGGTTTCCCCTCTTCCGGGAGACGCTGCTCACGCTCGATTACCCGCACGCACAGGTGATCATCTCACCCCGCGACAGTGCGGCGGCCCTGCGCCCCGGTTGCGCACTCACCTTCAACAACGACCGGCAGATCCCGCTCGTCCCACTGCGCCTCGGCTCAAAGACCTTCTACGCGCTCCTCGACTCCGGCAGCGACGCCGCGATGAATCTCAACCCGCGCGGGCTCGACCTCGAATACGCCACGGAGCCGCGCCCCGGCACGATCATCACCACCCTCACCGGCGACCGCCGCCAGATGGTCGGCCGCCTCGCGCAGACCCTCAAGCTGGGCGACTACTCGCTCATCCGCCCCATCATCGACGTGACCGATGAGTTTCCCTCGCTGGGCGGCGGCACGCTCCGACATTTCACGATCACCTTCGACCAGGAGTCGCACCGGGTGACGTTTCACCGCGAAAGCCCCACGCCGGTGATCTTTCCCTCGAAGCGCACCGCCGGCATGAGTTTCACCAAGGTCGGCGCCTACTGGCGCGTCGTCGGCATCACCCCGGATTCGCCCGCGGCCCTCGCCGGAGTCGAGGTGGGCGACCTCGTCACGCGCATCAACGACGAGCCCGTCGAGAGCTGGGGCGTGCAACGCTACGACCAGCTCATCGCGCAGGCCGACCAGGTGGCGTTTTCATTCCTGCTCGGGCGGCGCGAATACCAGCTGAAGTTTCCGGTGATGCCGCTCGTCCCGTGACGCTGCGGCAACCGGGGCTCGACTCACTTGCGGCGCAGGCAAAACACACCGGCGCCATCGTGCCCGGTTTCCCAGGGGCGGCTGAGCGTCTTGGATTCGAGCGTGAAGTCCGCGCCCTCTTTCTTGAGAAACGCCTCCACGACCAGCTCGTTTTCCTCCGGATCGATGCTGCACGTCGAATAGACGATCCGCCCGCCGGGGGCGACGCACTCGGCCGCCGCCCGGAGCATGCCGTACTGCTGCTTCGAGTGCCGGACAAAATCGCCCTCCTGGAGCCGCCACTTCACGTCGACGCGCTGGCGCATGACTCCGGTATTCGAGCACGGAGCATCGAGCAGCACCGCCGCGAAACGCTCCGGCAGGCCGGCACCGGCGAGGCGTCCCTGCACGTTGCGCCCCAGCTCCGCGGCCACGGCGATGGCCGTCACGCCGCGCACGCGCCCAAGATTCTCGCGCAGCCGCGGCTGCCGTTCGCCAGGCAGATCGACGGCCACCAGCCGGCCCGTGCCCATCGCGTCGGCGATCTGGAGCGACTTGCCGCCGGGCGCGGCGCACAGATCGAGTACCGTCTCGCCAGCCTGCGGCGCGAGCGCAGCGACCGCCAGGCGCGTGGCAGGGTCTTGCAGATAAAGTTGTCCATCGCGCAGCAGGCCCTCGATCTCCGCCCAGTGCCCCGGCGCCAGATCGTAAAAACCGGGCCACGGCGTCGGAGTGAGAAACTCCGGAGGCGGCGTCGCCACCCGCCAGCGCACATGCGCAGCACCGGGCTGCTGGTTCCACTCGAGCAAGGCACGCGTCGCCTCGCCACCAAACTGCGCGAGCCAGCGCCGCACCAACCACGCCGGATGAGAATAATACGCAGCGAGCACCTCGGCAGAAGCCAGCTTCGGCGGCACGGTCTGCGCCGCCAGCGCCTCGCCGAGCCGGCGAACCACGGCGTTGACGAGCCGTGCCTCGGCGGCGCTCGCCAGCCCCTTGGTGCGCTCGACCGCGTGGTGCACAATCTTGGCCACCGTGCCTTCGACGTCCTCAGACGCGGTGCCCAGCGCCTCGATCAATTCAAAACCTGCGACGCGCAACACACCTTGTACGATGGGCCTGGGCGGATGCGCCACCAACGGGCGCAGCGCCGACTCCAGCCGCCCGTGATGCCGGATCACACCGTACACCAGATGCTGGCAGCGCGCACGCTCCACACCGACAAGCGACGGCGAAAGGCCCTCCAGCAGCGCATCGCTGCGCTCGCGATCCCCCAACCAATGTGCCACCGCCCACGCGGCCTCCGGCCACGCTGCGACACGTTGCGCGCTCTGGAAACCGTCACGCATGTTGCACCTCATCGACACACAGTTTGACAAAAGTCGTCATTCTCCGCTCAACTCTCCGATTCAGGCTACCACACACGCAATCATGAACTCTGACGCTGTCTCTACGCTCCTCGCCAAAAATCCGTCCCTCAAGACGGCTAAAGCTAAGCTGGAGGCCATGGAGCCTGGTGCTTTTGTGATGCACAAGAGCTGGGGCTTCGGCCAAATCAAAAGCTACGATGAAAATGCGGGGCGCCTCATCATCGATTTCGAAGGGAAACCCGGCCATCCGATGGATCCCGCCTTCTGCGTCACCACGATGGACATCCTGCCGGCCAAGCATTTGCTCGTCCGCCAAAAGACCGACGCCGCCACCATCGCCCGCTTGATCGCCGACGAGCCCGCCGAGCTGGTTGCCCAGGCCCTGACCGCCTACGACAACAACGCGACCACCGCCATCGACCTCGAGCTCACCCTCGCCCAAGTCATCGGCGAAGATAAATTCAAGAAGTGGTGGTCCGCCGCCAAGAAGGCCATCGCCAAGGACCCGCGCATCGCTGTCCCCGCCAAAAAGACCGAGTGCTACGTCCTCCGCGACGAGCCGGTCTCCGTCGAGTCCGAGATCGTCGAAAAGTTCAACGGCACCCGCTCCGCCCGCCGCCGCATCCTCCTCGCCGAAGAGCTGCTCGACACCGCGGGCCGCCAGGAAGTCCATGCCGACTTTGCCGCCATCCTCAAGGGCGTCGCCGACGCCGTGAAGGATAGCAACCAGATCGACGGAGCCGAGCGCCTCTATGGTGCGGCCATCCGCGACCAGCTCGCCAAGCTCGCCGGCGTCGATGCCGCCACGCTGGAGCCCTCGCAATCCTCCCTCATCGCCGAAGCCCGCGACCTCCCGGCCCTCGCCGAAAAGATCCCGGTCCACTTCCAGCGCGAGTTCCTCGAACTCACCAAGGCCACGCACCCCATCGAGTGCCGCGACATCCTCTTCAACCTGCTCAAGTCGTCGCAGGGCAAGTTCACCACCGAGGTCATCAATTTCCTCGTGGAAAACGACTACGCCGACGACCTCGCCGCCACCTTCAAACGCTGGCAGACCGAGCAGAACCTGCGCGCCCCGGTCCTCCTGTGGATCGTCAAGAACCGCCACTCGAAGAAGTTTGCCAAGCTGCTCAACGAGCTCATCAGCCCCCGCCTGCTCAGCGCCATCTTCTTCGCCATCGACTACGAGGCCCTCCAGGCCGCCAACGCCCGCCGCATCCCGCTGGCCGACGCCCTCAGCGAAGACCAGGAGCTCATCCCCGACCTGCTCGCCACCGCCGACGCCGAGACCGCGCGCGACCTGGCCAATACGCTGATGCTCAACCAGGGGTTCGAGGAACTCACCAAGAAATCCCTCCTCGCCCGCTTCATCAAAATCTTCCCCTCGATCCAATCGCTCGTCGCCAACGACGCCGAGTCCAAGGACGAGCAACTCATCGTCTCCCGCGCCAGCCACGACCGCAAACGCGAGGAGTACGAGGTCCTCATCTCGAAGAAGATCCCGGAAAACTCCAAGGCCATCGCCGTCGCCCGCGAACACGGTGACCTCAAGGAAAACTCCGAATACAAGATGGCCAAACAAGACCAGCAGGTCCTCATGGCCCAGAAGACGCAGCTCCAGCGCGAGCTCGCCCACGCCCGCATCTCCGACTTCAAGGATGCCCCCGCCAACCAGGTCGGCGCCGGCAGCATCGTCGAGGTCAAGACCGACGCCGGCGCGACTGCCCGCTACACCATCCTCGGTGCATGGGACAGCGATCCGCAGAAAAACATCATCTCCTACAAGACGCCCCTCGGCCTCGCCCTCCTCGCTCGGAAGGTCGGCGACCGCGTCGCGGTCAAAACCGGTGGTGCTGAGGAAAATTACACCATCACCAAGATCACGCGTTACGTAGACGCCGCCTCCTAAGCGGCCCAACGACCCAAAGCGCCGCCCTGCCAACCGGGCGGCGTCTTTTTTCTGATGCTTCTGATTATTGGCATTCTGACCGGCTTTGCCGTGGCCGCGCCCGTCGGTCCGGTTGGCCTGCTCTGCCTTCGCCGCTCGATCACCGACGGCCGGCTCGTCGGATTCGTCACCGGGCTGGGCGCGGCCGTGGCCGATGCGCTCATGGCGCTCGTCGTCGTGCTCGGCGTCAGCACCATCACCAGCTTCATCGCCACGCACGCCATGCTGTTTCGGTGCGTGAGCAGCCTCCTCCTTCTGGGCATGGGCATCGGCGCGATTCTCATCCAGCCCAAGGAGCGCAGCACCAAAGGCGCCCTTCACGCGCCCAATCTCCACATGGCCTTTTATTCGGCCATCGCCCTGACCATCGCCAACCCCGTCACGATCGGCTCCCTCCTCGTCATCTTCACGGCCTTCGGCGTCATGGTCCACGTCAATGGCTGGATGGCTCCCAGCTGGCTCGTGATCGGCGTCTTCATCGGTTCGACGACTTGGTGGGCGATTCTGAGCACCTGCGCCGAGTGGTTCGGGCGCAAGCTCAATACCCACCTCCTCCGCACGATCAACATCGCCACCGGCATCATCCTGATCGTCTTCGGCTGCTACCATCTCGGCAAACTCCTGCTCTGCGCACTCTGATCCCCGCGCTCCGCATTTGCCAACCGCACGGCCTTTTGCACGCTCCGCCTTCGTGAACGCCTCCTGGGATATCTTAAAGACCCTCTCGGACCCGACGCGCCTGCGCCTCCTCGCCCTGCTCTCACAGGAGGAACTGTCCGTCGCCGAGCTCCAGGAAATCCTCAGCATGGCGCAGTCCCGCATCTCCTCGCAGCTCGCGCTCCTGCGCCAGGCCGACCTCGTGAGCGACCGCCGCGAAGGCAAAAAAGCATTCTACTCCCTGCGCGACGACCTGCCTGCGAAACACGCCGCCCTGCTCCAGAGCGCCATCGCCGCCGTCTCCGACCAGCCCGCACTCGCCGAGGATAAGGACAACCTCGACCGCATCCTCCAGAAACGCCGCCGGCACTCCGAACAGTATTTCAACCTCATCGCCGGCAAACTGGGTAAAGACTACTGCCCCGGACGCTCCTGGGAGGCCATCGGCCATCTCGCCCTCCGGCTCGTGCCGGCGGTCACCGTGGCCGACCTCGGCGCCGGCGAAGGCCTCATCTCCCAACTCCTCGCGCGCCGCGCCGCCAAGGTCTGGTGTATCGACAACTCCCCACGCATGGTCGAGGTCGGCACCGCACTCGCCGAGAAAAACGGACTCGCGAATCTTTCCTATAAACTCGGCAACATCGAAGCAGTCCCCCTCCCCGACCGATCCGTCGATGTCGCGATCCTCAGTCAGGCGCTCCACCACGCAGGGCACCCGCAACAGGCCGTCCAGGAGGCCTTCCGCATCCTCCGTCCAGGCGGGCAACTCATCGTCCTCGACCTGCAGGAGCACACCTTCGAACGCGCCCGCGAGCACTACGCCGACATCTGGCTCGGTTTCAAAGAGGGCACCCTCCACGGCTTTTTCAAAAAAGCGGGCTTCGTGAAAGTCGAGGTCACGCCCGTCTCCCGCGAGACGTCCGAACCCGGATTTGTCACCTTGCTCGCCTCCGGTCTCAAACCCGCCGAGGCCACCGCCTGATTCCGCCGCGACGGCGCCTCGACACACGCCGGCGTCTCCCTCTAATCCGGTGGAGATGCGCATCTCGATTATCCTCGGACACCCCAAGCCCGGCAGCTTCAACCACGCGATCGCGGCCACCGCGCGCGACACCCTCGCCGCCGCCGGCCACGACGTCACCCTCCACGATTTGCAGGCCGAGGGCTTCGACCCCATCCTGCCCCCGGAAGAAACCGTGCGCGACGCCAAGCTGCCGCCCGACATCCAGCGCCACTGCGACGAGGCCCTCGCGGCCGACGCCTTTGTGATCGTCCACCCCAACTGGTGGGGCCAGCCCCCCGCCATCCTCAAAGGGTGGTTTGACCGCGTCATGCGCATGGGCCTCGCCTACCGCTTCGGGCCAAACGCCAAAGGCGAAATCGGCCCCATCGGACTGCTCCGCGCCCGCCAGGCCATCGTGTTTACCACCGCCAACACACCGCAGGCCGTCGATCTCGCCCGCTACGGCGACCCGCTGCAAAACCTCTGGACCCGCTGTATGCTCGAATTCGTCGGCATCCCGCACGTTCGCCGCATCAGCTTCGATCCGGTCATCGTCAGCACACCGGAGCAGCGCGCCGCCTGGCTCGCCGACGTGCGCCAGCACATGACAGAGCTGGCCCAGTCGCTGAGCCAGCCCCAGACGCCAGCCAACTAACGGCGGCGCGAGCCACCCGTCGGCACGCCAATGGTAAACGAATCGTCCTCGGCGGGCGGAGGTGGCGGCGTGGCACGTCGCGCGGGCGCTGTCTGCACAGGCGTCACGACCGGCTTCACAGGCGCCTTGGGCGCAGGTGAGCCCGAACCCATCGCCAAAAACAGCACGAGTGCGACGAGCGCCACGAGACCGCCGCACGCCCAGGGGACATAAGGAGCCCAGGACGGACGGGCCAGCCAAGTCTCGATGGAGCCGATCATCCGGCGCGCCTCCGCATTCTGCGGCTGCCGCTGGAGCAACTGTCTCCATAATTCCAAAGCGCGCTCGTAGTCGCCCGCAGTCGTCACCAGCGCAGCCAGTGCCTGCAGCTCCGTGTTGTGCGAGGGCAACGATCCCTGGGGCGACAGCAGACGCTGCGCAGCCGCGCACTCGCCACGCTGGGCCAGCGCCAGCGCCTTGGACAGGCGCAGGCTCGCCACAATCGCCGTGCCGGAGGGTTTGTCTGACACCGTGGTGCTCATTTCCG
>Ga0209718_1001293_pt1 | contig 29155 bp, 17 predicted proteins | sample AD_JPNAS1_MetaG_FD_184420 | JGI IMG/M metagenome (GOLD analysis project Ga0209718, IMG submission 184420) | Active sludge microbial communities of municipal wastewater-treating anaerobic digesters from Japan - AD_JPNAS1_MetaG (SPAdes) (version 2) | ecosystem: Engineered > Bioreactor > Anaerobic... | reverse complement strand
CGGCGGTGCTGGGGATCGCGCCGGGGCCGGTGCTGGGTGAGGCCTACAAGTTCCTGCTCGGCGTGCGGCTGGACGAGGGGCCGATCGGCCCCGAGGCTGCGGCCGCACGGTTGCGCGAGTGGTGGGCCGCGCGCGGCTGACCCGTGGTTGCCGTCGAAGTCCCCACTTAGGGGGACAAGACCACGCAGGACTCGCGGGACAGGTGGTGGCGTCTCTAACCTGCTCCACGGGCCCTTCTGCCCTCGCCATGCGTTCAAGGAGAAACCGTCATGCCGGATGACGCAGGTTTCGGCGTTTGTCCCACGTGTGGCCTCGCGCAGGGCGCACGTGTCGCGGCGTGCCCGCGGTGCGGACGGTCGTTGCGCGGGGAGCGCCCAGGGGATGTGGCCATTTTGGACCTGGAGGCACCGCCGACACCCGAGTTCATGCCCGACGCTTATGACGGACGTACGGTCAAACGGTCGAGTCTGGGTTTGCACGTCGAGGAAACCGGACTTGAGGCGGACCGCGCTGTTGATAGCCCGGCATCCCTGCAGGGTGTCCCCCCGGTGACGACTACTGACAGCATGCCTCCTGCGCCGGCGCCTTTCCCGCTCCCGAGCAACCCCGTGCTCGCGGGGGGCGTGGGGCTCCCGATGGCTGGCGCCCGCCCGGCCCAAGTTGGAACCCGCTTTACGGCCGCGCTGCTGGATGCCCTGGTCGTTTGGGGGGCGCTCGTCGTTGTCTACGCCGTCGTCGGCCTTGTCCTGCTCGCCGCTGGATCGATCCGGAACTCCGGCTTGGCCAACGCAGTCGGGGTCCTCATGTCGCTGGTCTACTTCGCCGCAATCGTCGGACTCATGGGCTACTACGTCCTGTCCGTCGGGCGGATCGGCCAGACGATTGGCAAGCGGGTTGTCGGCATCAGCGTCGTCGATGCTGCCACTGGGCAGCCGATCGGAGCCGGACGGGCATTCGTCCGTTACCTCGGCCTCGGACTGATGGGCCTGCCGTGCTATCTCGGCTACCTGAGCATTCTTCTCGACAAGTCGGGGATGAGCCGAGGGTGGCACGACTCGATGGCGGGGTCGGTGGTCGTCGCGGGTCAGGGCGCACCGCTCGGTCAGGCGGTGCGGGATGTGTGTCGTGCTGTTGCACACCGCTGATTCGGGCGCGCCGTGATCCTGGCCCAAGGCAGCGCCGCGACGAGTGTTGGCCGCGTGAGATCTGTCAACGAGGACTCCTGGTATGCCGGTGAGCGACTCTTCCTCGTGGCCGACGGGATGGGCGGACACGCCGCCGGGGACGTGGCGAGTCGGATCGCCATCGAGTTCCTCGCAACGTTGGATCGCGAGGACGTTCAGAGAGCAGACGTTGATGCCGCAGTAATCGGTGCGAACTCCGCGATTCTTGATCACGCCGGACGACATCCGCAGGCGACAGGGATGGGAACGACGGTGTGCGGGCTCGTGCGCGGGCGGGACATCTGGCTCGTTTTCAACGTCGGAGACTCCCGATGTTACGAACTGACTCGTGGAACATTGCGCCAAGTGACGGTCGATCATTCCGAAGTGCAGGAGTTGGTCGACCTCGGGCACATCTCTCGAGAGGAGGCGCGCGTGCACCCCTATCGAAACGTCGTTACGCGCGCGCTTGGGCAGGTGCCACCTCCCGTTGTTGACTACTTGACGCTGCCCGGCGGACGCGGTGCTCGATTTGTGCTGGCCTCGGACGGCCTGTCGTCCGAGCTCACCGACACGGTGATTGCCCGCCTCTGTGCCGATCTCTCGCCTGCCGACGAGTTGGCTCGCCAGCTCGTCGAGGCTGCCGACGATGCGGGCGGTCACGACAACACCACCGTCGTTGTTGTGGACGATCTCGAGGTCGCCGTTGAGCAGGATGGCGGCGGAGGCACCCGTAGCGGGTCGACGACAGTCCCCCGTGAACTCATCGTCCGCGAGGTGGCCCAGTGAGCGAGTCCCGCCCTTCCTCGGTGGCTTTCACAGCTGGAGCGCGATCCGCCTGCGTCAAAGGCGAGCTGGTGCTGCTCCTCGACCTCCCCTTGTCCGACGAACGTGTCATGCGAGCGTGGGAAGCAATCGACTCGGGCGAGTCGGCGGATAACGTTGTCGGGGTTCTGCTGAGTGAGGGAATGAACCGCGCGCCCGATTTTGCTCTGGTCGCCGTGATCGCTGCGGGTGAGACCCGGATTGTCGTCCGGGGAGCCCTCACCGTGACCGGAGTAGACAGGCAAGGAGAGTTCCGAACCACGGCGCACGGCATCCTCACCGACGAAGTCCGATTCGGGCTCGAGCGCGCCCGACTTCATGGCCCTGAACCAGTGGTCATGTCGTCAGTTCCGCTCGTGGCTGGAGTCGTGCCGGCGGTGTCAGTTGACGTCTTGCCTGGGTCAGCCGCTCCGGGAGCAGCCCTGACCGAAACCACATCCAGCTCGTCGAAACCCCCGCCCGAACCTTCACCCGATAACCTGATCGGTGTCGCGGACGAGTCTTGTGGCGCTGGCCAGGCGGCACTGCCCGAGGCAACTCCGGCGCTGCCACCGAAGGGCGAGCCACCTCAGGTGTCGGCTGGTCCGTCCGATGTTGGGGCTGTCCAGACCCTCGTTGGCGCGCCAGCGCCCGAGGTACTGGCCGAGTCGGTTCCGGGTGCCGCACCCGAGCCCCCCGCGTCGGGCCCTTCAACAGTGCCGACCGGACCAAGCCGTTACGAACGACTCTTCGGCGCTCGCCCCAATGAGGCCGCGCCCACCCCGGCAGAGGTCGAGTTGGACGGCTTACCGGAGTCCCAGCCGATCACCGGCGACCCCGACGCCGGGCGGGAGGCGGATGCGACGGACAAGGCGCCGAGGCTGATGACCGAACCCTCACCTGTGGTTGTCGTCGGTCATGATGCGCCACACGTTGCGCCCTATCTGGAGGCTCAGCAACTCCCTTCGGCAGACACAGGGGTTATTGAGGGGATACCGGACTTCATCATGGTCGCTCGGACTCCAGGTGCAGCCCCAGGGCCGGAGGCAAGAGCGCCAGCCGTTGCGCCGCCCGAGCCGGGCCGCTCGCTTGACAGTGCCACTCCGAGCCATGGGACTCGACAGGCGTCTGCCCCGGGCCGCCTGAGCGCTCCCTATCCGTCGGCCCAGCGATCCACGGACACCTCCAGTCTGACCAGTGGCGCGCCCTCCTCCCTCGCCCCAGTGGTGGGGCACACGATCAATCGCGCAGCTCTGCCGAGAAGGGCCGCAGAGGTCGTCACGGTATGGGCGACATGGTGTCCTTCGGGTCATCCCAGTCAAGCGGTGGCTGCCCATTGTCGTGTTTGCGACCTCCCCATGCCCGCGGACGCCGTTCCGCAGGAGATCCCCAGGCCCTCGCTCGGGCGCCTCGTCCTGCCGGCGGGGCCCCCGGTCGAGATCGACGGAGAGTTGATCCTCGGACGCGATCCCCATGGCCCCATTGCAGGTGGCTCGGCGAATCCACGCCTGGTCGTGCTCAATGACCCGCGCCGCGAGGTGTCCAGTCTCCACGCCTCGATCACCCTCAATTACTGGGACGTCTGCCTCACCGACCTCGGATCGACGAATGGGACCGAGGTCGTGACCCCCGATGGACGGCGTCAGCGTCTGGTGGCCGACACGACGCTGACGATCCTCCCAGGGACCCGGATCATCCTCGCTGAGATTTTTGACATGCTTTTTGAGGCTATGCCGTGAACAACCCTCCCCCGAGCATCGCCGGGCACACCCACCTCCGGCTCATCAGCGCTTCTGGCGGCTATGGCGATGTCCACCTGTACGAGGAAACTGCTCTAGGGCGACGCGTGGCAGTAAAGGTCATGCGCGATTCAGTCGTGGGCACCGATGCCATGCGCAGCTTCCTTGCCGAAGCCAACACCATGGCCCGACTGGAGCACCCCAATATCGTCCGAGTCTATGGATCCGGTCGGACGGCGGACGGGCGGCCCTACCTTTCTATGCAGTTCTGCCCAGAAGACACGTACGAGCGGAGAGCGACGACCGAACGACTGACGGTGGCCGAAGTTCTCTCTACCGGTGTGCGCGTGGGGTCGGCTGTGGAAACTGCACACAGGGCTGGGCTGCTCCACCGCGACATCAAACCGGCCAACATCCTCAAGACGCCATGGGGAGCCCCGGGTCTGACGGACTTCGGGGTGGCCCACCAGATGTCAAATGAGGACACGTCGGGCAACGATGTCGGGGTGTCTGTGCCTTGGTCGCCGCCTGAGATGCTCTACACCTCGACCAACGGATCACCCGCGTCGGACGTCTACTCTCTCGCAGCCACCCTCTGGCACCTGCTTGTCGGTCGTCCGCCTTTCTGGTTGTCCGGCGGCGACAACGACACCTTGGCGACGATGTCGAGAATTCGCGATCTGCCTCCACAGCTGACCCATCGCGCCGACGTCCCGGAATCCCTTGAGCGAGTCTTGCGTCACGCCATGTCCAAGCGACCGGAACAGCGTCCTCAGACGATGGCCGAGTTCATTCGCAATCTTCAGGCCGTCGAGAACGAGATGCGCTGGCCGGTCACGGAATCCGTGATCACTGATGTGGGCGGGGCCCTGACAGAGGTTCCCCGGCATATTGTTGCTACCGGGCAGGCTGCGCCCTCGCGACCCACGACGAACCACACGGTGCTTCGCCCAAAAGCGTCCGGTCTGGACGTCTCCGCGTTCCCCGTGCCGAATACGCCGGACCCAGCAGCGGCCACGAAACTGCGCCCCACGCCCACGCCCACGGCCCCGCCGGCTAGGCAGTCCGGGACTGTGCTGCGCGCGCGCGTCACAACCGTGGAGGTTCCTCAAGGCCCCGATCCGATCGCGACCGGTGGTCGACGGGTCATGCTGGTAGCGGTCGGTGTGAGCTTGGTGCTGGCAGCCATTGTTCTCGGCCTCATCCTGTTACCTCGCGGATCTGGGACAGCGATAACCGCATCGGGTCCGGGATCCCCTCCCCGGACATCGGTCGACGCCGGTGCATTCGAGGACGCTGTGCCCCCCGGACCGGTGACGATCAAGGCCGCTCGAGTCGGCCGCGAGGTGAGCTTCACGTGGGACTACTCTGCCCGCCTCCCCACGGACGAGTTCCGGTGGCAGGTCGAGGGTGGCCCACCTGGTACCTCGAAGACGCCGGCCGTCACGTTGACCGCGCCGTCGGACGCGCGACTGTGCCTCAAGGTCATCGTCGTGAGAGTCGACGGGTCGGGGGCTACGCGAGATTGGTCCCCGCCAGTTTGCGGCTGACCTGCACTCGCTGACTGCAGACTCGTGGTGCCCCGTGAGAGGTGTCCCTTCTTTGGGGGACAAATGTGGCCAACCCCTCTCACCTGCTCAATTCTCGCAACTATTGTTAGGCGGGGGTGGGCCGACCAAGCCCATACGTCGTTCTTTAGGGGAGGTTTCGAATGCCGGATCGGCGTCCCCTCGCTGTCGGTGCGCGGGCTCGCTCCCAACTCCGGCTGATCGCTTCCGCGGTCGTCGGAGTGATGACACTCAGCTCCCTGGTTGCGTTTGCCATTCTCAGCCGAGGAACTCCAGCGCATCGGGTCGACCTCAACGACGCCGGCGTCTGGGTAACGAACAACGCAGCTGGCCTGTTCGGTCGACTCAACAAGTCCGCAGCCAGTCTCGACGCGTTCTTCAACCCGACCGGCGGAGCGCAGGGGGCCTACTCCCTCGACATCGTCCAGGATGCCGGTACGGTCTTGGGCTGGGATCAAGCTGGCGGAAAACTCAGCCCGGTCAACGTTGCGTCGGCCCGGCTCGTTGATGACGGTGCGGTGCCACTGTCGAGCGCAATGGTGCTCGACATGCGCGGTGGCACCATCGCGGTCCTGGATCCCACGAACGGCAAGGTCTGGGGAGCGCGATACACGGACAGTTCGGCGCCCCCTGTGTTGTCAACGCTCGCCTCGACCACGCAGCCGCTCGCCGAAATCGGTGCGCCGTCGAAGAATCAGACCCTCAAGGAGGGTGCGAGTTTCGCGTCCCTCGCGGTGGATTCCGCGGGGGCGGTGCACGCCGCCACGATTGCCGGGAAGTCGGTGAGCATCCCCGTCGTCGATGGTCAGTTCGGAAAGCCTCTCACTGCTGAGCTTCCCCAGCGCGAATCAGTCGAGCTCACCGCGGTCGGCACCCACGTCGCGATTCTTGACGTCATCGCTGGGACCTTGGCGATCGATGGTCAGAGCCCAACCAAGCGCGCCGAGCTGACCGCCGGCGCCCGGCTACAGACACCTGGACCTGATGCACCGGAGGTCCTCGTCGCCACCCCGAAGTCACTCGTCGGCTTCTCGGTGTCCACTCCCGAGGCGACAGCTCGAGTCATTAGTTCAGCCGGGTCGGGCCTCCCCGCCGCTCCGGTCCGTGTGCGGGACTGCTCGTATGCCGCGTGGCCGGGTTCCCCCGGCATGGCCATCAAAGCCTGTGGCCAGGACCACGCGATGCCTTTGTCGATCCGCAATGCGGGCGCAGTGCTGGCTAAGCCGGTCTTCCGAGTCAACCGCGGCCAGGTGCTGCTCAACGACATCGCCGACGGGCAGGTTCTCGACCTCGACTCTCTGCAACGTGTAGACAACTGGGAGAAGATCAAAGACCCCGCCGCAGACGCATCCGCCGTCGACAAGCAGCTGGTCAGCCAGGAGAAGGAGAAGCCAAAGGCAAACCCCGACACACTCGGCGCTCGGCCCGGGCGGACGACCATGCTCTACGTCCTGGACAACGACACCGACAAAGGTGGGCGGATCCTTTCGGTGGCCTCCGTGACGCAGCCCGGCAACGCCGACGCCAAGGTATCGATCGCCCCGGACGGTCAGGCGCTCATCTACACCCTCTCCGACAACGGTGGAGACTCCGAATTCACCTACCAACTGAGCAACGGGATCGCCGAGGAGAAGGGCCAAGTTCGTGTCGTGGACCGCGGCACGCGGAACGACCCGCCGGTCCGCAAGGTGGGAGCGGTGGATCCCCGGCTGACCGTCGCCTCGGGCGGGGTGCTGCCCATCCAGGTCCTCGATCAGTGGCGCGATCCCGATGGCGATCCAGTCGGACTGGCTGCCGCCGCACCGTCAGCGGGGACGACGAACCTCACCTCGGAGGGGCGAATCGAGCTCACTGCCCCAGCGACCGTCTCTCCGACGTCGGTCCGGGTCGCCTACGACGTGAGCGACGGACGCAGCGCCCCGGTGAAGCAGGAGGTGGCGGTCTCGGTCCTCGGCTCGGGGGATATCAAGTCGAGCCCCGTGGTCACCCAGCCCGATGTCGGCCGCGGCGAAGTGGGGCGACAGATCACACTGGCCCCGCTCCTCAACGACATTCCCGGTGCGGATCCGCTCAACCCCAAAGCGGTGATGAAGCTTGCGGCGAGTGTTGCCCCCAAGGAAGGGCTCACGGTCGAGACGGATCTCGTCTCCGGCCGCGTGGCCGTGACTGGATCGAAGCCGGGGCACTACTTCCTCGACTACTCCGCCGCCTTCGGCAGTTCCGCCGTGGCGCAAGGGGCGTTGCGTGTCGACGTTGATCCGGCGCAGGAGGACAACCGATCACCGGTCGCGGTGCCCGACAAGGCCGTTGTCCGGGGGGCCGGGTCCATCCTGGTCGACGTTTTATCCAACGACTCGGACCCGCTGGGATCCGTACTGACCGTGGAGGGCGCAGCTGCGGCTAAGCCAGCTGAACTGCAGGCCGCCGTGGTCAACGGACGTTGGGTCAAGCTCACCCCGACAACGGGCGCGATCTCCGAGAACCCCACCTTCGTCACCTATCGGGTTTCCAATGGTGTCTCCCCGGCTGCCGAGGGGGTCGTGTCGGTTACCCAACTTGCCGCGGCGAGTCCCGACACGGTTCTCGCGCGAGCCGACTACGCGACGGTTCGGGCTGGCGACGCCACGACAATCCGGGTGCTTGAGAACGACGCAGCGCTCTCGGGAGCGAACCTCACCTTGCTCGGGAACATCGCCGACGCCAAGGCACCGGGGCAGCTCAAGGTCTACAACGCTGGAGCAACCGATGCGACGGCGGGGGATCTGGGAGCGGCATACGTCAGCGGCGATGCGGTCCGCTATCTCGCGCCGTCGGGTCTTACGCAGGCCACCAAAGTGATGGTCGAGTACGTCGCCGTGACCGAGGGCGGCGACCGGGGTTCGGGACTCGTCGAAGTGACGTTAACTCCTGAACCGAATGCCACGCAGAGCAATCAGGCGCCGACACCGCGGCCGATCGAGGTGCGGGCGGTGTCCGGTGAGACGGTGACCATTCCCGTCGACCCGCACAACAACGATCCGGACGGTGACTCGACTGCGGTGGTCGGCATCACGGGTGCCCCGACACTAGGGCGCATCCTCGGCTTCTCACCGACGGGTATCACCTACCAGGCCTACCCGGACGCCTCGGCACAGGGGACCGACGTGTTCACGTATGCCGTCACCGACCGATTCGGGGCGACTGCCACTTCGACGATCCGAGTCGGCGTGACGCCGCCGGCCGCTCCGCAGGTCGCCGTTGCGGCACCGATGTCGATCACGGCTACGCCGGGGGCCAAGGTCACGTTGTATCCGTTGCCGCTGGCCTCGTTCGTCAAGACCGATCCCGTTCGGGTGCTTCCCTGGGACCGGTCGGCCAAAGACCTCCCCGCAGGAGTCGCTCTCGATGAGGCAACTCAGTCGATCGCCGCCGCGGTGGGATCCGCCAGTGACCGACCTGTCCAGTTCACCTACCGGCTCACGGGCAACGCCGGCAAGAGCTCGTCCGCGACGGTGACGATCTACTCGGTCGAGGGCTACAAGAATCCTCCGCGTCTGCAGGACACGACCGTCAAACCAGACGGCTCCGGCAAGGCGGTCGCCGATGTCCTCGCCAAGGCTTATGACCCGGATGGCGACTCGGGGAAGTTGCGCGTCACGAAGGTCGGCCACCCGTTGGCCACCGTGAACGGCGGGAAGATCACCGTTCCAGTCACGAAGAACGTGCGGGTCATTCCCTTCGAGGTCACCGACGAGTCGGGGGCGACGTCGGCAGCGGTGATCCATGTCCCTGCTGAAGGTGAGGGCGGCCCCTACCTGCGCACGGGCAAGGTCATCAAGGTCGATGAAGGCGCGTCAGTGACCGTCAAGGTGTCGGACTACGTCGAAGACCCCCAGGGCAAGGCCGTTCTGCTCACCCTGACCGACCTCATTACGGCTGGGCCAGCCAGCAAGGTCACCGCCTCAGCACCGAGCGGGACCGAGTTGACCGTTACCGGGTCTGGGGGCTACATCGGGCCCGGTGCTGTCGTGGCGGAGTTCACCAATGGCGCGACGATCGACGACCCGCTGGGGATCAAGACCTTCGTCTCGATCCCGATTCAGGTCGGACCGGAGACTCCGGTGTTGCGTTGCCCGGCCGACGTCATTCCGGTCGTCCGTGGCGGCGAGCAGGTGAGTCGCGACATCACGAGCATGTGTTCGGTCTGGTCCCCAACTAAGGAGATGTCCGACGCCCTCCGCTTCGAAGGCACCTGGACCACCAAACTCGACGGGGTCGCGATTAGCAATGGCCGAGCGCTCACCATCGATGCGTCGAGCAACAGCACTCCTGGGGCGACCGGCGTCATCGCCGTGACTGCTGCTGGCACGAAAGCCACCCCCTCACCACTCAACGTCGTCGTCCTGGAAGCCCCCGTGGCAACGCTCTCGGCCATTGTGCTGCCGGAGATGAAGGCCGGCGAACGACGAGATATCGACTTAACCGACTACTTCGACTCCAAGCTCAATGACCCGAAGCCACACGTCGTGTCGATCAGCAAGAGCGTGGGAATGGATGCACAGCAGAACGTTGAAGGAATGCACGCTTCGATCACCCCAGCTGCGACAAGCTTCGGTCGCATGGAATTCCGCGTTGTTCTCAACGACGTGATCGAGAAGGATGACATCGACCGAGCGCGCCGGGTCACGGGAACGATCTCCTTCGACGTTTTCACCCGACCCGCCGTCCCGGGTCAACCGCAACCGCAAACCGCGCTCATGTCACGATCGGCCCAACTGTCATGGGCCGTGCCGGCCAGCAACGGTGCGCCGATTCTCGAATACGAAGTGTCCTGGGCGGGCGGCGCCCAGACGTGTCCATCGACCCCGTGCACCATCACGGGCTTGGAGAATGGCAAGGACTACTCGTTCAAGGTTCGCGCCAGGAACAAGGCCGGCTGGTCAGATCCTTCGAACACATCACTTCCGACCCGACCCAATGCACAGCCTCTCGCGGTCGTCGCCACCCAGACTGCCGCCGGCGACAAGTCTGTGACGCTGGTCTGGCCGTCGGCGCAGGGCGAAGGGTCGAACATCACCGACTACATCGTCGCCGTCAACGGTCAGACCCGGTCGGTGGGGGCAAACCTAGGCGGCACCTTCTCGGTGCCGACGAACGGCACGGCCTACACCTTCACCGTCGTGGCGAAGAACAACTCGACGTCCGGTCCGTCTTCGACGGTGACGGGGTATGCCGCAGGGACCCCGTCGATCGACGGCGCCGTCGTGCCGACCCAGGCGGCCCCGGCCGATTCGGCGACGACGACGGTCACGATCACGGTTAACGGCGCCAATCAGAACGGTCCGCAGCCCGTGGTCTACACGGTGACTCGGGACGGGACCGCACTACCGGCCTGTAAGGGGATCACGAGCAGGGTCTGCGTCGACCAAGGTGTCACGAACGGTAAGACCTACACGTATGCCGCGACCGTGTCGACGACGTTCCTCGGAGTCACCCGGACATCGACGCCCAAGAGTGCCGCGCCCTTCACCCCGTACGGCGTCCCGGCACAGTGGACCCAGCCCGTCGTAGCGCGGGCGGCAAACCTCAATAACGGTGTCGTGCTCAGCTACACGGTGCCGGCATCCCGCGGCAAGACCTCTGTCGTTTCGGCCAACCTCGGGAGCGGCTGGGTCAACGTGCCGAGTCCGGGACCCGACGGAGGTGCCGCGACGTCACCGGCGTTGGCCGGCATCCAAGGCGGGGGGCAAGCGACGATGCGGGTCTGCAATGAAGGCGGTAAGTGCACCCAGAGCGGTGCGGTCCCCTACAACTCCTATCGAGACACGACCACGCCTGTATTCATCAATGGGTCGGTCAGTGGACAAGTCGTGTGTGTGGGAGTCCAAGCGGCAGCCAACGGTTGGACCGCAACGCTCACTCTCAACGGTCCGACAGGTGGGCAGAGCACGTCGGGGAGCGGGGCACTTCAGATCGCTCAAGTCTGCGCCACCGTTGGGTGGAGCACGACGGCGACTTTCAGCGCGACGATCACGGACTCTGCCCACCCCAACGGCGAGCCCAGCCGTTCGCAGAAGACGTTGGCGTGGAGTGCCTCCACGGGCGCGGAGCCGCTGCCAACCGTGTCGCTGAGCTTCGACATGAACTCCTCCGCGAGCACCTGCTCTGCGTGTCGCAAGATCCTCGTCACCGCGTCCAACTTCCAAGCACCCAGCCGGTGCTACGTCCGGGATAGTGCGAACACGGGGTCGACCGCGACGGGGAGTCCTCCTCCCAATGGCACTTACAAATGGTGGTCGCAAGGAAACGAAACTGTCTGGTCCGGGAACTGGTGGGGAACCCATCCAACTACGGCCTGGCTCTTTGTCGAGTGTGATAACGGAGCCACGAGCGCCCGGCACTACGGCAGTCCAGGATGACCAGCAGCCGACGAGAGGAAAGCCCCATGACCATCACCCCGGAGCAAGCTCAATGGTTCTCTACGACGTTCGGTCAGATGGCCGACAATGTCGCGCTGGCCGTGCGTGGCAAGGACCGGGTCGTCCGTCTCGCCCTGACCTGCCTGTTGTCCGAGGGACACCTACTTCTCGAAGACAACCCCGGCACTGGCAAGACCCAGTTGGCCAAGGCGATCGCCAACACCGTCCGGGGGAGCCAAAGCCGCATCCAGTTCACCCCTGACCTGCTGCCGAGCGATGTCACGGGAGTGACGATCTATGACCAGCGGACGCAGCAGTTCACCTTCCACCAAGGCCCGATCTTCGCAACGATCGTCCTGGCCGACGAGATCAACCGAGCCAGCCCCAAGACGCAATCTGCGCTCCTTGAGGTCATGGAGGAGGGCCGAGTCACCGTCGATGGGACGAGCCACGAGGTCGGCGCCACCTTCATGGTCATCGCCACCCAAAACCCAATCGAACAGGCCGGAACCTATCGACTCCCCGAGGCTCAACTCGACCGCTTCCTCATGAAGACGAGCCTCGGATACCCCGATCACGCAACCACCGTGGAACTGCTCGCCCAAGCGGTGACCCGTGACCGCAGCGCCACGGTGCAGCCCTTCATTTCGGCGCAGGCCGTCGCCCAGATGAGTGGCCTGGCAGGTCAAGTCCACGTCGACCCCACGATCCTCGCCTACGTTTCCCGCCTGGCTGAGGAGTCCCGCCGTCACCCACATGTGAGTCTCGGCCTGTCCATTCGCGGCTGCCTCGCGTACATCCGGTGCGCCAAGGTCTGGGCAGTCAGTCAGGGCCGCGACCACGTCACTCCCGACGACATCAAGGACCTGGCACATCCGGTCATCACCCACCGGCTCATGTTGAACGACGAGGCCCAGTTCACCGGCGTCGAGGTGGATCGGGTCATTGACCAACTCCTGGCCGAGATCCCCGCCCCCGCGCACCGTCTCGGCTGACGCACACGACCATGCGAGTGCCAGCACCCGAGACCGAGCAGGAGGCGGGGCAGCCCCCGAGCCGCTCCGCGCGCCGCCGTAGTCAGTCGCGCCGTCTCACCGTGGCGTCGTGGCGGTCCCGATATGCCGCCCTGGCTCAGCAATGGCGGGCCAAGCGCGCCGAGTGGCTCACCCTGGCCGAGCCGGCCCTTCGGCCAACGCGACGAGTGCTCGACTGCGTGACCGGGCTTGGGTGGCTTGTCCTCGCCGCCGTCGGTGTGTCGTGGCTTCTGGCAGGCCTGTTCGGCTGGCGTGAATTCGGTTATGCCGCGTCCGTGCTGCTCGCACTCTTCGCTCTGTCCTGCCTGCTGACTATCGGCCGGATGACGCTGGAGGTCCTGACGACCGTTCAGCCGCAGCGCGTGGTTGCGGGGGACCCGTCGGCGGTGGAGGTACGGGTGCGCAATGTCGGGAAGACGCCTCTTCTTCCGGTGCCCCTGGACCTGCCCACCGGCGAAGTCGTCACGCGGTTCAGCCTCCCGTCCCTCGCTCCCGGAGCAGCGTTCTCCGATGTTGTTGCTCTGCCGAGCCGAAAGCGTGGGGTCTACCCCATCGGCCCTGCGCGGACCCTGCGCGGTGACCCCTTCGGGATTGTACGTCGCGAAGTGGTGTGGACCACCCCCGTCGATCTATTCGTCCACCCTCGCACGATCTACCTTGATGAGCTCGGCTCAGGCATGCTGAAAGACCTTGAGGGTCGCTCCACAAACGACATGTCGATGTCCGACCTCGCCTTCCACACGCTGCGCGAATATGCCCCGGGCGACGACCGGCGGCACATCCACTGGCTGAGCAGTGCAAAGCGCTCCGGGTTCGACGGGTCTGAGCAGTTCATGGTGCGTCAGTTCCTCGACACTCGACGATCCCACATTGGTGTCGTTGTCGACTGCGCCGAGACGTCCTGGCTGGACCCGGAGGAGTTCGAAACAGCAGTGTCAGGCGGAGCCTCGGTTGTCGCCAGGGCGTTGCGCGACGGCCAAGACATCAGCGAGGCCACCGGTCCATTCGTGCTGACCCGGCCGAGACGGCATACCGCGCTCGACCTCTTCGCGCGGGCCCGAATCGGCCGCGAGCCGCTTGAAAGCGTTGTCGCCGACCTCACGCGGGTGGCCCCGAACGTGAGCGCAGCGCTGCTGTTCGTCGGTCCGCTTACCCCCTTCCTCACCATCCGCCGAACTGCGGCACTGTTCAGTCCCGACGTCAATGTTGTCGCGGTTCGCGTCGAGCACGGGGCTTCCGTTGGCCTGCAGCGTGCCGGGGGTAGATCGATTGTCACCATCGGCAGCCTGGCCGACCTGCCCCGGGCACTGACGGGGAAGGTCGTCGGTTGAGCACCGTCACTGCTACTAGCACCGCAAGCAGGACTCGGGTCCGTCGTGTCGTCACGGGCCGACCGACCACGGTGGACCTCGTCGATGCGGGCTTCCTGTTCGTCCTTGGGCTAGTCGCGCTCTGGGGCTTCCGGACGACGTTCGACTCCTGGCGATTCCTTGTCGTCGGAGCGATTGGCCTGATCCTGGGGGTCGCCGTCGCGCATATCGCCAGCACCCTTCACCAGCCATGGTTCGTCCTCGCTCTCATGGTCGTCGTGACGTTCTTCCTCTTCGGTGGTGCCGTTGCGCTATCGCAGGAGGCGATCGGCGGAGTGCTGCCCAGCGGGCAACTGCTCGGCAGGCTCGCCGACCTCACGATCTCTGGCTGGAAGGATCTGCTCACCACGCTGCCGCCAGTCGACGGGACCGGGCAGTTCCTGGTGCTCCCGTATCTCCTTGGGCTGGCCTGCGGGGCCGCGACCTTCAGTTGGGCGCGACGTTCGCAGCATGCTTCCTGGCCAGTCATGCTGCCGGTGCTGCTGCTCGTGGTCGTCATCCTTCTTGGCACGATGCAGCCCGCCGGGCTGCTTCTCCACGGTCTGGGCTTCTCACTCGTTGCCTTCACCTGGGTCACTGTGCGGAGGCGGCGAACCCTGCGGGTCGTCGGAACAGGCACAGAATTGCGCCATCAAGCCGCGATAGCGGTCGTCCTCTTGGCTGGGTCGCTGGGGATCGGGGCGGTGACCGGCGGCCATCTGCCTGGCACGGATGGGCCACGGACGGTGTTGCGTAGCTTTGTACAGCCGCCCTTCGACATCACCGAGTTTCCCAGCCCCCTCGTTGGATTCCGTAAGTACACGGAGGGTGCCAAGCTCGTCTGGGACCAGGAACTCTTCACGGTCTCCGACACCGCGGCAGGTTCACTTGTGCGCCTCGCTGTCCTGGACGACTACGCGGGCACCGTCTGGAACGCTGGTGGTGCTTCATCGACGGGAGCGACGGCCTTTCGGAGGGTCGGCTCGACGATCGCCCCTCCCGACAACGACCCCGAACTCACCGAACAGGTGAAGGCCGTCGTAACGATCGGCGCGGCATACGCCGGACTGGCCGACGCTAACGCGTGGGTACCCTCCCTCGGCTACCCTCAATCTCTCGTCTTCGGCGGCGATCGCGCCAAGATCCTCGCCGACTCGATCCGATACAACCCCGGTACGGGTCAGGCCCTGGTCGCCGCCCGGCTGTCGGCTGGTGACACGATCACCCTTCTCGTGTCGCCCGTCCCGATCGCCGGCGACTCCTTCGTGGCAGGCGGCGGGTCGTCGATGGCTGCCGACGCAACCCAGTCGGTCAACGCCAAAGCGGTCAAATGGGCCGACAAGAAGTCCCCCGGCTGGCCACAGCTCGCTGCAGTTGCTGACACCCTCAGGAATGGGGCCTACAGCGACGGAACCAAGTCGGGGGAGACTCAGTACCTCCCTGGGCACAGCCTCTCGCGGTTGTCGAGTTTCCTCACTCGACCCCAACTCGTGGGCAACGACGAGCAGTATGCCGCGACGTTCGCCTTGATGGCCAACAGTCTGGGTGTGCCTGCGAGGGTCGTCATGGGCGCGGTTCTTCCCGCCGACGGGCGCGTTCGTGGTCAGGACGTTCACGCGTGGGTCGAAGTGCGTTCGGCCGATGGAGGCTGGTACGCCGTCCCCTCGGCTCGGTTCATGCCGGATCGCAACAAGTCACCGCAACAGCAACCGCAGGCCGTGGCAGACGATGCCAATGCGGCGGACGTCCCCCCGCCGAATTCGCAGCGGCCGCCTGGTTCGGTGGACGCAACCTTCGATACAACGCCGGCGGTTGTTCGTCCCCCGACACTGCTTGAGCGCATCGCCGCGCTCCCGCCGTGGATTCTCTTGGCTCTCCAAGTCGCGGCATACCCTCTGATCGCGATGGTGGTGATTGTCGGGGGGCTGGCCCTCGCTCGGGCACTTCGGCGACGTCACCGTCGACGGACAGGTACGCCATCGCGACGACTCGCCTCGGGGTGGCGCGACTACGTTGACCACGCGCGTGATCTCGGTGTGGTGGTGCCCGCGGGACTAACACGCCGGGAAGAGGTGGCCCTCGTGGGCCGCGCGGACCTTGCCCAAAGAGCGGATGCGGCGGTCTTCGGCTGGGGGGATCCCGACCCCGAGGCCATCGCGGCCTATTGGGCCGATGTGCGGTCCGCCCGTGCGGAGATGACGCTTTCGGCATCGAGGCGACGTCAACTCCTGCGCCGAATCTCATTGCGGGGTTTGCTCTTCCGTGACCAGCGACTGGTCGAGCGGAGCACGGCGACTGGGGTCCAACTTCGGATTCCGCGCTTCCTTGCGATGCGACGGACCACATGAGTTCACGACAACGACAGGGCGGACTCGCCCCGTCACCACATATGGCGTCCCCGAAATGGGCGACATGCGTGAACCCGCCCTGTGCGCCTAGGGTCATCACGCGGGAGACACGAAAGGGGGTTTCGGAATGCGATTGAAAGCAACCATCCGCCAGCCCCATGCGACGCCGCCTGAGCGACATGTCCAGATCACCGCTGATGCCACTGCAACCGCTGGAGACGTGGCTCGGGCGCTCGTTGCCTCGGGAGAGGTCGCCGCGGTCGGAGCCTCGACCGATGTGACCTTCCGCATCGCGGGCACCGGCCACGGAGCCGGTCGCGTTCTCCCCACCTTCGTCACGCTGCTGGAGTCTGGTCTGCGCTCGGGTGTGGTGCTTGACCTCGTGGCTGCGCAGTCGCTTGCCCACCACGTAGGTTCGGGCTCTCCCGTCGCGATCCTCCGCGTTGTCGAAGGACCTGACGCAGGTCGGGAGTTCCCGCTGCCTGAAGGCGATTCGAGACTCGGACGCTTGCCGGGCAACGATGTCGTCCTGAGCGATCCCATGGTGTCTGGTGACCATGCCCGGGTGCGGATCAGTGACAAGGTCGAGATCCTGGACAACCGCTCTGCCAATGGGGTGCTTGTTGGCGGTGTGCAGGTCAACCGGGTCGAGTTGCGCACCGGAGACCAAGCCACCCTCGGGGCCTCCGTGATCGAGGTAACCCTGCTGCGGACCCCGACCGAGGTGTCCTCGACGTCAACCGACATCCTGTTCAATCGTTCTCCGCTCGTTGTCAGCCGACCCGAGCCTCGAAACATCGAACTGCCCGCAGTGCCCGCCGAGTCGCAGGAGAACAAATTCCCGTGGTTGGCCATGGCCGCGCCCTTGGTCATGGGCGCCGTCATGTACGTCATGTCGCGCAACGCGCTCAGTCTGATCTTCGTTGCCCTGTCGCCCATCATCATGATCGGCAACTGGGTGGACCAACGATTCCGCGTCAAGAAGCAGCACAAGTTTGCCGTCGCTGCATTTGAGTCTGGACTTGAGACGGTTCGGGAGGATCTAAACGCGGCGGCCGAGCGGGATCGTGCCGCAATGGAGGCAATGTTCCCTGCGACCGCCGAATGCCTCCGGGCCGCCAGCCAACTCAACGGTCTGCTGTGGTCCCGTCGGCCCGAGCACCCAGAATTCCTTCAGGTGCGGCTTGGTGCGGGCGACATCCCCTCCTACACGAGGATCGACCGCCCCCGGCCGGGTGGGGTGCCTCAGTTCGTCGAGCAGTCTCGTGCCCTGGCGGACCAGTCCGAGGTCCTGACCCGGTCGCCGATTGCCGTCGACCTCCGTTCTGTCGGCGGTGTCGGACTCTGTGGCTCACGACCGGGCGTCGACGATGTCGCCCGGGCTGTCCTGGTGCAGACGACGGTCCTGCATTCACCCGCCGAGGTCGTCGTCACGTGCCTGACCTCGACTGCCGGGCGGACTCGCTGGTCATGGCTGGATTGGATGCCGCATACCTCGTCGCCGCACTCGCCGCTTTCGGGGCCTCACCTCGCCAGCGACGGAGGCACCGGTCGTGTGTTGTTGGCCAAGTTGGAGGAATTGGTTGAGCGTCGCCACGACGAGATGAAGCGCGCCACGGATCGTGGGCCGGTTTCCGGTGAAGAGCAGGTCGATGCTCCAGTCCTGCCGTCGGTTCTGGTCGTCGCCGACGATCCGTCGGTTGAACGGGCTCGACTGGTGCGCGTTGCCGAACGAGGTCCGGACGTGGGTGTGTACGTCATCTGGCTTGGGCTCACCGTGTCTGCACTTCCGGCGGCCTGTCGGGCGTTTGTCGAGGTGGGTTCGGCAACCTCGTCGTCCGTTGGATTGGTGCGTAGAGGTCTCACTCTCCGAGGTATTTCCACCGACCGAGTCAGCATTCAGGTCGCCGAGGGCCTTGCCCGCCAACTCGCTCCGGTCGTCGACGCAGGCGCACCTGTGGCTGACGAGTCCGACCTCCCACGCAGCATGTCTGTCGTGACCCTTCTTGGGAGGGAGATGGCGGACGATCCGGACGCCGTGCTCGCCCACTGGCGAGAGAATCGGTCGCTCGTTCGGCGCTCGGGTCCCCATCAACCCCTTGAGGGTCCGAGTACGCTCCGTGCGCTCGTCGGTCACGCCGGCTCCGAGGAGTTCGTGCTCGACCTTCGGACGCATGGACCCCACGCGTTGGTCGGCGGTACCACTGGGGCGGGAAAGAGTGAGTTCCTGCAGGCATGGGTCCTCGGAATGGCTAACGCGTACAGCCCTGACCGCGTGACCTTCCTGTTTGTCGACTACAAGGGGGGTGCAGCGTTCGCCAAGTGTGTGGAGTTGCCGCACTACGTCGGCCTCGTGACCGACCTCAACACCCATCTCGTTCGGCGGGCACTGCGCAGCCTTCGTGCTGAGTTGCGCTACCGGGAGCACTTGCTCAACGAAAAGGGCGCCAAGGACCTGTTGGAGTTGGAGAAGACGGGTGATCCGGAGTGCCCGCCAAGTCTCATCATCGTCGTGGACGAGTTCGCTGCGCTGGTGGGTGAGGTTCCCGAGTTCGTTGACGGCGTCGTCGATGTTGCTCAACGCGGCAGGTCGCTTGGTCTGCACCTCATCCTGGCGACCCAACGTCCCGCGGGAGTCATCAAGGACAACCTTCGGGCCAATACCAACCTGCGGGTCGCCCTCAGGATGGCTGACGAACACGACTCCACGGACGTGCTCGGGACACCGATGGCGGCGCACTTCGACCCGTCCATCCCCGGCCGCGGAGCGGCCAAGACCGGCCCCGGACGGATCACTCAATTCCAGTCTGGATTCCCGGGCGCACGCACCCCACACGAGGCGACAGCGCCGCCGATTCAGGTCCACGAACTGGACTTTGGTGTCGGGCAGCGCTGGAAGATGGGCGAGCGACCGAACACTTCGGACGGGATCGACAAAGACATCTCCCGGGTTGTGGACACGGTCGCCGAGGCAGCTCGGCGCGGCCGTGTACCGACCCCGCGCAGACCTTGGTTGGACCCCATCGCATCGGTGTACGACATCGCGGCGCTCGATCAACGCGAAGACACCAGGATCGTCCTCGGGATCATGGATGATCCCGACAACCAGGCACACGTGGTGCGCCACTTCTCCCCGGACGAAGATGGCAATCTCCTGTACGTCGGGTCCTCGGGGTCGGGCAAGTCGACAGCACTACGCTCCTTGGCCATCGCGGCGTCGATCACACCAGACAGCGGTCCGGTGCACATCTATGCGCTCGACTTTGCTGGCGGCGGATTGGCAGCTCTGGAAGCACTACCTTCGGTTGGAGCGTTGATCAGCGGCGACGACGAGGAGCGCGTCGGACGACTCTTGCGGATGCTGACCGCGGAGGCAGAACGTCGGGCGGACCGCTTCTCAGCTTTGCGTGCTTCGACGCTCAGCGACTATCGGAAGTTGGCCGGCCGAGCGCGGGAGCCGCGACTGCTGTTGCTCATCGACGGGTTCGGCACCTTCCGCGACGAATACGACTCGACGAGTGCTCGAGCACAGATTTACACCTTGCTCGTGCGCCTGTTGGGCGAAGGTCGCAGCCTGGGGATCCACGTGGCCATCACGGCCGACCGGCCGATGGCGGTGCCCAACTCGGTCCTCGCGGCCTTCCCCCGCAAGCTTTGCCTCAGGCAGGCCACGGATGACGCGTATTTGATGATGGGTGTACCCAAGGACGTTCTCACTCCACAGAGTCCCCCAGGTCGATGCATGGAGGTGGGCAACCCCCAGGAACTGCAGTTGGCCATTCTCGGCGACGACATCCATGTCGCCACACAGGCGAAACGGATCGAAGAACTCGGTGCTGTGCTTCGCGGCCTCGGCGGGCCCACGCCGACGCCCGTGCTATCACTGCCCACCCTGATCCCCGCTTCCACGATCCCGAATGAGGTTGGTGGTCTGCCCGTGTTGGGCGTGCGGGACACGGACCTCAGGCCCATGGGATTCGATCCCCGCGGCATCGTGATCATCTCGGGGCTCGCGCAGTCGGGTCGAACGTCGGCTGTTCGGTGGATCGCCGAGTCGGTCCGACGCCGCTATCCGGACACCCCGCTTGTTCACCTCACCCCTCGGCGCTCCCCTCTCACCACCCTGGACTTCTGGCAGAACCGGGGCGTGGGCGCCGACGCGTCGGAAGAGTTGATCAACGTTCTCAAAGACCTTGCGGCCAACCCGGCGCCTGACGACAACCCGCTCATGGCGATCTTCATTGAGGGGCTGCCCGAGTTTGTCGGGACCAAAGTCGAATCCGCACTGACCGAGGTCGTCAAGCTCTGTCGGAGGAACGGTCACCTGTTGGTCGCCGACGGAGAAACCACGAGTTGGGGGAGTTCCTGGTCATTGCTCACAGAGGCCCGCAACGCGCGTACCGGGTTCCTGTTGCAGCCCGACGCCGGCGACGGCGACAGTGTCCTGCGGACCAGTCTACCTCGATGCAAGCGTACCGACTTCCCGGTCGGGCGCGGCTATTGGGTCGCCGCCGGACGGTCAACCCGCGTCCAACTCCCGCTCGTCGATTGAGGAGCACGTCATGTCGTCATCGGTCACGCAACTGAAAGTTGACCTTGCCGCACTCCGGCGCGCCGAGGTCACTCTCGAGGCCGCCTCCGCGTCCATTCTGGCCACTAAGCAGGATCAAGGCAGCCTGCAGGCCTGCGTGGGCGACGCCCCGAGGCTTCGGGATGCGCTAGGCCGGCTCGCCGGCAACTGGGCGATCCACCGCGAACGCCTGCTCACTGAGATCGAGGGCCTCAAGTCGAACATTACGACTTACCGGACCAAGATCGAGACCCTCGACAACGAAACGGCGAAGGCAATCACCGGGCAGGTTTCGGAAGAGGCGACCACACCGCGGCCCTCGAGTGGTCCGCCCGCCCATGCCCAGGCTCCGACGCCATCGGGGAGTGGCGGCGGCACCCCACCGGCCACTCCGCCGCCTCAACCTTCACATGCACCAGCGGACCCACCGCTGAACCCCGGGGTTGTCCCGCAGCCAGCGCCCGACACCCTGCAGCCCCCGGTCCCTCGGCAGCCACCCGTTCCTCCCGGCTCCGACGAACTCGACCCGAAGCTACGCGAGGCGATTGACGCTGATGACCAAACGGTCGCGGCCCTGCTTGATCGGTGGAGCGCCGAAGCCAAGGTCCTGATGGCCCAGGGCCTCCCACTGACGTTGCTAGGGCCGGCAGCCATCGCTCTGCTAGCTCTTTACGGGCGGATGCCTTCACCGACTCCATCGGAACTCATCGGGCGGGCTGGCGATAACACTCGCGTCCTGCCGACTCCCTCGCCCGGTCTCTTGGACCCAATCGATGCCTGGGCTCGGCTTCAGCCCCCGATAGCAGACCCCGCCATTTCAAGGGACCCTAACGACCCCACGGATGCGGAGCAGGTCGATAACGTCGAGGTGGACCCGATCGCGCCAACGCCGAACGCGCCAGCGCCACTCCCGTTGGTGCCCGACTCAGGCGACACCCCGACCCCAGCTGCAGCCGCCGCAGCAGTCGCTGCAGCAGGCGTCGGAGGCGCTGCCGTGACGGCCGCGGGGGCCGGCACTGACGGCGGAGGGCGCGGCGGAGCTTCATCGGATGGTGCAGCGTCGACGCGACCGCCTGCGCCCAGTCCCGCGGCACCGCTCCCAGGCGCGGCCGATGTGAACACCGTCGGCGAAGGACGAGCCGCACGCGCCGACGCGAGCCAAGCTATCGGGGCCGCGGCCACTCATTCTGCGGGGTCGGCCACATCTTCGGCACCGGTGGACGCGCGGACCGCTCTGGGGACAACCTCGCCGCGGGTGGCGATGGCGGGGTCGAGCCACGTGATGCAGTCTGCGGTCGGTTCGCTCACGGCCCTGAGCCAGGTCGGCCAGAGCCACCTAACGAGTTCCGCCGGAACGACCGCCCAGCAGCCTGCAGCTCCGGGGAACACGGGTGGTGCGGGATCCGGAGCGACGCCTGGGGGTTCGTCGACGTCAACGGCGCAAGCCCGACTGGCCGCCTTGAAGGAGCGTCCAGTGACAGACCCGGCTGCCGACGACTCAGCCGAGGCCGACGAGGGAGGAAAGGGCAAATGAGCCGTATCGCACCGGACTTCTCCGCTTTGGGGTATCACCACGACCCCGTCAACGGAGACGTTGCAGAGATAGCCGCTCAAGCGGCCCATTTGCGCATGACGGCCCAGCGGGTCGGGGAGGCACATGAAGGCCTTGACAATGTGCTCAAGAGCGACCACGTGAGCAAACAACTTGACGCGATCCTTGCCGATGTCACGTCCGTGTCCGGGAAGCTTCAACTGGTTCAAGCTCGGTACCTCGGCGCGGGAGCAGCACTCGACGCCTACCGGGAGGCCCTCGCACCGATCCAGCAGAGTGCCGATCAACTGGCCAAAGAGGCGACCGCACAGCACAGCTACGACGCGAACAACTACGAGACCTCGGCCGGGCTGAGCCGGCAAATGAGCAGCGCCACGGATCTTGCGGCATACGAACGGCTCAAGGCCGACTTTGATGAGGTCGAAACCAAGCGCGAAAAGGCGCGCGGCAGGGTCGATGACGCCAAGAGTGCCCTCCATAAACTGATCGACCAGCGCAAGACGGCAGCCGAGACGAGCGCGTCAAGCATTGACAATGCAGCGGACAGCAGCGGCCTGAATGACACCCTGATCGACCACGTCACCGATGCGATAGCCAAGATCGGCAAGTTCCTCAAGGATCACGCAGCCTTGTTCAAGACCATCGGGGACATCCTTGGGTGGGCTGGCCTAGCCCTGAGCATCGCCAGCATCTTCTTTCCGCCGCTGGCTCTTGTAGCCGCAATCGTGAACGGCTTGTCGGGGGCATTCAGCCTTGCGGCGGGACTGGGCAAACTCCTCAAAGACGGGGACTGGGGTTCCTTTGCCTTGACAGCGGTCACATCCGTGCTGTCGATGCTCGGTGCAGCCAAAGCGGTCAAGGCCGTGGGCAAGATCGCCAGCCTCGGGAAGATGTCAATCCCCAAGGCCATGGCGACTTTCGGCAAGGCCCGGGGCCGGTTGGTGAACCAACTGGGCCACAGCGGATCACGGATGAAAGCCTTCTTCCGGCAAGCGACTGGCCATGCAACGCCATTGTTCAAGCGCGGGACCTCAGCGATTAAGTCGGTCACCGAGTTCGCCGCGTCCAGAAGGACCCTCGAGATCATCGGGGACTCCAAGCTGCTGACCAAGCTTGGGATGTCGCGGCAAAGCGCCGAGCAGACAGCGCGGGTTATCGACATCGTGGCCCCCCAGGTCGGAAAGGCAGCTGTCAAACTGGTCCTCCCTGAGCGGCCATCTGCGGCGTGCATCACGGAACGCACGTACATGCAGGTCGCCGCGTGAAGGCCTTCGACGTCACCGTCCCCCCGGGCTTCGTCCGCTTCGACCTTCCGCTTTCCGATGAAGCCGGCGTCCGCCACCTCGTCGCTTCTGCGGCGTCGGGTGCCCCTTCACGTCGGCTGTCGACCTTCGCGGGAGGGTTGCACACAACCCTCCTTGCGGCATTCGAGCACCTCACCGAGAACGGTTGCTTCCTTGTATTCATGGCCGCTCCCAACAGCATGCTCGGGATGGCTCAGCCAATGATCAGCTTCAGGCGCATGGAGCAAGATGTGGCCAGCGACCCGCTTGCGGGGCTGCTCTCACTCGCAGCCAAGGACCCGACGAGCGAACTGCTCGACATCGCTCCGGCCGTCTGCCTACGCAGTTCGCAGGTCAACGAACTCGACCTTGACACCGAGTTGGCTCGTGCCAGTGACGAACTGGACCTGTTCGATCGCGACGGACGAAGTGAGCAACTTGTCGTCGTTCGCGTCCAGTGTGCCTACACGATCGGAGTGCCCGGCGAGCCGGACAGTTGGTATCAGGCGGTCTGCGTAGCCAACGTCCCTTCGCTGCGCGATGAACCGGCCGAACCGACCGATGTCATACAAATGTTCGATTCTATCCTTTCGACCTTTAGGTGGCTCGACGATGCTTGAGCTCAATCTCGACGCGATCGCCAGGACCCTGCCCGAGGACGATGTGCCCCGCTGGTTCGTCGTGCCCACCCTCGATGAACCGGGGGGTCGGTCCTGGGCCGAAGCGATGACTGAGGTACTGGCACCCGACTTCACGGCCGAAGGAGACCTGGCCTCCCACGAGCATCTGCTCGATGTCCTTGTCGCTGCCGTCTCTCAACCCCGAACCGACCCGTTTGACCAACGGCTGCTTTACCTCCCGTTTGGGGCGAGTTCAGGGCTGGTGGTCGAAGTCGTCATCGTCCCGGTGGCCTCGGATGACTCCGACTCGCTCGCCACGCACGCGCGCCTGCTGGGATCTCTCGCGCCGACGTCCGAGCCGATCCTCGATGCCCAGGATCAGCCGATCGGGCTTCGCCACTTTCACCTTGTTCGAGGCGAGCCCACGGCGCCGAGCGATGGCGGTGTCGCGGCCAGCGCCCCCGACATCGCGGTGTTGTGGAGTGTCCACCGTCGTCTGGTCGGCGGCATACCAGCCGACGTCATCGCCACCGCTTCGTCTCCGGACGCGGAACTCACCGTTCTTGGTCTCTATGCCTACTGCGAACTCGTCCTGGACGACGACTTGTTCGAGTGACCCCCCCAGACCCGGGCCAGTCATCCCGGACACCACCGTAAGACCGACATGAAGGAGTGCATCAATGGCCGACATTCAAATCAACTTTGCCGAAGCCGAAGCCAGGGCTCGCGCGCTCGCGCAGCGTGACGAGGCGATCCGGTCCGACCTGCTGACCCTGAAAGGGGAAATCGACCAGTTCCTCCAGACCGACTTCAAGACCCAGAAGTCGTCCATCGCCTTCGGTGAGCGGTTCGAGGAATTCAAGACTCAGGCCGACGCAGTCATCGCGACCCTGACCGAGATGGGCAACCAGCTCAACTCGATCATGGCCGGCTTCCAGCAGGCCGACGCGTCCCTCTGAGTCGTGTCATGGGTGTCGTGCTTGGGGTGGTCAGCCTCGAAGGCTGAGCACCCCAAGCATCCGCCACACCAGTCCGTGGTCGGGGGTCATGTCATGGTTCGGGCAGACCGCCGGGCGTTGGCAGTATGCCGTCCTCTACGGCCCTGATGTAAAGGTCTGTCTTCGTGTTGGCCGGTCGGCCGGCCAAGGAGTACTTCGTCCGTGCCCGCAACAGGTACGTCCGTGCCGTGTCCGCGCTGACCCCCAGTCTGCGAGCGACGGACGTGAGCTTCATCCCGGCGGCATAGAGGCGAATAGCCTCGACTTCTCGCGGCGCCAGGTTGGGTGCGGTCCAGCCCTCATCTTGGGAGATGGCCGCCGCCCATTCGGGGGAAAGGTACGGCTCCCCGGCGGCGACCTCAAGGACGGCGCGGGCGATGGTGGCGAGGTCCTCGCCTTTACTCAGAATGCCCGCTGCGCCGGCCCGGAAGGTTCTCGCGACCAACTGCAGTCGCAAGTCCTGCGTGAACAGCAACACGGGCCAGCCGCGGGCCGTCAAGCGGCGAACGTTGTCTGCCGCATCTGAGCCGTCGTGCAATTCGACATCGAGCAACACGACATCGACTGTGGGGTTGGCCTCAAGGAACTCCGAGACGTGCCGAGTCACGGGTGCGACGACGGCTCCAGGCAGGTGCCAGCGCAATCCTTCGGATACCCCGGCAAGAATGACGGGGTGGTCGTCGACGGCCCCGATTCGCAAGTTTGTTCGTGGCTGCCGGGTGGATGGATTGGGAGACATGAACTGGCCCCTGGCCTGGAACTGAACCGATGTGATCACGGAATCTACGCGGAGAAGTCTTTCGACCCCACGACCGGACGGCCACGATCCGCATGTCCCCTCTTCTGGTGTCACCGATGCTCCGCCGCAGTCTCCAGCAGCTCCCGGGATCACTTGCAGCGGTGCTCGTCCTCCACCGTTGCGGGGATACCCGGGGGGACGGCCGGGATCGACCGGGCCACAGCGGCGTTGATCCTCCTTCAGGTCCGGGTCGAGGAGTTCCTCCAACATGTCCGTGACCTACTCCGGTCGCTCAGCGGCGAAGAGCCATCTTGCCGAACTCAAAGAAGGCGTCGTCGCGTTCGTCGTCGCCCCAATCGTCCGGTCTGCTGACCGTCAGCGTCCCACAGGCATGCAGGCTCTCCGGGCGCCACCGCGCGGTGACCCGATCCCCGTCCTGGGCGTTGTCGAGGGCACCGATCAGAGCCCCCTGAAGGTCCCCAAGAGCGTCGCCCTCTGCCGTTGATGCCGGCCGGACCTCCGCGCTGGCAGAGAGGTGGACGGTGACGCCACGGGCGCGGGCGGCGGCGACCGAAGCGACGACATCGGGGCACAAGAGGGCGCGGGCGACCAACTGATCGCGGCTCGCCGCTTCAGCAAGATGCGCGAGTCTCCTGTCCTCCGCCCCAAAGGCTCGACCTGCGGCGAGGTGCTTGAGCAAAAGGAGCACGTGGGGGTCCATGTGCGTCACGCGCTCACGCACGAGCACTTGCCGAGCGCGACTTCGTGAGGATCGCTGGGTGGCATCCGCCACTCGCCGATGCGCAGCGGCTAACCGACCGTGCGCTCTTGACACCGATTCCGCCATAATCCACGTGAGGATCGGGAAGAGCACCAGCTGTGCCACCGCCTGAATCGCGAAGCGGGCATGTTCCGGCGAATGCCGCCCGTACCCGGTGACGATGATCAGGGCGGCGCCAACGCCCAACAGGAGTGCCTGTCGCGGCCTACCTCTCGTGGCCGGGAAGGCCACGAGAGGGTCGAGCGCCCCGACGAACCAGAGCCGCCAACTCGGGCCATCTGCCGGCGGGGCCGTCCACGCAAGGATGCCGGCCGCAGTCAACACAACCGCCGGTCCGACGGTCAAAGACCACCAGGGTCTTGGAAGGTGCACGAGCCCTACAGCCAGTACGAGCAGAGCAACCCCCGCTAGGCCGACCGGACCCCACGCGAGGCGTCCATCCTGAATCCAACCACCGCCGGCGTGGGCGAGGACCCAGACGGCCGTGATCCACCACAGGCGAGACCATTCGTGGAGCGAGACGAAGCCGTCATGACTCATGGCCGACCAACTGAGCGAGACTGTTGTCCCCCGCCCGGGAGTGGAACGGACGTCCACCGAGCCGCCAAGTTGGGCCAGGTGACCGGGCATGGAGCGAACGAGGCCGGCTCTTCGAGGGTCGACAGCGTCAACGTCGAATCCCGCGCCGCGATCACTGATGGTGATCGACGTCGCAATCAGGGACTGGGTGTAGTCCACACGCACGGATCGCGTCCCCGAGTGACGTAGGACGTTCGCAAAAGCCTGTTCAGTACCGGCGAGCACGGCGGCGACGACTTCGGCAGGAGCACGAGAGCCCCTTCCGTGCAACGTCATGTCAACTCCCATGGCTTCCGCGAGGGCCGTCAGCCCCGTGCGGAGATCGGTGGCTTTGAGTTCATGGAAACTGGCCACATCTGCATCGACGGAGCGATCGACAGGTGTGTCCATAGACTCAAGTTCGCTGAGGCGGTCCAACGCTTCGGTCGCGAGAGTCCGGGCCCGCGCAAGCTGAGCTGGGGTTGTGGACCGCGCCCCGAGCATGAGCGCACCGATGACTTTGTCGTGCAGCAGCTGATCCCACCACGTGAGAGCCTGCTCGCGGTGAACTTCCGCGTCCGCAGCCGCGGCGGCTGAGTTGGCCTGGTACCGAGCAATTGTGGCCCGTTGATAGAGTCGCGCCGCACTGCGCACCGCCCAATAGCCCGCCAGCCCACCCCAGGCTGAGATGACAGCCTCGACGATCGAGATGCCCCAGCCGTTCAGGGGTGCCCGCAAGAAGAGAAAGGAGGCCAAGACACAGGTCGCCCACGGAATTGAGAACCTTCTCGCCATGATCAAGGGACTGAGACACACGGCGAGGACGGTCCACGACATCGTCCACGGCTGCTCGGCGGGCGTGGGCAATTCCTTCGGCGCCAGGGCTAGCGCCGTGTTGATGATGAACGGCAGCAGAACCAGTGGGACGAGGTCCGTCAGTTCAGCCCGGTGCAGTGCCTTGCGCTGCACTAGACGGGCCGTGGCGAACACCAAGACGGCAGCGCTCGCCACGTTGAGCCATCCAGGGAAATAACCGACAAAAGGCTGCCACGACAGCGCGGAGAGCACGATGGCCACCAGGGAACTCCCGGTGGCGACGGTCAAGGTTGCCCCTTGCACCCACGGAAAAGACCACCCTGACACGCCGATATTGTGGGCTAGGTCACTCAACGATGTCCAGAAATGCGGTGAAGGTCTCATCCCGAGAATGAATTCCTCTGGGAAAGGGCGCAGGCTACTGGAGGACCATGACGATGCTCGTCCGCCCGGATGCGCGTGTGCTGTGATTCGCATGGGCAGAGAGCGCATCCGAGCGACGAATCGCGAACCCCCGTATGCCGCCTCGTCCGCTCCCTGGCGCCCCTCGTCCGGTGCTCACCCCCCTCTGGGCGGGCTGCGCCTGGCGCAGTAGACCCCCCGGGCCAGGGGCGCGCGGGCAGGTGAGCGAACGGCATACCCTCTGACGAAGGCGATGACGGGAGGCGGCGAAGATGGCGCTGGAGGTGCGCGTAGGCGTGGCGACCAACGTTGGCCGGGTGCGCGAGCACAACGAGGACGCGGCGTTCGCGCGCGGGTCGATCTTCGTCGTCGCCGACGGGATGGGTGGGCACGCGGCCGGCGAGGTGGCCAGCGCGATTGCCGCATCCACGCT
>Ga0209718_1001283_pt1 | contig 29242 bp, 20 predicted proteins | sample AD_JPNAS1_MetaG_FD_184420 | JGI IMG/M metagenome (GOLD analysis project Ga0209718, IMG submission 184420) | Active sludge microbial communities of municipal wastewater-treating anaerobic digesters from Japan - AD_JPNAS1_MetaG (SPAdes) (version 2) | ecosystem: Engineered > Bioreactor > Anaerobic... | reverse complement strand
GGGGCTTGCTGTTCCCAAGGCCAAGTAACCGAGTCGGCGCAACCATATGCTGATGAGATGGGCTGGGGCCCGCCGCGCGGTGTGTACGTGTGGCGGGTTGTCCAGCCTTTGAAATGGGGGGTTACTTCCGGGCGAGGCTACTTGCCCCGGAATGGTATCATATATAGTACGTTAATACATGATAAGCTGGCCGATACCCCGGAGCTTGACCCCGGCTCCGGGCGGAGCAGTGCGGTTGGAGGTATTGCTGTTGAGCGAGAAGAGGCTTTTCACGTCCGAGTCAGTCACCGAGGGGCATCCGGACAAGGTCTGCGACCAGATTGCAGACGCCATACTCGATGGGCTGCTTGCGGCAGATCAGGAATCGCGAGTTGCATGTGAAGTGTGCGCTACCACAGGTTTGGTCTTTGTAATGGGAGAGATCAGCACCCAGGGCTATGTGGACATCCCTCACATTGTCCGAGAAACCGTTCGGGAAGTGGGATACACAAGGGCCAAGTACGGGTTCGATGGCGATACCTGCGGCGTAGTGACTTCCATTGGAGAGCAGTCCAGCGATATCAGCATGGGAGTCAATCACGCGCTGGAGAAGCGGACGCGTCGGGCGGATGAACAGCCCAACCATGACTGGGATGCGATGGGCGCAGGCGACCAGGGCATGATATTCGGTTACGCAGTTCAGGAGACTGAAGAACTCATGCCCATGCCCATCACGCTGGCGCATAGGCTGGCGCAGAGGCTTGCGCAGGTGAGAAAGGACAAGACCCTAGAGTGGCTCCGGCCCGACGGCAAGACCCAGGTGACGGTGGAGTATGACGGCCGCCTGCCGGCCAGAGTGGACACTGTGGTCGTATCGGCTCAGCACGACGAAAAGGTGGACAGCCCCACCATAGAACAGGACATCATCACGCATGTGATCCGGCCGGTCGTTCCCGAGGGCATGCTTGACGCGGATACTCGCATTCTGGTCAACCCTACCGGTCGATTCGAGAAAGGCGGACCTGCTGCTGACTCCGGCCTCACAGGTCGCAAGTTGATTGTCGATACATATGGAGGAATGGCTAGGCACGGAGGGGGAGCGCTTTCGGGCAAGGACGCGACCAAAGTCGACCGGTCGGCAGCTTACGCCGCCAGGCACGTAGCCAAGAACCTGGTCGCGGCGGGCGTTGCCCATCAGTGCGAAGTGCAAATAGCCTATGCGATAGGCGTGGCGCGCCCCGTGGCCATATCAGTCGACACGTACGGCTCCGGTTCGATGAGCGACGAGAGGATCACGAGAATCGTTCGAGAGGTGTTCGACCTGCGTCCTGCCGCGATCATCGAGAATTTCGGATTGAGGCGGCCGATATATCGTGCTGTGTCCTGCTATGGGCACTTCGGTCGTCCTGAGCTAAGCCTGCCCTGGGAGCAACTGGATAAGGTCGAAGAGATAAGGAAGAGGATGTAGCCGCTTTTGTGCAGACTGACCGCGAGGTGATACAAGCTGGACTCTGTGGAAGGCGTCATCGACAGGGTCACTTACCGAGATGAGAAGTCGATGTACACTGTGGCCCGCATCAAAGCCGGCGATGGGAGCATTGTGACTGCTGTGGGGCCGTTTCCATCCGCCACTCCCGGGCAGATGGTCAAGGTGTACGGCCAGTGGGTGCAGCATCGAGAGTACGGGCGTCAGCTGAAGGTCGAGAGAGTTGAAACCGTGGCGCCCGCTACTCTCCTCGGCATCGAGAAATACCTCGGTTCAGGCCTAATACGAGGAATTGGCCCTGCAACGGCTGCAAAGCTGGTCAGGCAGTTCGGCATGGATACGCTCGCAGTCATAGAATCGAACCCCGAACGCCTCACCCAGGTCCCCGGCATCGGACCCAAGAAAGCGCGCCGGATCATCGACGCAATAGCTGAACACAAGTCAGTGCAGAAGGTCATGGTCTTCCTGCAGTCGCACGGAGTTAGCCCTGCGTACGCCGCCAAGATATACAGGCGGTACGGCGAAGACGCTATCGCCATTGTGAGCCAGAATCCGTATCGATTGGCAGATGATGTGTACGGAATCGGTTTCAAGACCGCCGACAAGATCGCCGGGGAGGTTGGCGTAGATAAGGAATCGCCGCACCGGATCGGGGCCGGCATAAAGTACTGGCTTGGGAAGGCGTCGGAAGAGGGACACTGTTACTCAGAAGAGGGCAAGTTCGCTTCCTCGGTCGCTCATGAACTCGGCGTATCGGAACACCTCGTTACAAGCGGCATTGCCGCACTTGAGGGCGCCGGCGAGGTATGTCGCGAGGGGCAGTCGGCTCTGTACCTGGCGCCGTTCTACCATGCTGAAAGAGGCGTAGCCCGCCGCCTCTGCCAGCTGGCTCATGCCAGGATGTGGACTTTGGACAGCCTGTCAGACGAAGAGCTAGCGCAGGTCCAGGCTCGGGCCGGCATTCGCCTCGCCGACCAGCAGCGGGCCGCGGTCGTGAAGGCGTTTCAGACCGGAGTGATGGTCATGACCGGCGGCCCGGGAACGGGCAAGACTACCACCCTCCGGCTGATCATCGACCTCTTCGAAGCCAGGAAGATGCGGGTGTTGCTGGCCGCTCCTACGGGCAGAGCTGCCAAACGCTTATCCGAGGCTACCGGGAGATCCGCGCGTACTATCCACAGGCTTCTGGAATTCGAGCCCGGTGAGGATGGTTGGCGATTCGGTCGCGGGGCGGCAAGTCCTCTCGAATGTGATCTCCTGGTGCTGGACGAAGTATCCATGGTAGACATCTCCCTCATGTACAGCGTTCTCAAGGCAGTGCGCCCGGGATCGCGACTGGTGCTCGTAGGGGATGTGGACCAACTTCCATCGGTGGGGCCTGGCAACGTTCTGCGCGATATCATAGACTCCGGCGTCGTGCCCACAGTCGTGCTCAATGAGGTGTACAGGCAGGCGCCCGGCAGCATGATAGTGACCAACGCGCATCGGATCAACCGCGGCGAGTTTCCTCTGTTCCGGGGCGCGCGCGACTTTTTCTTCATCGAAGCCGAGGATCCCGACCAAGTGGTTCAGTCAGTAGTTGCCGCCGTGACTTCGAAGCTGCCGCGTCACTTGGGATGCGATCCTATCGACGACGTCCAGGTGCTTTCGCCGATGAAACGGTCGGCGGCAGGGGTCGACAACCTCAACGCGGTTCTACGTGATGCGCTCAACCCGCGTCGACCAGGGGCTTCTGAGATCCGCTGCCGAGGTTCCGCGTTTCGTAGAGGCGACAAGGTGATGCAGATCCGAAACGACTACGACCGGCTGGTTTGGAACGGCGACATGGGCAAGATCGTGCGCATAGACCCTGAAGAAGGCGAGGTAGTCGTCAGGTTCTTCGAGCCGGAGGGCGACCGGGACGTCCTGTACAACCAGGATGAACTGGATGAACTCGCGCTGTCATACTGCGTGTCGATACACAAGAGCCAGGGAAGCGAGTACCCGGCTGTCGTAGTCCCCGTCACTATCCAGCATTACGTCATGCTCCAGCGGAACCTGCTCTACACTGCCGTCACTCGTGCTCGAAGGACCGTTGTGATCATAGGAACGAAGAAGGCCCTGGCGATAGCTGTGCGCAATGCATCCATGCTGCAACGGCAGACAATGCTTGCACTGAGGCTTCGCGAAGCTACTGCAGCATCCTGGCCGGACGAGGAGCAGATCGGTTAGTCGCTGTGGCTAGCCCGGGTGATTTTGGTTTTTCCGGAAGGAACCTCTTGGCCTCTGCCTAATGCAATGTACAGCATAAAATGGAATAGGCAGGGTTGAAAGGTGTTTCATGCCTACGTTCTCTTTTCAGAGTCCGGCGCGCGCGCCGGGTTCGGTCATTCGCCCGACTTCGATTGGGCCTACGCCAACGCCCGGGCGCCCGCGGACCTTGTCGTGATCACGCCTCCTGTTCCGGTGGCTTTTGCCTCACTGGTAGCCCACGAAGTCGACCGTCAGCTGGCGGCGGCAGGCCGCGCTCGCGCGGGCAGAGCGCGGCGGCAGGCTGTGCGAATCGGCCTGCGCACGGCCCGGTCGGTCCTGCGCGCTCTGGGGCTTGCCGGCCCAGCATTTCTGTCGCTCGGGTCAACCCGGCTGGCACTGCGAGCCCACGCGGAACTGGTCGGAAGCCGCATTCCTCCCCGTAGCCTCGTGGTTGAGAGCGCCCTTGCGCTGGCCGGTCGCAGCTTGCTGTATGAAGAAGCAATGCGCGCCCTCGCTTCAGGCGGCCTTTCGTCTCTCGACTGTGCCCACGACCTGCTGGCAGCCATATGCGCTGAAGGACTGGGGCTGCTCGTGCCCGCTGTTTCCATCTCGTCATTCGGCGCGCGAGCCTGCAACAGGTGCGGATCAGGCGGTCCGTTCGCGGCGACGCCCTGTGCCCATTGCGGCAGGCGCGCCTGTTCGCTCTGCCTGCGATGCAGGTCGATGGGGTCCGCACGCGAGTGCATTCCGCTGTACCTCGTTGCGGCCCACGACTACGCAAGTCCGCACGCTGGGGCAGTGGCAGAAGGCGTCAACCTGGCGATTCCCCACGTGCTCACCGATGCTCAGGTGCAAGCCGCCCAGATGCTGCGCGACTGGTACATCGGCGACTCGGCTCGCGAGGTACTGGTGTGGGCAGTGTGCGGCGCAGGAAAAACCGAGGTATCGTTCAGCGCCATGCATTCGGCGCTGGCGTCCGGCCGAAGAGTGCTCTTCGCAGCGCCCAGGCGTGACGTAGTAGCCGAGCTTGAGCCGCGAGTGAGAGCTGCCTTTCCGGGCGTCACGTGCTCTACTTTCTGCGGCGGATCCCGAGGCCAAAGGGATTACGACGCCCGCGTCATACTCGCCACAACCCATCAGGCAATGCGCTTCTACCGCAGATTCGACCTGGTAATCCTGGATGAGGCAGATGCCTACCCGTTCGCCGGTTCAGAGGCGCTTGCTTCAGCGGTGCACAGAAGCCTAGCCCCATCGGGGAAGATCGTTATCATGACTGCGACACCGTCGCGCGGTCACCTCGCGCGGGTGAAGTCAGGCGTGCTGCCCTGCATCAGGATTCCTGCGCGTCACCATGGGAGGCCCCTTCCGGAGCCGGAGGTGGTCACCGCATACGGCGGCGACCTGCTGCCCAAGGTGGCGGAGATTGTAGGCGCCGGCGCCGGGCCGGGGACGCCATTCTTAGTGTTTGTCCCCCGAAGGCGGCAGGCTCAAGAAGTGGCCAAGTATCTGTTGCTCAGGATTCCCGGCGCGCGGGTCGAGTGGGTGCACTCGCAGGACCCTGCGAGGGACGACAAACGCGCAGCGATCGCGGGAGGCGAATGCGATGTGCTGGTGAGCACGTCCGTGATGGAACGTGGAGTGACGGTAGACGGAGTTGACGTCGTTGTGTGCCATGCAGACGACGATGTTGTGTTCGACTACCGGGCCTTAGTCCAGATGGCCGGGAGGGCTGGTCGAACGGCGGCCAACCCCGAAGGCTGCGTTTGGTTTGTGTGTGCCAATGAGAACTGGCACGTTCGCACGGCGGTCGGGATTATCAGGGAGATGAACGAAGAAGCCGCGTCACGTGGGCTCCTGATTGGCCAGCATAGCCAGGAGACATCATGTGAGGAGGTGACACCCAAATGGGCATGAGTCTTGCGCGGGTGTTCGGCGTTGCGCTGGATACTCTGTTCGGCGCAAGGCAGTCCTGTCCAGCATGTGGGCGATCGGGGAACGCGGATTCTCTGTGCAGCGAATGCATGGCTCTGATTCCCGCGGCGCGCGCGCCGATATGCAGCGTGTGCGGGACGCCTCTTCGGGGCGGCGCGCGATGCGACGATGCCGAGCAACGGGTGTGCGCAGGGTGCCGCGGGATACGCCACTATTTCGAATGCGCAAGGGCGCCTGCGATATACGAGGGGGCGGCGCGAGAGCATGTGCATGATCTCAAGTACCGTGCCCGTGTAGAGATCGTCCCCGCGCTGTCGAAGATGATGGCGCTCCTCGCCGTTAGCACCGGTATGGCAAACGAGTGCGACTCTGCAGTGCCGGTCCCTCTTCACCCAGATAAGCTGGCTAGGCGCGGGTTCAACCAGTCCGAGCTGTTGGCGCGATATGTGGCGGCGCTGCTGGGGATCCCGATGATTCCCGGGGCGCTTTCCAGGCACGCGTCCACTGGAACGCAGACCTTTCTTGACCGAAAGCATCGACGGGACAACGTCCTCCGCGCCTTCGCCTGCGATGAGCCTGCCCGGGTGGCCGGCTGTACGGTCCTGCTCATTGACGATGTGATCACATCGGGCGCCACTGCCGACGGGTGCGCAAGGGCCCTGCTCAGGTCGGGCGCCTCCAGGGTCCGCGTTCTTGCGTTTGCCGTGTCCGTGGCGGATGAGCGCGATTGGGCGCTGCACAGGAACAGTTGGGGAGATGATGTCGTTTCTTGAATACATAGATTCCGGATGGCAGTAACGGCCGATTGCTTCAAGGCTGATATCCGAGGGATGCTAAGCGGGGCGTCTGCCCAGGCGGAAGATACCAAGGAACATGGAGGCACGAATCGTGATTACCCAACAGAGAAGGCCATGGCATGCGATATCGTCCGGCGAGGCGCTGGTCGCCCTGGGCACATCGCGCGGCGCGGGCTTGTCGAACGAAGATGCCCAGGCGCGGCTTGACGAATGCGGCCCGAACAGCCTTGCCGAACCCGCACGCCGCACTTTGCTCCAGCAATTTGCTGCACAGTTCAAAGAGTTCCTCGTGGTGCTGCTCCTCATATCGGCTGGTGTATCGGCTGCCGTGGGAGAAGTGGAAGATGCGCTGGTCATAGCGGTAATAGTGGTCCTGAACGCCGTGATCGGGGTGGCTCAGGAGCGCAGAGCCGAGAACGCGCTAGACGCCCTGAAGAAGATGGCGTCTCCTCGCGCCCGCGTAGTCAGATCGGGCCAGCCCAGGCTGGTTGAGGCTTCCAACCTCGTTCCCGGCGATATCATCCTGATCGAGGCGGGCGACAGCGTTCCCGCCGACGCCAGGCTGGTCGAATCGGCCATGCTCAAGCTGGATGAGTCTTCGCTCACGGGAGAGTCGGTTCCGGTCGATCAGAACGCCGACGTCATACTGGACGAGGATGTGCCGCTGGGCGACAGGGTGAACATGGTGCACATGGGCAGTTCTGTGACCTACGGTCGCGGGGTTGCCGTAGTGGCGGCCACAGGGATGTCCACCCAGATGGGCAGAATCGCTGCCATGCTCCAAGAGGCCGAGCAGGAGACCACGCCACTCCAGCGTAAACTCGAGATCCTCGGCAAAAAACTGGGAATGGCGGCGCTGCTCATGTGCGCCGGGGTGTTCATCGCGGGCCTTGCCCGCGGCGAGGGCGCCTTCGACATGTTCCTCACTGCGGTGAGCTTGGCCGTAGCCGCGATTCCCGAGGGGCTCCCGGCGATTGTCACCATAGTCATGGCCATCGGTGTGCAGCGTATGGCGGCCAGAAACGCGATCATACGCCACCTGCCTGCAGTGGAGACGCTGGGCAGCGCGGACGTCATATGCTCCGACAAGACAGGCACCCTGACCGCCAACCAAATGACTGTGCGCAGGCTTTACGTTCCGGGGCGGGCCATCGACGTGACCGGAGATGGAAACTCACGCCTGGGGTCGCTACTCGAAGCGGGATCTGACGTGCTTGCGCCGCTTGACGCGTCTGTATCTCGCATGCTCACTTGCGCCATTCTCTGCAGCGATGCCAAAGTGAGGGACGCGGGCGATGCCGACCAGCTGGAGATGATCGGCGATCCGACTGAGGGTGCGATAGTAGCGGCGGGCCTGAAAGCAGGCATAGACCAGGCGAAACTGGCCCAGTGGGCCCCCAGAACAGCGGAACTGCCCTTTGAGAGTGAGCGCAAACGGATGACGACCATACACAGGCTGCCCGAGTCCTACCTGGTTTGCACAAAGGGAGCCTTCGACGAAGTGCTGCGGGTGTGCACACGCGTATACTTGGGAGGCGTAGCGGCGCCGCTCACCGATGATATTCGTGATGACTTCCGGCGGGCCAACGCCGAAATGGCAGGGAAGGCCCTCAGGGTTCTCGGCGTCGCGCAGAGAGAGTTGGAGGATATCCCCAGCCAGATAAGCGTGGAAGCCGTTGAGAGCGACCTCGTTTTCCTGGGCCTTGTGGGCATGCAAGATCCGCCGCGGCCTGAGGCGCGCGACGCCGTACGCGAATGCTTCAACGCCGGGATCACGCCTGTCATGATCACCGGAGATCATAAAGACACTGCCCTCGCCATAGCTCGAGATGTGGGCATCATGACCGGAGGGGCTGTTGCAGTCACCGGCAGCGAACTGTCACGGATGCCCGATGATGAGCTAGATAGAATCGTAGACCGGGTGCGAGTGTATGCCCGAGTCGCTCCTGAGCACAAGGTGCGTATCGTGGACGCCTGGCGGCGCCGCGGCCACGTAGTGGCCATGACTGGAGATGGAGTGAACGATGCGCCTGCGCTCAGGCGCGCCGACATCGGGGCCGCAATGGGCATCACCGGAACTGACGTCGCCAAGAGCGCGGCCGACATGATCCTCACCGACGACAACTTCGCGACTATCGTCGCGGCTGTGCGCGAAGGGCGGGTGGTGTTCGACAACATAAGAAAGTCAGTGCAGTACCTAGTGTCGTGCAATATCGGTGAGATCACCGTGATATTCGCGGCCATCCTGCTGGGGCTGCCCAGGCCGCTCCTGCCTATCCAGATCCTGTGGCTCAACCTGATCACCGACGGCCTGCCGGCGTTGGCCCTGGGAGTGGACCCTCCCGAGCGCGATCTGATGAGGAGGAAACCGCGCGGCCGCAACGGATCAGTCCTGGATAGGGCATCCTCTGTGCGGTTGATCATATACGGGGTCTCCGTTGCCGGCCTGGGCCTGATGTCCTTTGCGATGGGGCTCGGATGGCCCGGCGCAATCGACGTCTCGCCGGATAGCCTCGTTGCAGCCAGGACTATGTGCCTGATGACCATGAGTTTCTCGCAACTGTTCCACGCGATCAACTGCCGTTCCGAGCTGGGCTCGATACTTGGAGCGGGCCTGTTTGCAAATACCAAGTTGCTGCTGGCCTTCTTCACATCCGGCCTGCTTCAGCTGGGGATCGTGTATCTTCCCGGGGTCAGCCGGTTTTTCAGCGTAGTAGATATCCACGGGGCTCGGTTCCTCGAATCAGTGGGTCTGGCCGCGTTCATGCTGGTCGTAGGCGAGCTTGTGAAGGCACTATCGCGCATGCAGCGGGCCGGGAACTGATTCGATGTCTTCTTACGTTTTTCTAAGGGGCGCAGGATTTTTGCCCCGGAGGGGGAAGTACTATCCTAGCCAGGACGGCGCACTCAATTAGTCCGGAAGGGGCTGATGTGAATGGAGATCACCGTTGTCGGGCGCAATGTCGCGGTGACTGACGCTCTCCGCGCGTACGCGGAGAAGAAGGTCGCCAAACTGCAGAAGTATTTCGAGCGCGGCATCATGGAGGCTCAGGTTTCCATGACGATCGAGCGCGGCATCCACAGTGTCGACATCACAATACAGGTGGACGGATTGCTTCTGAGGGGCGAGGAACACACTGGCGACATGTACGCGTCGATCGATGGCGCGATCGACAACATCGAACGACAGATCAGGAAATACAAGACTCGCATCAACCGCAGGCTCCGCCAGGAAGGCAACAGGCTTGTCGACGCCATGGTGGGAGTTGGCCCTGCGGCCAACGTTGTTGAGGCCCCCGAACCCAAGGTCGTCAAAACCAAGCGATTTGCGATAAAGCCGATGTCGGTCGAGGAAGCTATCATGCAGATGGAACTGCTGGGGCACGATTTCTTCGTGTTCATGGATGATTCCAGCGAGGATGTGAACGTGGTCTACAGGCGCAGGGACGGCAACTATGGTCTGATCGAACCGGAGTTCTGATCGGGCCTTTCTAGCTTGCGCGGCGGGAGCGGGGCGCGGGGGCGCTGCCGGTCCCGCCGCTCGTTATGGCGCCCGGCACTGTGCGGAGGGGTGGGGCTGGAATGCGTCCATTTGTGGGCTTCGTATTCGAAGGCGGGCAGCATTCGGGCGATGTTGAAGGCTGGGTGGCCCGGGCGCGCGAGGAGATGGCCATCCTGTTGGCCCGGAGACTAGTAGATACGGATTTGCTCGACAGGGTCGTGTTCGTAACCGACCGTCCGTCCCTTGCCGAGCGCGCCGCGTCGCTTGCCAAGGTAGATACGGCAGTCACGCCCGCCCAGTCCGCCTCGCCTTTCCACTTCGGGCGGCGTCTTGCCCAGGTCATTGCCGAGTACGACGCTGCAGGATTCGTCTACATGAGCGGTGGATCCGGCCTCCTCATGAGCATGGACGAGCTAGCCGGCTTCGTTCTTGCGACGCAGGAACGGCCGGGGAGCATTGTTGCCAACAACGTCTACTCAGCCGACATGTTCGGCGCGGCCGATTCGCAGGCGGCGCTTTGCACGGAGCTTCCGGCTGCCGACAACGGAGTTCCCATGGCGGCACATGCGGCAGGAATACCTGTATACGGATTGCCTCCTACGACCGGAAACACATTCGACATCGATACGCCGTCGGACCTCATCATACTGAGCGACGTGATCCCGATCCTCGCGCCATATGCCCAGTGTGTGCGGGATGTGGCCGCGGCAGGACCAGTGGAACGAGCTACCCCGGCTCTCGTGGCCGCCAGGGCGGCCTTGGCCACGGATCTAGCTGAGATTGCCCTGATCGGGCGTGTATCGCCCGCCACTGTAGCGGATCTCAACTCGCGTACCACTTGCCGCCTTCGAGTCTACTCCGAAGAACGCGGCATGCGCGCCTTCGGCCGCGACAAGCCGGGGATGGCCAGAAGTCTCATTGGCAAGATGATCGAATCAGGCGGGCCCCAGGCGTTCTTTGCCAGCCTGGCTTGGTGTTCGGATGCTGCGTTCATTGATACGCGCGTACTCTTTGCCCATCTGGGCGCCGCGCTTTCTCAGGAGGAACGATTCTGTTCGGACTTGTTCCTGTGGGAGAACGTGTCGAGTGGAGACGCTGCGTGCCTGGTGCAAGCGGCGCTTGATGCGCAAATACCGGTTATGCTGGGTGGACATTCGCTGGTGTCGGGGGCGGTGAGGGCGCTGGCAGCGTGTACCGGCAGGCGTGGTGTGGTATAATTGCTTGATGCGAACACTCAAGCGAGGTGGCGTTGTTGCTCAATCTTTTCAAGCGAATGTTCGACGTAAACGCGAGGGATGTGAGGGAGCTTGAGGCCAGGCTGGCCGCGGTGTCGGCTCTCGCGCCGGAGGCGGAGAAGGCTGCTGACGACGAACTCCTCGCTCGCACGGCCGAGTTCAGGAATCGCGTAGATCGAGGCGAGTCCGTCGATTCGCTGCTTCCCGAGGCTTTCGCGACTGTTCGCGAAGTCGCCCGGCGCAAGCTGGGGTTGTACCCTTACGACGTACAGGTCATGGGGGGCATGGTGCTGCATCAGGGCAAGATAGCCGAGATGAAGACGGGCGAGGGCAAAACGCTCGTGGCCACAATGCCCGCATACCTTAACGCTCTGGAGGGGCGGGGAGTCCATATCATCACGGTCAACGATTATCTGGCCAGGCGCGACGCCGAGTGGATGGGGCCTGTGTATCAGGCGCTCGGCCTCGACGTCGGCGTCATACTGCATGATCTTGACGCGCCTGCTCGCCGAAGGGCGTATGGGAGCGATATTACGTACGGTACCAATAACGAGTTCGGTTTCGACTACCTTCGCGACAACATGGCTACTTCCGCCGACCAGCAGGTGCAGAGGGGACACAACTACGCCATTGTAGACGAAGTCGACTCCATTTTGATAGACGAGGCGCGCACTCCGCTGATCATATCAGGGCAGGCCGAGGAGTCCACTGAGAAATACTTCGTGTTCGCCAGGATCGCGGATAGCCTGAAGCAAGAACAGGACTACACCGTAGATGAGAAGGCCAACTCAGTGGCTCTCACCGAGTCGGGCGTTTCGCGCGTAGAGCGATGGCTGGGGGTCGACAACCTCTTTGACGAAGCCAACATCGAGTTGACGCACCACATCAACGCCGCGTTGCGCGCGAAGGCCCTGATGCGCAGAGATAGGGACTACATCGTAAAAGAGGACGAAGTCATAATCGTCGATGAGTTCACCGGACGCCTCATGTTCGGGCGGCGGTACAGCGACGGCCTGCACCAGGCGATCGAGGCCAAGGAGAGCGTGAGGGTACAGAGAGAAAGCCAGACTCTTGCCACGATCACGTTCCAGAATTACTTCCGCATGTACACGAAGCTGGCCGGCATGACAGGCACTGCGGCCACTGAGGAGAATGAGTTCATCAAGATATACAACCTCCATGTGGTGCAAGTGCCTACGGCCAAGCCCATGATCAGGCAGGACCTGCCCGACATCGTTTACAAGACGGAGAGGGCCAAGTTCAACGCGGTAGTGGAGGAGATATGCCAAAGGCACGCAACAGGCCAGCCGGTGCTGGTGGGAACGGTATCGATCGAGAGATCTGAGCGCCTGTCGGAGATGCTTTCGCGGCGCGGCGTACCTCACCAGGTCCTTAACGCGAAGCACCATGAGCGCGAGGCGGAGATAATCAAGCTTGCAGGGCAGCCAGATGCGGTCACTATAGCTACCAACATGGCCGGTCGAGGCACCGACATCGTGCTCGGCCCGGGCGTGCCCGAGCTTGGGGGGTTGCACGTGCTGGGTACCGAACGCCACGAGAGCCGGAGAATCGACAACCAGCTCCGAGGGCGTTCGGGAAGGCAGGGCGACGCCGGGTCGTCGCGGTTCTACGTGTCTCTTGAAGACGACTTAATGAGGCTATTCGGCGGGGAGTTCATATCGGGCATGATGGACCGGCTCGGATGGGGAGAAGACGACCCCATAGAACACTCGCAACTAACTCGGGCGATCCAGCGTGCGCAGGAGAAGGTGGAAGGGCGCAACTTCGATATCAGGCGGCAGGTGCTGGAATACGACGACGTAATGAACAAGCAGCGCGAGGCGATATACGCTCGGCGCGACTCCATAATGAGGGGCACGGATCTCAGGGATCAGGCAATGGAATTGCTGTCTGTTGTGGCGGAAGGGGCTGTGGCGGCGCACGCGGACGAAAAGCTCGCATCGTCGGAATGGGACCTTCCCGGCCTGTCTTCAGAGATCGCAAGCATACTGTCGCTGCGAGCAAAGCCCGACCTTTCCGGGTATGTGCAGCGTTCATGGGCTGATCTGCGCGACGGAGTCATGGGCATGTTCCAGAGGGCGTACGAGAGCAAGGAGGCGGTAGTCGGCGCCGAGCGCCTGCGCGAGCTGGAACGCGCTATCATGCTTTACATGATCGATTCTAAGTGGGTCGATCACCTGCAGGCCATGGATATGCTCAGGGAAGGAATCGGCCTGAGGGCGTATGGCCAGATGGACCCGCTGGTGGAGTACAAGAGAGAATCTTTCCTCATGTTCAACGATCTTCTGAAAAGCATAGGCGAGGATTTTGTGCGCTATCTCCTCCGGGTGCAGGTTCGCAGGGCCGGGGAACCTGGCGAGGAGGGCGAGGGAGCGCCAAGCGGCGAATCGCCCGTGGCTCGGGCTGATATGGATGGGCCGAGGCGTCCGAAGTATGCGGTGACCACTAACAGGGAGGACGGAGGTTCGGCCAAGCAACCGCAGAAGCGCGACGGCAAGAAGATAGGGCGAAATGATCCATGCCCGTGCGGCAGTGGGAAGAAGTACAAGAAGTGCTGCGGCGTGGGCAAGTAGAGCAGAGGGAGTGTGCCTGATGAGAGCGGAACTAGAGCAGCCGATTGAGTCGCTGAATGCGAGAATTGAGGAAATGAGGGCTTATCTTTGACATACCGGGCAAGCTAGCCCGACTGGCGGAGTATGAGGCTCGGTCGAGTGAGCCCGGGCTGTGGGACAACCGTGATGCAGCTCAGGATCTGATGCAGAAGATAGCGACTGTGCAGGCCCAGATCGGGAGATTCGAATCGCTCAAGTCCAAGTTCGATGATCTCGCTATCTTGGCGGAGTTGGCTGACGAAGAGGACGATGAGCACGCAATCGCCGAATGCATGGAGCAGATTGACGCTCTGGACGCTGCGATCGGCCGGATAGAGCTGGCCAATCTGCTGTCAGGGCCATACGACGCAGCCAACGCCATCATGGCGATCCATCCGGGCGCAGGCGGAACCGAGAGTCAGGACTGGGCCGAGATGCTCATGCGCATGTATTCGCGGTGGGCGGAGCGGAACGGCTATCGTGTGGAAACGGTCGATGTGCTTCCCGGCGAGGAGGCGGGTATCAAGAGCGCAACCTTGATCATGTCAGGGCAGAATGCATTTGGTTATCTCAAGGGCGAGCGGGGAGTGCACAGGCTGGTGCGGATATCGCCGTTTGACGCATCGGCGCGCAGGCACACTTCATTTGCGTCGGTGGATGTCATTCCCGAGATGGGAGAAGAAGAGATCGAGATCGATCCGGCGGATCTGAAGATAGACACGTACCGTTCAGGCGGCGCCGGGGGCCAGCATGTCAACAAAACGGACAGCGCAGTCCGGATTACGCACCTGCTCACAGGCATAGTCGTGCAGTGTCAGAATGAAAGGTCTCAGCATAGCAACAAGGAGACTGCCATGCGGATCCTCCGGGGCCGGCTCGCTAGCCTAGCCCTTGAGCAGCAGGAGAAGGAGTTGGCCGCGATTCGCGGAGAGCAGCATGAGATCGCATGGGGCAGCCAGATCAGGTCGTATGTGTTTCAGCCCTACACCATGGTCAAGGATCATCGAACCAACATGGAGACTGGCGATGTCAATTCCGTGATGGACGGAGAGATAGATGAGTTCATCGAGGGTCAGCTGAGGCTGGTAGCGCAGTCGGTTAACAGAGGTGTATGCTGATGGGGGCCAAACGCCGCGGCGGCGGCGCCGCGCGGGCGTTGACCATATGCCTTCTGCTTGTCGTGGCCATAACCGAGGCTGCGCTCCCGTCCCTCATTGAGCAGCGCGTTGAAAGGGCGGTTGCTTCAGGCTTCACTGCCGTGGAATCAGTTGAGGCACGGGCTCAGGCGTTCCCTGCCGTAAGGATGCTTTTCGGGCACTTCGATCGGCTGAACGTGAGCATTCGGCGGGCGCGGCTCGCAGGCTTCAGTGTGGACTCTATCGAAGTGCGTTCCGCGGGCGCGCAGGTACCGCCTTCGGATTTTGCCCCAGGCTCGAAGAGATGGGCGCCCGCCCTTGGCGATGCGGAGCTCACAGTCTCGGTCCTAGATGCCGACATCAACGATTACCTGAAAACGCGCGACGATGCGCTCAGGATGTTCAGTGTCTCCTTCCGTGAAGGAGTGGCCGAGCTAAATGGGGCCATATCCTTTGCAGGGATTAACGTGAGCGTCAGTTCCCAGGGCCGGCTGGTGATTGAGGACCATGCGCGCCTAGTGTACGCAGTGGACAAGCTGAGCGTTGAGCGCAGTCAGCTGCCGGCATTCCTGCTCGACGCGTTTGAAGGCAGGGTAGAGCTGGGCGTGGACCTATCAACGCTGCCGTTCGGCGCGGTCTTGGAAGGCATACGGGTTGGCGCCGGTGTGGCACACATGTACGGCAGGACAGTCAAAGGGGGCTAGTGGCTTGACGAACCGCAGGCAACCGTGGACGATCGGATGGCTGGTTGCGCTTGTAGTAGTATCCGCACTCACATCGGCCTGGATAGCTGTTCGAAGGCACCGGGTTGAGGCTATGAACAGACGTGTCGAGCTCTGCATGGACTGGCGGGAGGGCGCTCTGTACGCGCAGCGGATCGGGCTGGCCGAGGATGACTATCTTGCGCAGTTGCGCGATGCCGGCATCACGAGCATAGCTCTTGATGAGGATACACTCGGCTCTCTTCAGGCGTCGGGCGACCTTGTGATCTTCAGAACCTCGGAACTGGCTGCAGTGTCGAGCTTAGCTCCGGGGTTGCTTCCCGCTGCCGTAAACTCGCACGCAGTGTCGGGAGGGCGTACGGTCGTCATTCCGCTGAACCACGACACGGACTCGTTTCTTGCCGACCGATTGCCCACGCGCCTGCAGGGTGGGCCGTCGCTGGTTACGGTGCTCTCCGGCCAGACGTCGGCCTTCATCATCGGTCTTCCGCTGGAAGAGGCGCGAAACATCAACCTTGGCCCACGGCCGTCTGTCATGGCCAGGATCGCAGCCGCCGGTCTGCGCACGGTGCTGAGATTTGCGAATTACCCAGGCGTATCTGAGAAATGGATAGACTCGATAGTGCGCCCGGCGGGTCCGGCGAAGGAGGCCGATTCGGTGATATTCGCCGGAACTGAGGTGCTGGGGTATCCTGCCCTTACGGCTGTGACGGCTCGCGCTCTGGACAGGGCGGGCATGACCTACGGCAGCATTGAGTTCCAGGTACAGGCCGGGGAGAGTCAGATTATGCAGGCTGCCGACTACAACCTAGTGCGCGTGCACAGCATCACCCGGGGCGAAGTCGACCGCGGGCTGTCGGTTCAGACTATGGCCGACAGGTACGTTCGGGCCGCCAGAGAACGCGATATACGCGTCATGTACATGCGTCCGATGATGAAGCAGATCGATTCGCGCCCCCTGCCCGAGCTGAACGATTCGTTTGTTCGAGCAGTGGCGGGCGGGCTTCAGAATGCAGGCTTCACCCTTGGCGCCGCCGTCCCGCTTGGCCAGGCCGACCCGGGGTTGGCGCCCACGCTAGTAGTGGTTGTGGGCATAGCAGCAGGCTGCGTAATGCTCCTTGATGCCATCTGGAGCCTGACCTTCCCCATATCCGCAGGTTTGGTGGCTGTGGCGGCCGCCGGTTTTGCTGCTCTGTCGGCATTTGGACGCGCGGATCTGGCCAAACAGGCTGCGGCGCTGGCTGCGGCCATAGCGTATCCGTCGCTCTCTGCCTTCGTACTGCTTTCTCCGTTTTCCGGATCGGGGCTGAATGGCCCCGCAGATGCGGAAGAGCGCCGATTCGGTTGGGCGCGCATCGCGATCATCAAGTTCATCGCGGCATGCGCTCTCTCGCTTGCCGGCGGCCTGATGCTTGCGGGATGCCTTACGAGCCTTGCGTTCATGACAAAGGCCCGTCAGTTCATGGGCGTAAAGCTCATGCATGTGGCGCCGATGTTGTTTCTCTTGATGGCATACTGGAAGTATGTGTACCGGCGCGGCAACGAAACGCTGACCGAATCTGCCAGGCGTGTGCTGTCATCGCCGATTCTCGTGTGGCACGCGGTCGCGATTGGCCTTCTCGGGGCGGCCGGCCTGATCTACATAGCCCGAACAGGCAACACTTCGGTCTTGCCCGTGGGCGTGCCTGCGTGGGAGCAGGCGATGCGCTCGATCCTGGAGCGACTTCTCCCTGTGAGGCCCAGGACCAAAGAGTTCCTGCTGGGCCATCCTGCCTTCATCCTCGCGGCTGCCCTGTCCTGGGCAGGCGACCGTGCTGCGTTGTTGCCTGTAGCAGCCCTGGCCCTGATAGGTCAGATTTCGCTGGCAAACACCTTCGCACACCTGCACACACCCATTGCGGTTACCCTCACGAGGGTGCTGGTGGGAGCGGGACTGGGGCTCGCAGTCGGGCTCGCAGTCGCCGGCGTGTTCCTGGCCGTCCGGCGAGGCGTCCGGCGGTCGGCGGGAAGAAGCGCTGGGCGGGAAGGATGACGCCGGCATGCGTGTTGTGGTTTCGGGGTATCACGGTTTCGGCAACATTGGCGACGAGGCGGTATTGGCTGCGCTCATTCAGCAGACAAGGGAGATCGCGCCCGAGGCCGAGTACGTGGCTCTGTCGGGAGACCCGGCGCGTACCGTATCGGTCCACGGAATCGGCGCGATTCCACGCACATCCGTTGCTGTCGTAGTGCGAGAACTCAGGCGGGCCGATCTGCTGGTGAGCGGCGGAGGCAGCCTGCTGCAGGATGCTACCGGCCGTGGATCCGTTCCCTACTACGCCGGCACAATGCTCCTTGCCCGCATGCTGGGCGTGCCGGTGTCGGTGTATGCACAGGGAGTAGGCCCACTTAACTCCGGCGCGGCGCGGCGCCTTGCCCGGCTGGCGCTATCCCGCGCGTCAGTCATAACCCTGCGCGACCCTGGATCCATGGAGCTCGTGCGACAGATTGGGGTGACGAAGCCACAGCCGGTGCTAGTTGCAGACCCGGCGTTTGCGCTGGAACCGGAGGACGCAGGCGACTGTGAGGCCTCGCTGCCCCCGTGTCCTCGCGTGATGTTTGCTCTCAGGCCATGGCCTGGCGCCGACAACCGTGAGGCGGTATATGCCGGTGTGATCCAGAGAGTGTGCAACGAACTCGGCGCCAACGTCGTGCTGTTGGCTTTTCAGCCTGACACTGATCTTGCTGTAGCCTCGGGCATTGCGGATTTATGTGAAGCAGGCGGTTGTGCGCGTCCGCAAGTCGTCGCGTTCCACGGCTCGCCCGGGCAGGCTCTATCTACCATAGCCCAGGCGGATCTGGTAGTAGGGATGAGGCTTCATTCGCTGATATTCGCAGCGTCGGCGGGCGTTCCGACAGTGGCAATCGATTACGACCCCAAAGTGCGCGCGCTGGCCGAACGGATGGGCAATACGCACGTAGTTTCGGTGGACGCTCCGCTTGAGGAGATTGTCCGTGTAGTGCTGGATGCGTGGGAGCAGCGTGACAAGGCCGGGGGCGAGCTGGCGATGAGAGTGGCCGACCTCAAAAGGCAGGCGCGCGAGGCGGCCAGGCTTGCGCTGTCGCCTATCGTGGACAGGCCGGCGGAGTGCGGGCGGGCGCGCGTGCTCGGAGTGCCGGTGGACTGTGTGAGTATGGACGAAGCCGTGGAGAAGGCGCTCGAGATGGCGAGCTCGGGTCGCGGCGGTCACGTGGTGACTCTCAACCCTGAGATGACCTTGTCAGCCGGGGACGATGCTGCTCTCAATGACGTCATAGCCGGCGCGGACCTGGTCGTCCCAGATGGAGTCGGCGTGGTCCGCGCCCTTGGCATGCTCGGATACCGCCCGCGCGGGCGGGTGCCCGGCATCGAGCTGGCTGCCAACTTGATGGAGAAGGCTGCGGAGCAGGGAATGTCAGTATATTTGATAGGCGCGAGGCCGGGTGTCGCGCAGCAGGCTGCCGATGCCATGTTGCGCGCTTTCCCGTGCCTCACTATAGGCGGCACTTCTCATGGGTATTTCGCTCAAGCGGAGGAGCCGGCTGTTCTCGACAGCATTGCCCGATCCGGCGCCGCGTTCGTGTTCGTGGGCATGGGCGCCGGCAAGCAGGAGAAATGGATAGCTCGCGCGCGTAGTGCGGCCCCGCGCGCGGTCTGGATAGGTGTGGGCGGCTCATTCGATGTGATGTCGGGCAACGTGAAGCGGGCTCCAGCGGTCTATCAGAGATTGGGGCTGGAGTGGCTTTACCGGCTGGCGGCCGAGCCGCGGAGAGCGAACCGGATGACGGCGCTTCCCGTGTTCATGTTCCGAGTGATCGCGGAGGCGTGTCGCCGTCGGTGCAGGAGTTGGAGAAGGAGCTGATGGTTGTTGGGACGCGCGTTACTCGCGACCTCTGAGGCGCTTTGCGCCAAGGCGCGCGAAATCAGGAAGCACGTTGTAAGGATGGTGGGCGCGGCATCGTCGGGGCATCCGGGCGGTTCGCTATCGGCCGCCGATATCGTGACGGTGCTGTACTTCAACGAGATGAACATCAGGCCGGACGATCCCAAGTGGCCTGATCGCGACCGTTTTGTGCTGTCAAAGGGGCACGCTGCGCCGGTGCTCTATGCGGCGCTGGCGGAGGCGGGGTATTTCCCCGCAGAAGAGCTGGTCACTCTGAGGCGCATTGACAGCCACCTTCAGGGTCATCCCAGCATCCGCAGCACGCCCGGGGTAGAGATGTCCACTGGTTCGCTGGGCCAGGGTCTGTCGGCGGCGTGCGGGATGGCGATCGCAGCCAAGCTGGATGGGGCTGCGTGGCGAGTGTATGCGCTGCTTGGCGATGGCGAACTGGAGGAAGGCCAGATCTGGGAGGCTGTGATGACGGCGGCCCACCGCAGGCTCGACAACCTCACAGCCTTTGTTGACGCAAATGGCCTCCAGATAGACGGGCCTGTGGCAGACATAAAGTCTATGGAGCGAATAGGCGACAGGTTCGCCGCGTTCGGATGGCATGTTGTGGAGATAGATGGGCACGACATCCCGGCTATCATGGCTGCGCTGGCCGAAGCCAGGAATACACAGGGGCGGCCCACAGCGATAGTCGCCCGCACGGTTAAGGGCAAGGGAGTCTCGTTCATGGAGAATCAGGTAGGGTGGCACGGGACTGCTCCGAAGCCGGACCAGGTCCAGGCGGCCCTGGCTGAGCTGGATGCATCTGGCGAAGGCGGTGACATACAGTGACTGAGATGATCGCTACCAGAGCGGCTTACGGCGAGGCTTTGGCGCGTCTCGGAGACATGAACCCGGCGGTAGTGGTGCTTGATGCAGACTTGTCGGCATCCACAAGAACAGCTGAGTTTGCGAAGAGGCATCCGGATCGGTTCATTCAGATGGGCATCGCTGAACAGGACATGATGGGTACTGCGGCTGGGCTGGCTGCGTCGGGCAAGATCGCGTTCGCAAGCACCTTTGCGGTGTTCGCAAGCGGTCGCGCGTTCGATCAGGTGCGGAACGCGATCTGTTACTCACGGCTGAATGTGAAGATCTGCGCAACCCACGCCGGCCTGACAGTGGGCGAAGACGGCGCCTCGCACCAATCGGTAGAAGACGTCGCCCTGATGAGGGCGGTTCCCAACATGACGGTGATTGTCCCGTCGGACGCAGTTCAGACGGCATGGGCTGTACACGCCGCAGCTGCGCTGGACGGTCCGGTCTACATGAGACTGGGTAGGGCGCCTGTACCGGTCATCTATGGGGAGGGGCAGGAGTTCGCCCTGGGCAAGGCCCAGACGCTGCATGCAGGGAATGACGTCGCCATTATTGCCTCGGGGATCATGACGTCGCGCGCACTGGCTGCCGCCGGAGCTCTGGCCGAGCAGGGAATCAGCGCTCGGGTGCTGGACATGCACACCATCAAGCCTTTGGACCTTGATGCCGTCCAGGCCGCAGCGGCTGAGACCGGCGCCATCGTCACCGTAGAAGAGCACTCGATAATCGGCGGTTTGGGCGGAGCTGTATGCGAAGCCGTGTGTGAGCTGCATCCGGCGCCTGTCCTGCGGGTGGGAGTGCGCGATCAATTTGGGAAGTCAGGCAAACCGGATGAGCTGCTCGCCGAGTATGGTCTCACGGCCGATGAGATCGCTCGCGCGGCCAGGCGGGCCGTATCCATGAAGACTGCGGCAGGGAGAATCGTCTGAGGCACATATCCCCTCGATTTCCATCCCGTCTCAGCAGGAATCGACGACAGTCGAGAAGAACATCTTGATGATGTGACCTGCTTGAGACGGGGTGGTCCTGTTTTGGTTAAGATGTATGGAGTAGCAAGGGTATACTCAGGCGGCGTGCAGGCGCTGCGCGGTGTGGACCTTTCAATCGATAAGGGCGAATTTGTTTTCGTGGTAGGGCCCAGCGGCGCCGGCAAGTCTACGCTCCTTTCGATGATATATCGCGGCACGGTTCCCACACGCGGCCAGGTATGGGTGGCTGGGAGGAACATTGCCAGGCTGAGATGGCGCGAAGTGCCGCTTCTGCGGCGCCGGATCGGCATTGTGTTTCAAGATTTCAAACTCCTATCCGACCGGTCAGTCTATGACAACGTGGCGTTCGCCCTGGAAGTAATAGAGACATCTTCGCGCGATATAGCTAAGCGAGTCCCATTGGCTTTGGACATGGTGGGCCTGGCGCACAAAGCTCAGGCTATGCCGGATGAGCTCGCAGGCGGGGAACAGCAGCGTGTTGCGATTGCCCGCGCGATTGTGAACGATCCCTTCATAGTGATCGCAGACGAGCCCACCGGCAATCTTGATCCCGACACGTCCATGGACATCATGAACCTTATGTGCGACATTAACGTGCGCGGCACTACGGTGATAATGGCCACTCACAACCAGCTCGTAGTGGATCGGCTGAGACGACGCGTGGTGCAGTTGGATGAGGGTGTGGTTGTCCGGGACGAGCTGCGAGGTGGATACAGCGGTGAAGCTTAGGACGATGGCGATGCTGGGAGGGCAGGCACTGCGCAGCCTCAGGAAGACGCCCGCCCTCACGTCGGTTATGGTAGTAATGGCATGTATGGCGGCTGTGAGCGTCTTCGCCGTTTTCGCCGTGAACCTAACGGCCATCGGCCGCCAGCTGCAGTCGCAAGTGCAGATCAGAGTCTTCATCGAGCAGAGCGTGGTTCCGGACGGCAAGGAGTCGCTCGGCCGTTCCATAAAGGGGCTTCCCGGAGTTACGAAGGTCGCATATGTCTCGAGGGACGAAGCGCTAAGCCGTCTCAGGCTTCAGATGGGAGAGAACGGGTTCTTCCTGAGCGATCTGGAACACAATCCGCTTCCGGATTCGTTTGATGTGTCTATTGCGCGTGCGGACGACGCCAAAGCAGTGGCGGACGGTATATGGAAACTCAAAGGGGTCTCCGACGTGATATATGGGCAGAAGTGGGTTGACAACCTCGTCGGCGCCTTGCGAGTTCTATGGGGCATTACGGGGGTTGTGGCTTGCCTGGCGCTGGTTGGGGCAAGCCTCATAGTATCCAACACCATCAGGCTGTCGGTGTTTTCTAGGCGTAAAGAGATTGAGATCATGAAGCTCGTCGGGGCTACCGATGGGTTTATATTGTTACCGTTCGTGATAGAGGGCCTGATCATCGGAATTGCCGGATCTTGCGCGGCGACGGGCTTGGTCGCCGCCGGCTACGTGGGCCTCGTGACCTGGATGGGATCAGTAGCATCATTCATTCCCATCATAAAGGATCCGATTCATATGAGGCTCGCAATCATAGGAACAGTGGTGTTCGGGGCCGCTGCCGGGCTGGCCGGGAGCGCCATTTCGGTGAGGCGGTATCTGAGAGTGTGAGAGCGTCGCTCGGCAAACAAGGTTTCTGGAGGTTGTGGCGTATGGAGCGACTCAGGCAACTGGCGGTGTTGGCTCTAGTGTTCTTGGTTGCCGCCGGCTCTACTTGCAGCTTGGCATTGGCCAGTACGGACGCCGGCGAGTTGTCTACCAAGAAGAACCAGCTCGGCGATATTCAGACGCAGATAGAGAAGATACGCAAGACTGTGTCGAAGTATCGAACCGAGGAGAAAAACGCTCTGGTCGCGCTGCAGAAAGTCGAAGACAAGCTGGAAACGCTTCAGGCAAATATCGCTACTACAGACCGAAAATTGCGAAATGCCGAAAAACAGCTAACGCAGGCAGACGCGGATCTGAGCGCCGCGGAGCGTGAGCTTACCAGGGCGACTCGGGAGTATCAGGCTTCACTGAGCGGACTGGAAAACCGGCTGACTGAGCTGTACAAAATGGGCCCCGGATCCTACCTGGAACTGCTCCTCAGTTCACAGGATTTCGCAGATTTCGTCACCAGGTATCAGTTTGCCAACATGATCGTTCGGCAGGACGCCGAGAGCTACTTGCGGCTGAGAGCGGAGAAGGATTCGCTCGAGGAGAGAAAGCAAGACATTGCTGAGCGCCAGGCGCAATTGGAGAAGTCCAAGAGGGAGATAGCGCTGCTCTCAGCTAGCCTCGACAGCGAGAAGAAACGAGTGGAACAGGCCATGGAGGATCGGGCCTACTATCTACAGCGTGTGCAGTCTGAAAGGGCTCGCTGGGAGAAGGAGCTTGCGGAAGAGGAAAGGCAATCGCGTGAGCTGGAGAAGGTTATCCGTGAGCTACAGGCCAGGCTTGGGAAATCCGGCCAGCTGACCAAATGGACGGGCAAGTTCATCTGGCCGGTGACCGGCGGGAGGATCTCTTCGCCTTTTGGCTGGCGTATCCATCCGATCTTCCGCGATAGGCGTTTTCACTCAGGCATCGATGTCGCCATCGGCACCGGCACACCGGTCAAGGCAGCCGCAGACGGGTACGTGCTGATGGCCGGGTGGCTCAACGGCTATGGCAACACTGTCATACTCGACCATGGCGGGGGATTATCCACGCTGTATGCGCACAACAAATCTCTGTCCACAAGCGCTGGCAAAGCGGTGCTCCAAGGTGATATCATATGTAAAGTGGGGTCTACCGGTTTCGCGACAGGACCCCATCTTCACTTTGAGGTGAGGCAGGATGGCTCGCCTCGAGATCCCATGAGCCTGATGCCGGCGCGCTAGCGCGGGCTGGCGGGCGCAGGCGACAGCCCGGGGCGGACATGAGACACGACGTCGGGCATAGGATATACGGAATGCCGAAAGTGAGTGTGTAACTATGGCTGAAGATAGACGAAGGGGTGGCCCCGGCAGGTTCGGTTGGGTTGCGGCGTTGGGTGTGCTGCTCGCCCTGCTGGTGGCGTTCGCGGGCTTAGCGCCTACGGTCGACGGAGTCCAGTCGGGAGGCGAGGTCGCGGCTCGGCCGAAGTTCAGGGATGTCAAAACAGCCCTGGAGGCCATGTACCTTGTCAAGGGGGAGTTCTACAGACCGGTGTCATTGTCAACGCTGGTTCGAGCGTACTTGTCCGAGGGCACTGTCTCAGGTATGCTGGCGGTCCTGGGCGACCCATACACCCGGTACATGAACCCGAAGGAGTTTCAGACGCTCAAGGATGACTCGGCAGGCATCTTCGGAGGCATCGGGATCCTGGTGGGCATACGCGATGAGCAGATCACGATCATCTCGCCGATCGAGAATACGCCGGGTATGAGGGCAGGCCTGATGCCCGGCGACCATATCGTGGAGATAGATGGCGTGTCCACCGAGGGGATGGCGGTGGACGGGGCTGTATCCATGATGAGGGGCGAGCCGGGCACCAAGGTTACGATCGTCGTTGAGCGACGCTATCCTGCCGGCCGTTTCACAGTGGAGATAGTGCGCGATATCATAGACGCGCCTGCTACGAGGGGATACATGGTCGACAAGTCCTCCGGCATCGGCTATATCGAACTGAGGACCTTTTCGCAGAAGGCCGGTCACGACATCGAAACCGAAGTCCTAAGCCTCGCGAATCAGGGCATGAACGGGCTCATCCTGGACCTTCGGTACAATGGCGGCGGACTGGTTACGCAGGCAGTGGAGGTTGCCAGCAAGTTCGTTCCTTCAGGCGCCGTCATGCATGTTCAGGGCAGAGACGGGCAGAAGAAGACGCTGTATACGGCTGGTCGTCGCGTAACCGACGTACCTATCGTAGTGCTGGTGAACGAATACACGGCTTCGGCATCCGAGATAGTATCGGGTGCGTTGCAGGACACGAAAGTGGCCACGGTCGTAGGCGTCCCCACGTTCGGCAAGGGCCTCGTGCAAACCCTCTTCCCACTTTCGGACGGCTCCGGGCTCGCAGTGACCACGCAGATATACCTGACCGCCGGAGAGAGGGCGATTACTCCTGATTCGCCCATCAAGCCGGACGTCGAGGTGCAGGCGCTCACGCCTGAGGAACTAGAGAAAGTCAAGAACGAGCAGGCGAAACGGGGCGGGCCGGTCGGGCCCGTAACCGCCGAGGATCTGCTGAGGATAGATCCGGCTCTCGATCCGCAACTCCGCCGTGCGCTGGAGATACTGACTGATCAGATCGAGTCGCGCGGGGCCGGGCGGAACGCGGCATGACGCTTCTGGCCATCATACTCAGAAGTATCGTGGGGATACTCTCGTACCCCGCAACCATGATTCTCTTCTGGGTTGTGATGGCCATCGTCCACTTTCAGTACGCACGCCTCGCTGCGATGGAGCGACAGTGGACCAGACGATCACCATCTCCGCTTGCCCGGACCATGCGGTCTTTGGGAGAGGGATTGGTGGGCGGAATCGCGGGCAGTCTTGTGTTTGTGCTGCTTGGGCCGTCTATAGACCAGATGGGGCTGGGGTTTCTGTGGGCAGCCGCGCTGGCCTTAGCAATACTGGACGCGCGTCTGATCTGCTTTTCATATGCCGCAGGGCTTGCGTGTATCTGCAATCTGCTGTTCGGTTGGCCAAAACTGCACGTGGCGTCTGTCACCGCCATGGTGGGAGTGCTCCATCTGATCGAGGCCGGTCTGATCTGGGCCACGGGCGGTCACGGCGCTATCCCCGTGCTGATCTCGGGGCCTGACGGCAGGCCTGCCGGCGGGTTCCTCATGGAGAGGTTCTGGCCTGTGCCGGCGGCTATCGGCCTGATGCTTTACTACCCTCTGTCGGCCGCCCTTCCTGAAGTGCTCGCGATGCCAGACTGGTGGCCTCTGATAAAGTCGGCCGCTTCTGCTCCGGAGGGGATGCAGCCGGTGTATGCACTGGTGGGCCTGACCGCGGCCCTGGGATACAGCGATCTGACTTATACCCGGCTTCCCCATCAGAAGGCTCGTGTGACCGCCGCCATGTCCGGCTGTTTCAGCCTGGTCCTGCTGGGCCTGTCAGTGCTTTCGTCGACACGTGGTTGGGCGCGATGGCTTGCGGCGCTGTTCTCACCGATCGGCCATGAGCTGATGGTGCATCTCTCGCGAGTGACAGAGACGCGCCGTCAGCCCGTGTTCCAAACGTCTGGGCGCGGCGTCATGGTTCTGGATGTCGTCCGAGGATCGCCTGCTTGGCAGGCAGGCATAGAGCGCGGCGACATCGTGGAGTCAATCAACTGCCGGCCCATTCTGTCCAGCGACGACATTTCGGAGGCCATAGCCGTCTCACCCGTTGCCATCGTGATCGACGTGCGCTCGGCTCTTCCCGGCAAGCCGCGGGACGCAAGAACCGTTCAGATAAGGGGCGCCCAGTCGGGGTTGGGGCTTTGCCTGGTACCGCATGGGGGGAAATACCCCGACGTACGTTCCACACGCGCCGGCCTGATATCGCTCATAGCCCGACATCTCAAGGCCCGCTCGAGCCGGCGGAGGATGTGAGTATGAATACCGCCATGAACTACACCGATTCTTCGGCGCCTGCCCCCGGGAGGCGTGGACCGCTGCCGCGCCTGGTTCCTGCGCGCGCGTTGTGTGTGGCGCTGGTGGCGCTCTTCCTGCTGGGCGCCGCAGGGTGCTCCAACGACAAGCCCGCTGTAGTGCGCGAGGGCGACAAGAAGATACATGACTATTGCGACAAGTCTGACGCGGCCGCGAGAGCCGTAGTGAAGCAGCTGGAGGCCGCCGGCGTACTCAGCCCGGGAGCGCTGCCTCGCTCGGGAGCCCAGACGATGATCCGCCCGTCGGCAAAAGGCGACGTGTACCTGAGGTGGAACCTGGCGACGTATGATGCTCCTATGTGGTGCGCGAACGTGGACTTGCTGTCGTACGTTGTAGGGCGCGCTGTGCGAAAAGCAGGAGCGACGCTGGGGTCGCCGATGAGCGCATCGGATACTCTCATTTTCACTATCGGGTTCAGCGACCGCAGCTTCAGAGGGTCGGCTGGGTCGCTGGAAATAGTCAGGCTTGTGGTGCCCGTCCGCCTTGGCGACGAGGTACGAAATGCGGCCGATTCGCCAGCCAGCATCGCCCATGATGCCATCGCGAGTGCTCCTGCGGGAATAGGTGTGATTCCGGTTGAGAACGACAGTGGTTCGCCAGTGTATCAGGATCTAGTGGGCGGCGAAAAGCCCAGCCAATCAGAGGAGTATGCGCCGAAGGAGGAGCCTTTGGCAGCGATTCAGCCGGGCCAGGCTCCGCGCGCCCGGGCAAGACTGGCTATTGTCATCGACGATCTGGGCAACGGGGTCGCTGGAACTGAGCAGCTGTTTCGGATAGAGGTTCCGCTTACAGTGGCTATTCTTCCAGACGGCAAGCGCGCCAAGAGCGAGGCAACTGCCGCAGGCGAGCGCGGGTTCGCAGTGCTCTTGCACCAGCCGATGGAACCGCACGACCCTGCGAAACGCCCGGGAGGCGGCGCCATCATGACCGGCATGAGCGAAGCGCAGATCAGGCAGGCCCTTGCGAGAAACATAGCAGCCGTGCCGAACGCAATAGGAGTCAACAACCACATGGGTTCCAAGGTTACTGAAGACCGCGCCGCGATGGTCACGATCATGAGCGAAGTGTTCAGCCGCGGCCTGTTTTTCTTCGACAGCAGGACTACTCCGAACTCCGCCGCGCCACGCGTGGCCCGGGATATGGGTGCGCCTCTGCTTGAAAACGCGCACTTTCTTGACCACGTCGCAGATGAAACGTATGTAGTAGACCAGATCAGGGCTGCGGCACGCATCGCGTTGTCGCGTGGGTCGGCAGCGGTCATAGGCCACGTTCGGCCCACCACGGTGCGGGCGCTAGCCAGGATGATCCCGGAACTCGCGGCTGCAGGCGTCCAGCTTGTGAGGCTAGATGAGTTGATGCCCTCAGACTGGAAGTCGACCGTGGCGAAGTTGCGAAGGCCGACAGTCGAGCCCACTGCGGAAATGCATGCAGGCCCGACCGCGGAACCGACCGCGGAACCGAACGCGGAACCGAACGCGGAACCGAACGCGGAACCGACTGTGAAACCACCTCAGCAACCGGCTGCAGGCCCATCTGTGGAGTCGTCTGGGCAGCCGCCGCGCGGCGATGCCGCAGTGCAACCTCAGGAGAAGGCAGACAGCCCCGCTCCGGCAGCGCCGGCAGAGCCGGCCCAGGAGGTGGCGGCGCCCATCCAGATGCAGCCTGTGCCGGCGGGCGAAGCCGAACCGGAACCTGCAGTGCAGCCCTTGCCTGACGACGGGCAGGATCACGACAACTGAGCTCTTCTCATGTCACGGGGAGGAAATTACCGGTTTTTGCATGGAAAAGACCCATTCGCGGAAGCTTCTTGCCGTACCGTGGCGAAAACTCTCCCTTCAGCCCAGTTTTCGCGGCCAAGAGTCAGTTCAGCCGCAATGATGGATGTTCATGTAAGGCTATATCTGGGATACTGCGGGTGTGGCTTCCGGCATATCCCTATACGCTCCGGCAACGGGCGTTCATCCCATTTAGGCCTACACGTTACCCACATCCATGGATGTTCTGGGTGCGTTCGCCTGTGATGGGCCCGAACGGGGGTTCCGGGGCATCCTATTCGCCCTGGAACGGGACTACGGGCTCCCCGATACATGCCCATCTGGCTCTGTCATATTCTGGATCATCCTATTCGTTTTCCGGCAGTCCCCCATGCCGACGCTGTCGGCGCCACGCAGGATGAAAATGAGGTCACGTGGAATGCTGCTTTACACACCGGCTAGGAGAGGTCGAGTAACCTTGGTGCCGAAGAGCCCGACCGGCAGT
>Ga0209718_1001275_pt1 | contig 29318 bp, 29 predicted proteins | sample AD_JPNAS1_MetaG_FD_184420 | JGI IMG/M metagenome (GOLD analysis project Ga0209718, IMG submission 184420) | Active sludge microbial communities of municipal wastewater-treating anaerobic digesters from Japan - AD_JPNAS1_MetaG (SPAdes) (version 2) | ecosystem: Engineered > Bioreactor > Anaerobic... | reverse complement strand
TGTTCGTTCGGGGCTATCGCTGAACAAAGCGGCACAAGAGATGGGGATGGCATACAGCAAAGCTTGGCGGATCATCAAGGAAGCGGAAAAGGAGTTCGGGTTTTCTCTTCTGGAATCCAGTATCGGCGGTAAGGACGGAGGAGGTTCCCGACTGACAAGACGAGGCGAATTGATCCTTGATGCATATCTGGTCATTGAGAATCAGCTTCTGGAAATAGCGGAAAAACTTTATATGCACCATATCAAACCGGTTTTGAATCCTCCGATGTGACTCACCGTTTCATATTACGATAATCTCATACAATCAGTACTTCTTTTTACACGATAATTCTCATGTATTTCTTGACAGTTGTCTCTTCTCCCATGTACTATTTTTAGTGTTATCCTCAAATGAGGATAACGGTTATGAAGGATCACCTTGCGATGGGAAAAAAGCAGCTGTCGGATATAGCAACTGTTACGTGGAACAGACGAAACCATTTCTATACTCCGGTTGTTCTGGCCATGTTGCTGCTTATCGGTGCGATCATTTCGCTTTCACTGGGGCGTTATGGTGTTCCTGCCATCCAAGTTGTCAGAATCCTGCTCAATCGGGTGATTCCTCTTCATAAGACATGGACGGACGTCATGGAGACCGTCGTTGTGAACATCCGCCTGCCGAGGATCGTCATGGCGTGTCTCGTAGGTTGTGCTCTTTCAGCCACGGGAGCCTCCTATCAGGCGGTCTTCCAGAACCCGATGGCTTCCCCGGACATTCTCAGCGCTTCGGCGGGAGCGGCGTTCGGGGCCGCGCTGGCGATCCTCTCCGGGTTTTCGACATTCGGCATCACCATCTTGGCTTTTCTGTTCAGCTTGCTGTCCGTGGGTTTGGTAATCATCGTGGCGCGCTTCGCTCCGGGACTCAAAGTGATGAACCTGATTCTTGCAGGCATCATGATGGGATCCCTGCTTTCTGCCGGTACGTCATACATCAAGCTTGTGGCGGATCCTTCCAACCAGCTGCCGGCAATAACCTATTGGATGATGGGAAGCCTCGCCGGAGCAAAATCACGGGATGTGGTGTTCATCGTCATTCCCCTGGCGATAGGACTCATTCCGTTGATCCTTCTCCGGTGGCAGGTTACGGTCCTTACGATCGGAGACGAGGAAGCCCGAACGATGGGAGTCAATCCCCATCTCCTCAGGACGGTGGTGATTCTCAGCGCTACATTATTGACCGCAGCGAGCGTCTCGGTCAGCGGAATGATTGGGTGGGTCGGATTGGTCATCCCTCACATAAGTCGCCGGATCATAGGAAGCAAGTTTCAAATCCTCTTGCCTGTCTCCATGCTCAACGGTGCACTGTTCCTGCTTATAGTGGACAATGTCTCGAGAAATCTCCTTCAAGTGGAAATACCGATCGGAATTCTTACAGCGTTCATCGGTGCACCCTTCTTTATCTATCTCATCATAAAAGGAGAGAAAGTGGCGTGACACTCATGGTCAGGAATTTGAGCTTTGCATACAGCTTTCGTGACATTCTGAAGAACGTTTCATTCCAAACAAGCCAAGGGGAGATTCTTGCAGTCCTTGGACCCAACGGGGTTGGGAAAACGACCCTGTTTCGATGCATCCTGGGTTTTCATCGTCATTACCGAGGCAGCATTCTGGTTCAAGGAAGGGAAGCGAGAACGCTCAACTCCAGAAAGCTCTCAAGCGATGTGGCATATATTCCTCAGAGTCATGGTCATGCCTTCAATTATTCAGTCCTTGACATGGTCCTGATGGGTACCACTTCAAGCATCAATCCATTATCGGTGCCGGGAAAACGGCAGGAAGAGACCGCTTACGATGCGCTTGCCCGCATAGGAGCAGAGCATCTCGCCGGATGCAGCTTCTCCCACCTGTCCGGTGGGGAGCAACAGTTGGTCCTCATCGCCCGAGCCCTTGCACAGAAAGCAAAGATTCTTCTGATGGACGAGCCTACATCCAATCTGGACTATGGAAACCAGACTCGGATACTCCAACAAATCCGGCTTCTTGCTGACTATGGGTATACCGTTCTTCTCTCTTCGCACAACCCGCAACAAGCTCTCTGGTATGCCGACAACATTCTGGCGATGGAGGATGGAAGCGTGGTGGCTTTTGGTACTCCTGATGATGTCATGAATTCCAATCTTCTCAAGACGCTCTACGGCATCGATATCGCTTTGGTGCATTCGGATTATGGGACATTGCTGGCTCCGCAACTATTCGGTGACCACGATACTTCTCGAGGGGAAAAGCTGCATGCGACCATGGACAGATGAATCGATCCGATACAGGAAAGCCGCCGCCGAAACAGGATTGATGGAACAGACGATCGCTCGACATATCACAACATATATATCCCGGGAAAGTCATGTGTGCGACGCCGGTTGCGGGCTTGGCTACCTTAGTCTTGAGCTCGCTTCCGGATTCCGCCTGGTTACCGCGGTCGACATCTGCCAGCCGGCGCTGGATGTCCTGATTGCTGCCAAGGAGAAGAGGGGGGTGGAGAATATCAGAGTCGTCAGGGAGGATTTCTTTTCCATGCAGGGACATCAACCATATGATGCCATCGTTTTTTGTAATTTTGGAAGCCTTGAAGAAATACTCGTTTCATCCAAGCGGCTGTGTCGAGGAAAGGCAATCATCATCAAGAAGAATTAAGATTACCACCGCTTTACCCTCACAAAGATACCCAGACGGGGGAATTCGTTCAAACTTACGGTGGCAAAGCTGAGAACCATGGGAATTCCATATGAACAGGAAACGTTCACCGTAGAGACCGGTCAACCGTTTTCCGATCTACAAGACGCTATCAAATACATTCGGATGAACCGGCCGGATTCGTGTGCTGAAGAGATTACAGCGGATAAGGTCATGCGAAAGCTTGTCCCCGGGCCTTCGGAACGATACCCTCTGCAGTTTTCCGCCAAAGAATCATTTGGTTTGCTTGTCGTGAAGACTGAGGATATTCCATAAATGCTCAATACCGAGTTCATACATCATGTCATCGATATTTGGAGGAACCATTCATGAAAAAAAGATTGTTGCTGATTCTTCTGGTGCTGCTCATGCCTTTGTCATCCATCATCGCCCGGCCGCAGGGTGAGGTCGCCGAGGCACCGCCTGCTCCATCAGTGCGAGTCTTTACGGATTCGGTGGGAAGATCGGTCGAGTTTTCGCAGCCGATCACCAGCGTAGCGGTTTCCGGGCCTTTGGCGCAGATCACCGTCTTCGCGATCGCTCCCGAAAAGCTGGTTGGGCTTTCATCCCGGTGGACCCGGGAAGCGGAACGGTACATCCACAAGACCTACTATGACCTGCCCGAATTGGGCCAGCTGTACGGGGGCAAGGGACAGTTGAACCTGGAAACGCTGCTTTCAAGCGGCGCTCAGGTGGTGATCGATGTGGGGGAACCCAAAGCGACGATCAGGGAGGACATGGACAGCCTGCAGAAGCAGACGGGAATTCCGTTCGTCCATATCACGGGCACGCTCGCCACGATGGATGATGCGTATCGGAAGCTGGGCGAACTCTTGGAGATGCCGGATGAGGCTGAGGCCTTGGCGACCTTCATCAGGCGGGTGTATGACCGTGCAGTAGAGATTTCCGGCAACGTTGAAAAGAGATCGCTCCTTTACTGCCTTGGCGATCAGGGATTGAACGTGATAGCGAAAGGGAGCTTCCACGCCGAACTGATCGATCTGCTTGGGGATAATCAGGCGGTGGTGGCTTCGCCTTCCAGCAGAGGAACCGGCAACGAAGTTGATATGGAGCAGCTCTATCTCTGGAATCCGGAGGTAATCATCTTCGATGCGGGCAGCGTGTACAACGCCGTTTCTTCCGATCCGATGTGGCGGAAGCTCGATGCAATCAGAGCCGGCCGGTACTACGAGGTGCCGTTCGGCCCCTATAATTGGATGGGCTCTCCCCCCGGCGTCCAACGGTATCTGGGGATGCTCTGGCTGACGAAGATTCTCTATCCCGAAGCGGCGACATATGATCTCTATGCCGAGACGGCGGAATACTTCAGGCTCTTCTATCACAGTGAGCTGACGGAAAGGCAGTTCGACGAGCTGATGGCGGGATCGCCCGGCCTGAAGAGATGACCGATTGGCCGAGGCACATCGTGCTGGACGGTCCTACGAGGAGCGTGAAGAGTGACCTGATCGCTCGCTTGCTGGAAGCTACGGAACGATCTGTCCACGGATTCATCACCAGAAGGCTTGATGCCGATGAAACGGGTTTTCATCCCATCTACATCCATCCGGCCGGTTGTGCCGTGCTGAAGCATAGTCCTGACAATCTGATCGGAACCTGCGACTCGAAGGTCCATCACGTCAATACGAGAGTGTTTGAAGAGCTCGGGGTCAGGTATCTGGACGTCCCCTCCCAAGGAATCGTCGTGATGGATGAACTGGGGTTCATGGAGGCGGGGGCGAAGGCGTTCATCAGCAGGGTCTTCACGCTGCTGGAAGGGGATATTCCGGTGATCGCTTCGACGAAAGCACGGACGGACATCCCCTTCCTGTGCGAGGTCCGAAGCCATCCGAACTGCAGGGTCTATACCGTCACACCGGAGAACCTTGAAGAGCTCTACGTCAAGCTGCTTCCCATCGTCCGATCCCGGTAGGCGATCGTCCTTCTCGATGGTTTATACGATCGCCGATATGCATACTATACGTATGTAAAAACATGGAACTATAAACCCGACTCGGGTTTCCGAATTGCGTAGCATCCCTCCGGGTAGGTCAAATGTCCTGAGCCGAGGATGATATGGCTCCATTGGATCCGGTCTTGCAGGAAAGATTGCTGTAGACAGGAAGTGGCTTGGAAATCATGGAATCAGGGCGGATGTCGGGTATCACCAATGTTCCGTTCGGTACGTGGGATTGCCCATACCATACTCGACCCCTGAACGAATGTTCATCGAATTGGCGAGCATCATTAAGACAAGGGAAGAGATCCTGCAGGCGAAGGTGATGATGGAAGGAGCTTCGAATTTGCGGCCTGACCTGCTGCAGGCATTGTTGCTATATAGAAGGTCAGTAGATCCCCAAGGATCTGTACACCTGCTCAAGAGAGTAGTCGTGCTTATCCAGGAATTTCCCTCTGGCTTTCCACGCCCCAAGCTTCGATGCAGGGTCTATGGCTCGATTGAATACCAGGCCTTGGAAGATATGATTCAAATTCCCTTCAAAGGTAAGGTACCGACGCCTGTTGTTGATAAAGGCGTCTATCTCCAATTGATGGAAGAGCGTGGAAAGAGCAAAGTAGCCGACATTCTTTATTTTCTCCTCCCCAATAACCAGTCTTTGCTCAGCAGATAACGTAATTATTCGGTTAGCCTTAGCGATTTTCGCTTCCTCGGTCATCTGTCTTGCCACTTCTTTGAAGTGAGCTATCGGATCATCATATTCCTTCTCTAGCTCATCCAAATACCCCAATGCCTTCACCTTGCGCTGATGGCTTCTGCCGTCTTTCCGATAGGACTCGACGATTTGAAGAAATATTCTGCCGGTTTTCTTATTTTCAATTTGGGAAAGGAACATGGCGATCCTCCTGAAAAAAGCGTATCATGATACACTAAAAGAGTTGGCACGGTATAAAAGGTAAAAATATACTCCCTAAAGGAGTTGCAAGAGTTTTTTAAATTTCCGGCTACAAAAGTCGGGCACGGTTATCACGAATCCGATGGTGACGTTCATGGTGCGTCTTTATTGACGGTTTACACAATTGCTGATATCCATACTATAAGTATGTAAATACATAGAAATATAAACTTGACTCAGGTTTCCGAATTGCGTACTATACCTCTGGATAGGTCGAATATCCTAAAACGAGGATGATATGGCTACATTGGATTCAGTCTTGCAGGAAGGATTGCTCGTAGACAGGAAGTGGCTTGGAAATCATGGAATCAAGGCGACTGCCGTGGATTATCATCTTCGCACCGGCAAGATCGAGGCATTGGTTCATGGACTCTACAGGAAACCGGGGCCGCCGCTGAAGTGGGAACAGGTCGTGTACTCGCTGATTGAGCTCGGTCATGACGTCCATGTCGGACACATGACCGCCTTGGCGTACCACGGATACGAGCATTACCTGAGACTCGGTGCCGCACAGCCGATCAGATTGTACGGTTCGCTACCTCTTCCGTCGTGGGTGGAGAAGGTGAAAATCGATCCCGGATTCATGCCGATGAAGCGCGATCCGCTCTCGGGCGATCCGACAGGTATCGTCGATGTTCCGTTCGGTACGTGGGATTGGCCCATACCATACTCAACCCCCGAACGGTCGTTCATCGAATTGGCGAGCACCATCAAGACAAGGGAAGAGATCTTGCAGGCGAAGGTAATGATGGAAGGAGCTTCGAATCTGCGGCCTGACTTGCTGCAGGCATTGTTGCAATCCTGTGGCAGTGTACAAGCGAAAAGGCTGTTCCTTTGGCTTGCAAGAACGACGGGACACGGATGGTACCAATACATAGACTTGGCCCTGCTCGATCTGGGAGCAGGGAAACGGCAGATAGTGCCCGGGGGCGTCCTTGACCCGCAGTTCATGATCACCGTGCCCAAGGAGATCCAAAATGGACAACAAGAACCCATATTTTAGACAAGTTAAACTGCTGGTTCGCATTCTTCCTTTGCTGGGAGAGCATTCCTGCTTCGCGCTGAAAGGAGGAACGGCGATCAACTTGTTCTATCGGAGCATGCCGAGACTTTCTGTTGACATTGATCTGGTATACGTGCCGATTCGGGAGCGTCTGCAAGCGCTTGATGAGATGACCAGAAGTCTCAAGGATATGGGGAATACCATAATTTCTCGGATTCCCAATGCCAAGATTCAATTCTCCCCATTGAACCAGACCGAATACGTATATCGATTGGTGGTCGAAGCTGATAGGGTGATGGTAAAAGTCGAATTGTCACCCGTATTACGTGGAACGGTTTATGAACCCAGAGTCATGCGGATAACAAGAACAGCTGAAGATGCCTTCGGATTCGCAGAGGTTCCGGTGGTATCGTTCGAGGATTTGTTCGCAGGAAAGATAGTTGCTGCACTGGACAGGCAACATCCACGTGATCTTTTCGACATCAAAGGGTTGCTTGAGCATGAGGGAATCTCCGGTAACTTGAAGGAAGCATTCATCGTGTATCTGATTTCTCACAATCGGAGAATCATAGAGATTCTCAACCCGAACCTGCTTGACATCAGGCAAACATATGAAACCGACTTTATCGGGATGACAACCGATGCAGTTGCACTGGAAAACCTGATTGAGACAAGATACGAATTGATACGAACCGTGAATGCCATGATGGATGAACGAGACAAGAAATTCCTCGTTGACTTCAAGGAAGGTCATCCCGATTGGTCATACTTCAGCGTTCCTCACATCAAGAACCTCCCCGCCGTAAGGTGGAAGATGCACAATCTCGGACAGGTCGATACAATGGAGAGGCAAGGGATGGCTGACCGGCTCAGGAAACATCTAGCTTGTCAAGCTCCCGATGAATGAGGAGGTCTCGAAATGATGTACCCCATTTCTTAGATCCGCCCGTCATGGGTTTTGATTTCCAGTTGATTGGTATGGTATCATGAAGGGGAGATGGAACAGCATATCTATCGAATTGGTGAACTCGCCGAGAAGTGCAATGTTACGGTCCGAACGATTCGGCACTATGAATCGTTGGGTCTTTTGAAGACTGTCTTGCGCTCTCCGGGCGGCCAGCGGTATTACACCGACAAAGAAGTCGTGTATTTGAATCGAATCACCGAACTCAAGGAGCTGGACTTCAGTCTTCGGGAGATCGGGGATATCATCCGCTTGGCCGGTGAAGACAGCACCGGAGAGCGGCGGCGGTTGGAACTGCTCCGTCAATACCGCAACAAGCTCAGTGAGGTTCTGGAGCGGAGGGCGGAGATCAACGGTCGGGTAGAGGATCTTTCCTGGCGAATCGCCCAGCTGGAATCCACCGCATCCTTCCAGGAGTGTCCGGGCCTTGAATGTCTGGAGTGCACCTTCAAAGAGAAGTGTCGATTCAAGGACAGTTAAGATGCTCTTTCATTGGATCAGCAGAATCTACGGTTGGTTCTTCCACTATCAGAAACGCCGGTTCAAAGCGATTCTTACCGAACACGGCAGTGAATTGGAATCGGTTGAGAGCGCATGCGATGTCGGTTGCGGCACCGGAGCGCTGTGTGCCGTTCTGGCTGAACGGGGAATCCGAACAACCGGAGTGGATTCAGCCAAAGGAATGCTTGCCGTAGCCCGAAGAAAAACCCGCGGTCTTCCCATCCGGTTCATCCTGGCGGACGGGGTATCGGGATTGCCATTCCTGGACAAGAGTTTCGATCTCGTCATTTCCAGCCACGTCGCCCATGGCCTGAAGAAGCCCGATCGAATTCGGTTCTATCGGGAACTGAAGCGAATCGCATCAAAGACCGTGATCATCCACGACTACAACAGCCGTCGGCACCCTGTCAGCACGATCATCGAATGGGCGGAGGGCGGCGATTACTTCAACTTCATCAAAGAACCGAAAAAAGAGATGGAAGAGATCTTCCCCTCCATCTCGATCGTGGACGTAAGTCCCTATTTCAGGTGGTATGTCTGCCGCTGCGCTACCGAGCCTTCATCAGGTGATACTCCTGCAAGTAGCCGTTGATCTCCTTAGCGATCGCTTTGCTTGCCGCCTGAGGCGTCTGCTTTTCCTCCAACATCTTCAAGATTCCCGATTGGAATGCATAATAGATCTGATAGGCGCTGGGAACCCAAATGCCTTGGAGCTTCGGGTTTGAATCCATCAGCTGACGGCTGGCAACCCCGAAGAGCGGATGCTCTTGAAGGTGGCTTTTAAATTCCGGCAGCTCGTAGGTATCCACGTTCACCGGGAAGTAGCCGGTGGCGATATGCCACTTGAGCTGCTCTTCGGCGCTGGTGGCAAATTTGAGGAACTCCCAAATCGCCCATTGATTGTTTTTACCGTTGTCGAACGCCCAGATCGCTCCGCCACCGACATTGACCCCTCCGGTTGCGTTTTCATCGACCATCGGCATATTGGCGACGCCGACTTCAAAGCGGTCGCCGACCATCGAAACGATTGTGGAGAGGTTGCTCGTTGAAGCGAGAATCATCGCCACCTGGCCGGAAGCGAACGCTCCGTTGAGATCGCTTGTGAGGTTTGCCAGCGATCCGGTATCGTAGATCGCCTGCCATTTGGTCAGGAAGTTCACCATCGTCCCGTTCTCATCGAAGAGGACCCGGGTCGGGGCTCCGATATGTCCGTTCTCAAAATCGGTGAGGTAGGTGAGTCCGTTCTGGTGGCCAAGCCAGACCATCAGCTCATACGTGGTGGGGACGTTCGCGATACCCCAGAACACGGTTCGCCCTTTATCGTCGGTTTGCCTCAGTTTCGCAGCAGCTGTTTTCACATCATCCAAGGTTCTGGGCGGTTTGGCGATTCCCGCTTTGGCAAACGCATCTTTATTGTAGTAGAGCAGGATCGTCGATGCGTTGAAGGGCATAGCGAGGATCTTGCCCTGATAGGTTATTGAGTTGAGCGTCGCTTCAACGATTTTGGAGAGATACTCCGGCTCATTCCCGGCCAGCTCGTTTATCGTGATGAGCTGGGCGGAATCGCGGATATCCAGCACCGCCGAGCCGTCCAGCTGGGCAAGGTCGGGAAGATCGCGCTGATCTTTGGATTGAAGAATCGGTTTAAGTTTGGTAAGGACATCGTTCGCCTTCCCCTGATAGACCCCTTCGACGCGGATCTTCAGATCTTCGCCAACCGTTCGGTTGAAGGTTTTTATCAGCTCCTCGCTGGCCGTACCCACCAAACCGGAGTTGGGGTGCCACCACGTGATCGTGGTGTACGGTGCGCTCTCTTCCTGTGCCTGAGCAAAAAGCATTGGTAGTGCGAGGAGGGCAATAACCACTATTGTGATAAAACGTTTCATGAGTTACCTCCCGGTAAAGCGTATCGATACGCTTTCTATAATCGGTTTATGAAGAGCGATAAAGACGATGAGAATCGGGGTCATCAGGAAGGTGATCGCCGCAAATTGGGGGCCGTAGTCGAGCTGCTCGCTGAAGCCCATCATCGTCAAACCCACCTGGACCGTCCTCATCGATGTTTTATTGGTCACGAGAAGCGGCCACAAATAATCGTTGAAAATCGTGGAGAAGGAGTGAATCGCAAGGGTGAGGATCACCGCTTTGCTCATCGGCATCAAGAGCATCGACAGAAAACGGGAATCGGAGCATCCCTCGATGATAGCCGCTTCACGGTATTCCACGCTCATCATTCGAAAGTACTGGCGCAACATGAAAATATGAGTCGGAGCAAGTAAACTTGTCGCGATAATCCCCAAATAGGTATCGGTAAGTCGGAGCGCCCGGATCGTCATGAAGTTCGCGATGATCAAGGCATCGGAGGGAAGGAGCATCGTTGCAACGATGAGAATGAAGAGAGCATTCCGACCTTTGAAGGTGAAAAAGGAGAAGGTGTAGGCGGCAAGAATAGAAATAGCCATGCGCAGCAGCGTTCCGGCGATTGCGGTGAGCAGGCTGTTCAGCAGAAAGCGAGCCAGGAAAGACTCGGAAAAGGCGCGGACATAGTTGCCGATGTTCAATCGGGAGGGAAAAAGACGGGCGGGCAGGGCGGTGAAATCGGTGTACTGGAAAAACGACGCACTGATCGAATACACGATCGGGAATACGATAAGAAGGGAAAGAAGGGTTGAAAGGGTTGCACGAAGGGTCTTCACCGGTAGTAGATTCTCCTTCGTTCCAAATGGAGCAGGATGAGAAGAGCGGCGAACGTAAGAAGGAAGACCACGATGGCGATCGCCGATCCCAAGGCATAGTTTCCGCTCTTGAACCCTTCCAAGTACATCTGATAGACCAGCGTCTGGGTGGAGCGGAACGGCCCGCCTTCGGTGAGAATAAGCACCGGGGCGCTGATGAGCATCGCGTTCTTGATGTTCGTCACGACGATGAAGATCAAGGTTGGCGCGATGAGCGGCAATTCCAGATGACGAAAGATCTGAAATCCGTTTGCCCCGTTGATCAGGGCTACCTCTTTCAAGTCATTGGGAACGTTTCGCAGCGCAGCACTGAAGAGCAGAAAGTCAAAACCGATATCAAGAAAGACACCGGCGATCACCAGGAGAGCCATCGCCGCATTGGGATCGTTGAACCATTGAATGTTGACACCGATGAGGCGGTTGATGATCCCGATCGTCGGATTGAACATCATCTTCAGGATCATCAGCATGCTGCTCATTCCGACCGCCATCGGCAGAAAAAAGAAGATCTGGTTGAGATTTGCCAGCCACCCTTTCCGGTTGGAAAGGACTGCCGCCAAAAGGGTGATGATGATGTTTGTCGGGACGAAGAAGAGGGTGAACCGAAGTGTGTTTGAAAGGCTGGCATGGAACGAGGGGTTTCCAAAGAGCCGTCGATAGTTGGCGAGGCCAACGAACCCAAGTCGTTTACCACCGAGTGAAACGGCGTGAACACTGTTAAGGAAGGTGAGAATAAAGGGAACATAGCTAAAGAGCACCGCCAGCAAAAGTGCGGGAAAGATCATGATATATGGCTTGCATGTTATCGATTCTTTAGATCTCATTCGCATCATCCCAATCGATACTAGCCCCTTTGACGATGATTGAACAACCCAAAACAATGGGCAAAAAGAGAAATTTAGGTAATATATGTGACCTTTTTGAGAGTAACGTCACCTTTGGGGATAAAAGAGGCGCCTCTTATCAAAGAAGCGCCCCGACATCACTCGACATAGAAGAGTTTTTTTGGTTGGATGAAGGATCGTTTTTTTGCAATCAGAAGGTAGGCGACAAACGACCCGAAGAGGTACACCCCGGCGATGAGAATCGTGAGATAGAAGAAGACGGGGTTGTTCTTCGTGACGGCAAACGCCGGAAAATTGATCGTCAAAATGAAGGGAATGGCAAGGATAAAGACGATTCCCACCGAGTAGAGATAATCGGTAGCCACCGGAGTCTCGAACTCCTGGTCTACCACTCGAAGGAGCGCCAACCCGGTAGGAAGGGTTCCCGTCGCGGTACCGTACAGCAGGAGCATTCGGAGAAACTGATGATCGTCATAGAGGCGGGAGGTGTACCAGGGAAGAATGAATGCCGTGATGATGATTCCCGTTATCGAGAGCGCAACGATCGGAACCCAGTAGCCCTTTACCGCGACAAGGCTGATCGCTCCCAGGCTTGCGGCAACGGTCAGGTCCACGGAGAGACCGTTGATTCGGTTGCACGTCGCATTATCGATTGTCGTTTCGATCCCCACCAGTTTCATGAACATCTTCACTGCGAGAGCGCAGAAGGCGGAGAAGATGAAGTTGATCCCCCAAAGGGAATCGGCAAGCTCGGTTCCCATCGGGCCGATAAGACCTAAAAGAAAGGAAAGACCGGTCAGAAAGCCCCAGCTGATCAGGTAGGTGAGCATGACGATCGCGATATGGTAGGTAAAAGAATCGAGGGATTCACCATCGGTGGAAAGGTATGCTCCAATCGGTCGTTCACTCTCCAGCCTACTGAAAAATCCGGTGCGGACACTCTTGTTGTCGATCCGCTTCGCATCGGCTTTGGAGATCCAGCCGCGCCTGATCCCCTGGTTGATGAGAACCACTCCGCCGAATGATCCGACGAGAAAGCCGATTGCAGCCATCGTCAGCCCAACCGATGAAGCGCCTTTGAAACCCATCGGCTCCCACCCCATTCCGATTGAATACGCCTGACCGGGTCCGAGCTCGAAGCCCAGGGGCAGGGTATAGCCGATCGCCGGGAACAGGTTCTTATCATAGACGGCAATCAACAAGGCGGTAACCACCAAGCCGAAGAACGCCTGAAGACCGTACTGAGCCATGACAGCCGTCACGTTTGCGGCCAAGGTCCGCCGGGCTTGGTCCTTTACCTTTGCAGTGGGGGTCACACGAAGAAGCATGGCAATGAAGGAGATATTGAGCAGATGGTAGACCATGTCCCCAAGGAAGTCGCTTCTCAAGCCCAGCTTGGGCGCTCCAAAGTTGTAGAATATCAGGAGCATCATCCCGGCGAGAATCGGAGAGGGAATGAGATAACGTTGAAAGAAACGGACCCGTGCTCGAATAAGGGCTGAAAGTAAAAGAGCGAATGAAATGATTCCAACATGGAAGAAAAAATTCCAGTTCATTGTGTAGCCTCCGTTGATGCGTAAGATTGGAAGCGTTCTACATACTTGAGGACCGAAAGATGTTTTGCGATCCGGACTCGGTATAAGAACCCGTTACAGTAAAACTCGAGGGTATTCTTTGCATTGATGATCATTGATGTGACGTGGTCGAAATCAAAGCGATAGGTTTGAGTTGCAGTCGTGAGGGTCATGTTGTCTTCTTCAAGACGGAGGGAGAAAGTGGTCGTGATCGTTTTAAGATGTGTTTCGTTCCCGGTTTGAAAAAGGACTCCCTGATCTTCAGGAAATGATGGATGATGGGTAATCAGGTAAGAACGCTGCCATTCACGCCAGGCGGCGATATCTTCGAAGAATGGTTTGCCCCCTGCGTTGTTCTCCAGCCGTTCATGCTCGTTGAGTGTATAGGAGAGGTTACATGCGGTACAGGCGATCGTTCGTCCTTTGCTGGTGATCGTCGAGCCATTGGCGCATGAAGGGCAGAGATACAGGGCTTTTTCGACTCCTTCAGCGGAGCGTTTGCCGATGAATCGAGCCTTTACCCGACGTTGCCATCTTCGGTAGGAAAAGCCCAGCTCGCTCTTCAGGTGTTCATACAGTTGATTGACGCTCATCGCCTGGGCTTTTTCGACCGTAAGCAGACTCTTGAAGGCAAGAACCACATTCCCTTTTCTTCGGTGATCGGTCCACCGCGGTTTGATCGCATAGAGACCTTCAAAGTTGAGAATGACCACCGGAACTTTGAAGAACTTGATCAGCTTCGCCAATGACGAGTCAAAGCTCATCGGCTCGCCATCCCACGTTCGGGTACCTTCCGGAAAGATTCCCACCACGTCACCTTTTTTAAAGGCGGCGGTGATTTGGCGCATCATGTGCATATCGCTCCGCCCCTGTTGCTTGCTGATCGCTCCGACCAGATGATGGAGAAGCATTCGAAGAAAGGGGAGTTTAAAGAGGTACGCTCCGGCCACCCAGCGGATATGCACCGGGCTCAATGCGGATATGAAGAATGGATCAAGGGTATGGGTGTGGTTGCACAATACCAAGAAAGGACCGTCTATCGTTGTCATCTTTTCAAGGCCATGACCGGTGATACGATTGCGGTGGAGGACCCAGCGACCCCACGTAGGAGCAGCGAGTCGGACGAAAATCGGCCGTTTTGACAGTTCTCCCATGAGTGTATGGTTACATGAAAGTGGTTGTTTTGTCTATCTGGTTTCCCTTAGAAGAGATTGTTCCGGGGTGCTCCAAACACCATGAATCGTTCAACATCGATACAAAACACTATCCCGATGCCGGGTTTTGAGAGAATAGGAAGGTTATTGATTGCTTCCAGAATTCTTCCGGTTTGGTCCGATCCGCTAAGAATAAGGAGCATGTCCTTCTCGGGAACAAGGGGATAACCGAAGAATTTAACGTCTTCCTCTTTGGCTGTTCCCCGCGCCGGGACGATCGTTCCCCCCGTTGCGCCAACGCTTCGAGCAGCTTCCATAACTTCTTCAGCCATGCCTTGATTCACGATGACTGTGATGAGGGTATGTGGGGTATGTTGCATCGAATGCCTCCTGGGCGCCTAACAGCGCGATACCATAGTATTACGTAAAATCGGATCAATGGAAAGGGGGGGGAACCGATTGAATCAGAGGAGAATCCGATCCTTGTTCGTAAGGCTGATGATTGACTGGGCATACTCCGTCGGGCTTTTGCCTTCAATCTTTGAGAATTGTCGGCTGAAGTGATGGATCGAACTGAAGCCGAGTTTGTAGGCGATTGAGGTCATATTGCCTTTGCCCTCACGGATGTATTGCTTCGCTTTCGCTATTTTCAGACGGGCATACCATTGCATGACGCTGCTGCCGGTCTCATGTTTAAAGATCTGTTGGGCGAGGGATTTGCTCATCGAGCAATGGTTGCACAAATCGTCCAAAGTGATATTGTCGCCGAGGTGCTTCTCCAGAAACGCATTGGCCACCTCAAAGCGAATCCTTCGATCCTGTGCCTGAGTGGTTCCCAACAGCGTCTCTTCCCGGCCTCCTTGAAGGATGAGCTCGATCAGGAACGCCTCAAAGTAGTTCTTGATCAGCTGTTCACTGCCGAACGGCTTTGGTTCGCGCCTCAGAAGCTTGGTGAAAAAGGGGTCGCCAAGGTCGTTGCTGTAGCTCTTCTTCGCTTCCAGGATGATCGCACTCATTAAGCTCTTGGTTCGTTGAGTGATCCGGAGAACCCGGTTCTCAAAAAACTTCATCGCTTCACTTTCGGAGACGAAGGAGACCACCACCAAAGCGGGAGAGATGATTCCGTCACACTCGACGGTGTGAAACTCGTTTGGTTTATGAAAAATAATCTGCCCTTGGCGAAGGAGGTGGCGATCCTCATCCGTCCCCACGAAGACTACCCCCTTGTCAACGTAGAGCAGCTCCCAAAAATCATGCTTTTCGCCCTCGAATACGAACTTGTGGGGGTATTCGAAATAGTGGAATGTCACGAAGCGGCTTACCTCAATGTCAATCTTCATCTCGATTGGTGTGAAGCCATTAATCTTTGGTTCCATACCACGAGTATATATCTTCCTGTAGGCGTAGTAAATCCTCTTGTCATAGGGGCTTGCATGGGTTTGAGGAGTAATTTTGATAGATTTGGAGGGTGTGGCATATCAGATACACATTGTGTTTTTTCAGATAAATCATCTTCCGGGAAGCGAGTATACTTGTAGGTGGTGGGCTGCCACCGCAAGGTTTTTAATTCAAAAGGAGTGTGTCATGAAACAAAAAGTGTTTGTCATTCTGTTTGTCGCATTACTCTTGGTCTCTCCGCTATTTGCCGGTGGGGGAGCGGAGGCAAAAAGCGACAAGAAGACTGTAACGTACTGGTCGATGTGGAACGAAGCCGAGCCTCAAGGCTTAGTGATAGCCGAAGCGGCCGCTGCGTTTGAGAAAGAGAAGGGAATCAAGATCGATGTCGTGTTCAACGGTCGTGAGATTCGAAAAACTCTGCAACCCGCCCTCGATGCCGGTGAGACGATCGACATCTTCGATGAGGATATCTCGCGGGTGAACTCCACATGGGGGAAATACCTGCTTCCCTTGGAAGAGTACGTTTCCAAGAGCTATCCCACCACCGGGGGTGTGGCGTACAAGGATGCGGTTGCGACCGCGCTGCTGGATCTTGCCCGGGCCGAAGGCGGCGGAACGTTGAAGTGCGCCCCCTATCAGCCGTTCGCATTTGTAGTCATGTACAACAAGGATCTCTTCGCGAAGGCGGGCATCACCGCCCCTCCCAAGACTTGGGCGGAATTTGAGGATGTGTGTGCGAAGCTGGTCAAAGCCGGAATCACCCCGATCACCGTTGACGATGCATACATGGCTGCGTTCTTCGGATACAACCTTACAAGGATGATCGGATACGAGAAAACCTTGGCGATGGCGGACAATAATGACTTCAAAGATCCCGCTGTCCGCGAGTTTGGACAGATCTGGAGCGACTTCGCCAAAAAGGGCTATATCAGTCGCCAAGCCGCCTCCAACATCTATCCCGCCGGGCAGATTGAAGAGATCGCCGCCGGAAAGGTCGCAATGTACCTCAACGGCACCTGGCTGCCGAACGAAATCAAGGGTAACGCCCCGAATTTGAACTGGGGAGCATTCGCGTATCCTGCGATCAAGCCCACCGGTGTCGGAACGGAAGCGAACAACTACGGTGCTCAGTGCTTTGCCATCAACGTAAACTCAAAAGTAGCCGACGAGGCGTTTGATTTCATCGTCTACATGACCACCGGCAAATGGGACGCGAAGCTTGCCGAGGAGAGTCTCGGAGTTCCGATGGGCAAGGACAGCGCTTGGCCGAAGCAGACCGCCGAGGCCAAGACGGTCATCGATAACACTACGAAATGGATGACGTGGGCGGCCGGAATGGAGAATCTGGCGGATGTCAACGCAAAGATTAAAGAAAACTTTGCAAAGCTGATCTTGGGCCAGCTTGATGCCGAAGGTTTCTACCAGGCGATGAATCGCTGATGCATCTGACGGTTGCTCCTCACACGAGGGGCAACCGATGTACTTTGGGTTACTGATATGAAACGAAATCGAACGATGATCATCACATTTCTCGCCCCGGCAGTGCTTTGCTACCTTTTGGTCTTTCTATACCCTTCGGTGCGAACTACGATCATGAGCTTCTTCAAGGTCGAGTCGGTTTCCGATCCGATCTCCTCATGGCGTTTCAATGGACTGGGAAACTATCGCACCCTCTTTGCGACGGCCATTTTCAAGCAGGCGATGCGTAACATCATGAACATCTGGCTGGTCGGCGGACTTGGAGTGATGGCTGTTGCTCTCTTTTTTGCGGTTTCCCTGACCAATGGAATGCGTTTTGTCCGCTTTTTCAGAAGCGTCATCTATCTTCCAAACGTCGTTTCCGCAATCGCAATGGGAACGATGTGGATCAACTATGTCTATAATTCCTCCTATGGATTGCTCCATAACATTTTTGCGAAACTCGGATTCACGGCTTTGAGCGAGACGCTTTGGACCGGACCGGGCAACCTGTTCTGGTCGATGTTGGTCGCCTATTCCTTCGGAATGGTCGGCTACCATATGCTGATCTTCATGGCGAGCATTGAGCAGATTCCCCGTGATTACATCGAAGCGGCGTTCATCGAGGGAGCGAACGTCTTTCAGCGCTTCTTTAAAATCACCCTTCCGTTTCTCAGGGGATGTTTCCGGACGAACATCGTCATGTGGACGGTGTTCACCGTTGGCTTCTTCGTATGGGGGCAGCTTTTCAGTCCCGTGAACCTCTCCAACGCGACCGTCGCTCCGATGAACTACATGTATGAGATCGTCTTCGGATCCTCCGCATCCACCACCACGGTTCGCGACAGCGGTGCGGGGGCGGGCATCGGGGTGATCATGATGGTTATCGTCATCATAGCGTTCATGCTTACCAACCTCATCGTGCGCAACGATGATGTCGAATTGTAGGAGGTCGATATGGCTCGTAAATCCGTTACGTTTGAAATGCGCAACCAAAAACGCTTGATTCCCTCCTATATCGTGATTGTAACCTGGGTGGTCTTCACCTTTGTCTTGATCGGATGGGTGATATTCGCCTCCCTTTCAACCAGCCAGGAGATCTTCAGCGACCATATGTTCCGCTTTGAAAGTGGCTTCCACTTTGAAAACTATGCTCGAGCGTGGCGGACGCAAAAAGTTTCCGTCTACTTTATGAACTCGGTTCTGTATACCGTAATCAGCTGCACGGCGATCATCTTGATTGCTGCCCCTGCCGCATACGTGCTCAGCCGGTTCCGCTTCAAGGGAAACCTTCTGATTCAAAACATGATCGCCAGTGCATTGGGGATTCCCGCGATCATGATCGTCATGCCGCTGTTCGGATTGGTCAGCCGGCTGCGCCTCACCAACAACCGCTGGCTACTGATCTTCCTCTATGTCTCGATGAATGTCCCCTTTGCAACGTTCTTTCTGCTCTCGTTCTTCAAGAATCTTTCTTCCACCTATGAGGAGGCCGCGGCGATCGACGGATGTTCGCCGACGGGGACGTTCTGGCGGATCATGCTACCGCTTGTGCAGCCGGGAATCATCACGGTCACGGTGTTCAACTTCATCACGATCTGGAATGAATATTTCATGTCGATGATCTTTGCGAACAAGACCACGGTTCGTCCGGTATCGGTCGGATTGTTCAACATGATCCAAGCGATGCGCTACACGGGCGATTGGGGAGGGATGTTTGCCTCCGTCGTCATCGTCTTTGCTCCGACATTTATCTTGTATATATTCCTCTCAGAGCGGATTATCCAAGGAGTCACCGCCGGAGCCATCAAAGGCTAGTTTTACACCCAAGGATTATGTATGCACCAAAGCCACTCCGACCTTGCCGACATCATCGCCCGCTTTCACATTGAAGGGCGGTTGGTCGCTCTGAAGCAAACCAATGAGGGCCATATCAACGATACGTTCTTTTCGACCTTCGATGAGCAGGGAACGGTTCGACGGTATACCCATCAGCGCATCAACCACTTTGTCTTCAAGAACCCTCCGCAGGTGATGGAGAACATCCACCTTGTCACCTCCCATATTCAGGCAAAGCTTGCACAAACGTACGACGATTACTCCAAGCGGTGTCTGGTCATCGTTCCAACGAAGGATGAAGGGCTTTTTCATCGCGATGAAGCGGGCAACTTCTGGCGAACCTATCGCTACATCGACGGGGTGAAGACCATCCCTCGGGTCGAAAATGTCAATCAAGCGTATTTATTGGGGAAGGCGGTTGGGACGTTCCAGACCCAGCTGGCAGATTTTGACGGCTCGCGCCTTCATCAGACGATCGCCGATTTCCATGATATGCGAGTCCGTTATGACCAGCTCAAGGAAGCTCTCACCCTTGATCGATTCAATCGGGCAAAAGACGTCCGCCCTGAGCTGGAGTACCTTGATCAAAACCGGAAGCGGGGGTATGTGCTCATCGACGGCTTCAAGAGCGGTCAACTGCCGGTTCGGGTGACCCATAATGACACGAAGATCTCCAACGTCCTGTTCAGCGAAGACGGGTTGGAGGCACTCTGCATCATCGATCTTGACACCGTGATGCCGGGAACGATCCTGTTTGACAGCGGAGACATGATCCGCACCGCGACTACGACCGCCGTGGAAGATGAAAAAGATGTAAGCCTCGTCCACTGCAACAAAGCGTTCCATGACGCGCTCTTGGAAGGATATTTCTCGTACGCAGGGTTTCTCACCCATGAAGAGCGGGAGTTGGTAGTGGAATCGGGGAGAAACATCACGCAGATTATGGCGGTTCGCTTCCTGACGGATTATCTTGGCGGGGATGCCTACTATCACACCGAGTATGAAGAGCACAATCTCATCCGTGCCCGAAACCAGATCGCCTTGATGCGCGACATGGATCGATTGTTCGGATAGGGGGTGAACAATGACCACGATACGGAAAACGGTCTACCGGGCCCAAGCCGCGCTTGCTGCCGGAAGCAGTCCCTTGCCTTCGTTTCGCGATCCTGATCACGATCTTCCCGTCCGGCTGAAAGAGGATGTTCCAAAACGATACCGGAGATACCTCGGTCTTGATTGCGGAAGGCGGGCGCTTCCCTATCGGATGCAGGATCGCTATGACCGCAACCGGACCGCCACCGATATTCCGGCGATCGTGCTGGAGAATGAGTTTTTGGCGGTAACGTTCCTGCCTTCGCTCGGGGGCAGGCTGATCAGTCTGTTCAACAAGGCTGAGAAACGGGAACTCTTGTATGCAAATAAAAACTTTCAGGTCGGAAATCTTGCGATTCTCGATGCATGGTTCGCCGGCGGGATCGAATGGAACATCGGCCAGTACGGACACGCCTTTTCAACGAATCTGCCGGTGCATGCAAGTGTGCAAAAGGATGAGGAAGGACGGCAGTTCCTTCGCCTCTACTCCTTTGAACGGGCAAAAGAACTGTACTTTCATCTCGATTTCCACCTGAGAGGGGATCTGCTCTGCGTCCATACCGCCGTTCATAATCTCAAGGAGACCGATGCCTCGCTCTATGCGTGGGTCAACATCGCGGTGGAGACCGATGAGTACCTGAGAGTTCTGGCATCGAATCCGAAAGCGATCTACCTCGATTCCTATGTCCCCAACGATGAGCGGCTTTTCGGCATCATGGAGATGCCGACGATGCCGATCTATCAGGGGATCGATGTTTCCTATCCCAATCGCTTCATTGCTTCCAACGAGTACTTCTTCACCTGCGAAGATGATGAACTGCCTTGGGAGTGTGCTCTCGGAAAAGACGGGCAAGGATTGTTTGAAGCTTCCACCCATCCTCTTTCCTATCGGAAGATGTTCTGTTGGGGAACCCACAGCGGGGGGAAACGATGGCAGCGCTACCTCTCTCCGGACAGCACCATCGACTATGTCGAGATTCAAAGCGGGGTCGCCCCCACGCAGCTCCACGGTGAAATCCTCCCCGCCCGAAGTAGTGTTTCATGGACACAGGCGTTCGGGCTGCTGAAGGTCGATCCGGGCAAAGCTCATGAACTCGATTATGAAGTAGCTCGAAGGAGCGTGGAAGAGGCGGTGACTCGTCGGATCAATCTGGCCTCACTCAAGGAGATCGACCGTGAAGTGACTCGATCCGCTTCAATTCGCCCGGGCTCCATTCTGCATCGGGGAGAGGGGTGGGGGTATCTGGAAACGCGCTTCCAAACAGAAGAACTTCCGCCGGCGTTCCGCTTTGAAGCGGCGGATGTGGGAGCCGAGGAACGCCTCTACCTCGAGTTTCTCGAAAGCGGCCTGCTACCGTCCCTCGGCGGATCTTCCACATTCGTGCCACCGGTCTCGCATCGCTGGAAGAAACGCTTTGAAGAGGCTCTCTCCAAAGAGATGAGCGATGCCGGGCGGGCGAGCCTCCTGCACGTTCTGGGAATCATCTACCTTGAGGAGGAACAGGTCTCTCTGGCCGAGACGATGTTCCTTCAATCATTGGATCTGCATCCCTCGGCGTATACCGCACGAAACCTCGGACAGCTTGAACTCCGCCGTTCTGAACTGCCAGAGGCTCTTGTCTGGTATGAGAAATCCACGATGCTTCCCGGATTCGAAGAGGATTGGGCGATCGCTTCAGAGTATCTTTCACTGCTTCTGACGACCGAAGCGTTCGAAACCGTCAGGGTAGTCTTCGATTCGATCCCGCCCCGCTGGCTGGAAGAAAGCGAAGCGCTCCGACTTGCCCGGGCCCGTCTTGCGGTGTGGGAAGGCAATCCGGAGCTGATCCAATCTCTGGTGTTTGACCGAACCCTCGCCCATATCCGGGAGGGGGAGACCCCCTTGGCCGAACTGTGGAACGAGATGTGCGTTCTGCGGTATTGCAAGAAGCATGGAATTGAAGAGATCACGGATGATGAGCGAAAGAAAGTGCTTGCCCGCAATCCGATTCCACCCGAGTACGACTTCGAGATGAAACTGGAATGATCAAGCATCACATTCACATACGGTCATGTAGTGAGCGCAAGGCCTTTCTGGGGCTAAATGAGAAATTGCCCTTCGATAAGACCATGAATCAGCTGCCGGTTCTCATTGAGTACAAGATTATGGTCGACTTTGACGAATGACAAAATATGTTCAGATCCTCGCTCAAGAAGCTTTTCCAATGTCATCACGGTGTAATATCCCTGAAGAGTAGGGCTTTGATCGATTACTGCAGATAATTCCCCGCTTTTAAGATGTGAGCTTGCAGTGCTGTCCAAGTCATGCAGGATTGTGATGATATTGGATTTTGGTATTTCTTTTAATGCTCTGAGGAATTCCGTATTAAAAGCGGGAATCAGATAGATTGCTGATACCTTCTGGTGATATCGTTGGATTATTTCATGGATTTGTGTAAATGTTTCGGTGTCTTGTTGGAGAGAATCAAAAAACTCTACGTGTACTGAAATGTTACTATGTTTTGTTGTGACGAGCTCCATGAACCCCTCTAGTCGTAGCTTGTTGATGTCAGGGGCTCGTGAACTTTGAAGTTTTGATTCTGTTGCTTGGAGAACTAATACCTCTTTGTTTGGAGAAAGCTGGAGAGTAACCGCAATGAAGTTTGCGGCTAAACGGCCACCATCACGATAATCGGACCCAACATAGCAAAGACGATTGTTTGTCGGAGAATCGACATTGAAGAATATATAAGGAATTTGGGCTTCAGTAATGAGAGCGATGATTCTGTCCATATCATACATGCGTTGATTTACCAGCCCGATAGCATCGACACCCTGCTTCAGTTCTTGCTTGATGAGGGCAAGATACGCTTCCGTATCCAATTCAGGAACCTGATGATATCGTACCGTATAGTCAAACGGTTTAATCTGTGTTGCTGCAATCTGAACACCTTTGTTTATTTCTTCCCAGAAATAGGTTGGCAGGGTAGAGGAGAAGATGGCTATATGTCGTTTTTTGTTGCGTACCAGTACCTGACTGGCCCGATGCGGCTCATATCCCATCTCTTCTGCATAGTCGAGGATTTTTTTTCTAAGATGGTCGGAGACGTAAACATTCGAGTTGTTTAACACCCTACTCACCGTCATATAGGAAACTCCGAGATGTTTAGCTATTTCTTTTTGCGTAATACCCATATTACCTTAATCTCGCATAAAAATTATTTAATTGACAGCAGAATATTTGTATGTTATACGTATAACATACCACATATTTGTGGTAATAGCACCAAAAAAGGAGTGGAATATGAAAAAAGTTCTCATTTTCTCACTGGTTGTCTTTTTAGCGATGACAACCATGTTTGCCGGAGGACAAGCCGACAAAAAGGAAAAGGCAACAACTCTTGATGTGCTCTTCTATAGTCCCGAGCTAGCTGAGCAATACAATGACATGGTTGCTGCCTATAAAGCGGAGACTGGGGTTACCCTTGATATCACCGTCTTACAAACAGACTACCGATCCGTTCTTACAAGTAGACTCAATTCCGGAGATGTTCCCGATATCTTCATGAGCAGTGCATACGCAGACAACTCTACCTACAAAGATTATGTGTATGACCTGACGAATGAGGATTTTATTTCATTGATCGAACCCGGTACGCTTGCAGGTGTCACTTTGGATGGAAAAGTTCTGGGATATCCCTTCTTAGTTCAATCCCATTCGTTCATCTATAACAAGAAGGTGTTTAGGGACAATGGGATCACAGATTTACCGCGAACATTTGCAGAGTACGAAGCCGTTTCCAAAAAACTTGAGGCTAACGGAGTCCAGCCGTTTGCTACGGGATTCCATGAGTTTTGGGTTCTTCCCCAAACCGCATGGCAAGCAATTGCCGATGTGCCTGTATCAAAATACGGTGGATATGAACAATTTGTGGCGATGCTTAATAGTGGTCAGCTGAAGTTCAAAGATATTCCTGAAATGTCTCGGATTTTTGACTTGTTAGATCTGATCAAGCGATACGGTGGAAACAAGCCTAGTGAATCAGATTTCAATGATCAGACCGCTGGCTTGGCTACCGGCCGAGTGGCAATGATTCACCAAGGAAACTGGGCGGAAGATACGATTCGGGGGATTAACCCTTCGGTGGAGATCGGCTTCCTTGTTGGTCCTACCGGAAACAATGCAACGACGGCGGGAGTCATGTTTGATTCGAACCAGACAATTAGAATTGCCAAAGACTCAAAGAACCTTCAGGCAGCCCTCGATTGGCTCCGATGGCTCACGACCAGCGAATATGGAAAGGCTTGGATACCTTCTAAAGTAAAGCAGCTTTCTCCAATCATCGGTGCTGCAGCACCCGATTCCATGGTCGCAGAAGAGACTACCAAACTCATGGCGGCCGGGGCTCCGGGATATCCTTGGTTCTATCAGATGTTCCCAACCGGAACCGAGCAAGAACTGGGTGCAATCCTTCAGGGTTATTGTGCGGGCTTAACGGATCGAGCTCAAACTCTTGATGCCCTAGATTCCGCCTATGCTAAAATTGCGGGAGCAATGTAATCGTTTTGATGAATGTGGCCCGGGCTAAGGCCCGGCCACATGATAGGAATGTACAATGACTCAGCTACAGCGTAAAACATTCAATAGAACGTTGGTGTTTCTATTGTTTACGGCACCTGCGTTTCTAATGGTGCTCATCTCTGTCGAAATTCCCTTTCTCATGAGTGTTTTTTCTTCATTTACGAAATGGAATGGTTTAGATAAAGCTCAAACATTTATTGGATTTCAAAATTATCATGAACTCTTCACCGATGACCCTAAGATGTGGGGTGCCTTCGGATTTACTCTAAAGCTTACACTCGGAAGCGTTGTCCTTGTTAACATATTGGCTTTATTGCTTGCAGTGATTCTTGACAGTGATGTCAAGGGGAAAAATGCCCTCAGGGCTGCTTTTTATGTACCGAATATTATCAGTTTGATCATAATCGGATATATCTGGCGTTTTATTTTTTCTGCCGGGTTCAACTCATTATATGAAAAAACCGGGTTAGAGATTTTTATGCTTAGCTGGTTGGGAGACGTGAAAGTAGTCTATTTTAGTGTATTAATGGTATCAATCTGGCATTCGCTGGGTTTTTATCTGGTAATCTACATTGCCGGTTTGCAAACCGTACCCCATGAATTAATAGAGGCGGCGATGATTGACGGAGCGAATAAAACAAAACGATTTTTTAACGTAACGCTTCCGTTGATTGTTCCCTCCATAACAGTAAGTGTATTTCATTCGCTGTCAAATGGATTGAAGTCATTTGATATCATTTTCAGCCTTACAAACGGTGGCCCCGGTAATGTAACGACAACGATTGCCCTCGATATTTATCGAACTGCGTTCGTGATCAATAGATTCGGATATGGTACTGCGAAATCAGTTGTCCTGTTTCTCATGATTCTTGTTCTCTCCATCTTCCAAGTCCAGATATTCAAGCAAAGGGAGGTAGAGGTATGAAGGAACGCTTCATTCTCCCTTATGTATGGACAATCGTGTTAACGCTGATTGCCACAGTGTATCTCTATCCGCTCTTCCTTGTCTTGATAAACTCATTCAAGACATTTCAAGAGATAACGAGTAATGTCATTGCGTTGCCAACCTCGTTGGAATGGCATAACTTTGCAAACACTTTTAAAGTTATGAATTACCCTCGATACTTTTTAAATACCCTTGCCGCCACATCGATCGGCGTTTTAGGGGTTGTTTCGATCAGTTCAATGGCGGGTTATAAATTATCTCGAACCAATTCTCGAATAAGCTTTATTATGTTTATGGTTCTCATTGCTCCAATGATGATTCCATTCCATTCATTCATGATCTCTTTAGTGAAAGTCGCTAAAGAGTTAAAACTCATCGGATCTCCTGCAGGACTTGGAGTACTGTATTGGGGGCTTGGCGCTTCTTTGGCACTCTTCATGTATCATGGTGCTGTGAAATCCGTTCCACGCGAGCTTGATGATTGCGCTTCAATTGACGGCGCTTCACCATTGAGAACCTTTTTTCAAATCATTTTTCCATTGCTCCAACCGGTAACAGTGTCGGTAATTGTCATCAATACGATGTGGATGTGGAATGATTTCCTGTTGCCACTATTGGTACTCAGTGGTTCGAAGAAATCATTGACGTTGCAGTTGGCTGCATATAATTTCTTTGGTCTTTATAAAATTGATTGGAACTATGCGATGGCCGGAGTACTTCTTACAATTTTGCCGGCTATCATTTTCTACTTGAGTTTACAGCGCTACATCATTAAAGGAATGGTGGCTGGCGCAGTCAAATCATAATATTTTCTTTTGGGAGTAATACGATGAAGTTTAGAGATGGATATTGGCATATAAAGAATAATACACAATATATGAACCGAGTTGATATCGTCGATATGCAGCAAGATGAAGGGAAACTGACGATTTTTTCAGCGGTTAAGAAAATGCTTCATCGCGGGTCAACGTTGAATACTCCGTTGCTTACGACAGAAATCACCTCACCAATGCCTGATGTACTTCATGTCAAATCCTACCATTTTAAAGGATTTTTGAATAAAGGACCTTTCTTTGATGTGGTTAAAGACGTTCCTTCTCACTTGATCATTCAAAAAAATGACACCAAGGCGGTTGCAACAAGCGGATCTTTATCAATCATGATCAATGCCGAAAAGAACTGTGATTATACATTCAGGTACAAAGAGAAGGAGCTTACTCGTTCACTCGGTCATCTGAGTGGTCATGCAGTTGTGGATCATAACAACCCATTCCAGGTTGAATACTTGAGTCTCGGTGTAGGCGAATCACTCTATGGTTTAGGGGAACGCTTTACTCCGTTTGTAAAGAATGGGCAAGTCGTGGATATCTGGAATGAGGATGGGGGGACGAGTAGCGAACAGGCATATAAAAACATTCCCTTCTATCTGTCTTCAAAGGGATATGGGGTGTTGGTCGCTGATGCTGGCAGAGTATCATTTGAACTGGCCAGTGAAGTCGTAACCGCTGCCCAATTCTCTGTTTCCGGACAATGCCTGGAATACTATGTCATCGGTGGAAAAAGCCTTAAACAGGTTCTTTCCAACTACACCAAGCTTACGGGAACACCGGCATTGGTACCTCCTTGGTCTTTTGGACTCTGGCTTTCAACCTCGTTTGTCACCAATTACAACGAAGAAACGGTTCACTCCTTTATTGATGGGATGGAGCAGCGAAAAATACCTTTGCATGTATTTCATTTTGATTGCTTTTGGATGAAGGAGTTCCAATGGGTCGATCTGCTTTGGAATCCGGTAACCTTTCCCAATCCGAAAGCTCTTATAGCTGGTTTACATGACCGTGGACTCAAGGTTTGTGTTTGGATAAATCCCTATATAGCCCAAAAGTCATCGCTTTTTGATGAGGGGATGGAAAAGGGCTATCTGGTGAAAAATCCCGATGGAAGCGTCTGGCAATGGGATCGATGGCAAGCTGGAATGGGGTTGGTGGATTTTACCAATCCGCAAGCGGTCACATGGTATCAAAGCAAGCTGAAAGCTTTACTTGATATAGGGGTCGATTCCTTTAAAACGGATTTTGGAGAACGGATTCCCACCAATGTTGTGTACCATGATGAAAGCGATCCTCATTTGATGCACAACTATTATACCTACCTGTACAATGAAGCGGTATTCTCTCTTCTTGAACATGAGCGTGGGGTTGGCGAGGCTATTGTTTTTGCTCGATCCGCTACAGTCGGCGGTCAGAAGTTTCCCGTTCACTGGGGTGGAGATTGTTCAGCAACGTATGAATCCATGGCGGAAAGCTTACGTGGCGGCCTTTCGCTCTCATTATGTGGTTTTGGCTACTGGAGCCATGACATCGGTGGATTTGAACAGACTGCGACCCCTGATCTCTTCAAGCGATGGATAAGTTTTGGATTGCTCTCAACTCACAGCAGACTGCACGGGAACGAATCCTATCGGGTTCCTTGGAACTTTGATGAAGAGGCCAGTGAAGTGTTGGGGTTCTTCACGAGGTTGAAGTGCACCCTGATGCCATATCTCTTCAGTCAAGCTGTTGTTGCCCACCAAGAGGGTATTCCCATGATGAGAGCGATGGTTCTTGAATTCTCCGAGGAGCCCGCAACATTGTATCTGGATCGGCAGTATATGCTTGGAGAATCTCTTCTTGTGGCTCCGGTATTTTCAGCGGATGGGAAAGTAGAGTTCTACCTTCCGAAGGGGCGTTGGACTCACTTGCTCAGTAATGAGGAGATCGAAGGTGGTAGGTATATATCTCAAACATACGACTATTTTAGCCTGCCGCTTTTTGTCCGACCAAACACGGTGCTTGCCATTGGAGCAAATGAAACCGAGGTGGCATACTCATACAATACGGATACTACGTTTCATGTATTTTCCCTTAATGAGAATACACCGACCGGTGCAAAGGTGTTTGCACACGATGGATCACTCCTCGCTTCCTGCACGGTGACTCGATGCCGATCCACCCTTGAAGTTACAGCCGAAGGATCCCTTAGGAAATGGGCTGTTTGCTTAAGAAATATTTACAAGATCCGGTCTCACTCTGCTGGAGAGGTAACGCAAACACCTTCAGGCAGCGTTATTACATTCGGTTCGCATGAGAAGACGTGTCTAATCGAACTCATGGAAGGGACGTAAAAACAAACGATCAGCTAACATTTTTAATGTGATGTATAAGCACCACAGACCACCTGAAGGTGGCCTGTGATGAATTCGGATGCGCTGAAGGTTATTTCTTCTTCAGGTACTTCACGCTGTCCAGTGCGACGGCGGTGATGATGATGAAGCCCTTGAAGACGAACTGCAGGTTGGTGTCGATGCCCAGGAAGGTCAGACAGTAGGTGAGGCCGGTGAAGATGATGACACCGACGACTGCTCCGCTGATCTTTCCGATTCCTCCATTGAAGGAGATTCCTCCAACGACACACGCGGCGATCGCGTCAAGCTCATAGCCCTGACCGGTTCCCGCCGAGGCGTTCGCCCGGAAAGCTTCAAGGAATGCCCCCGAGCCGTAGAAGATTCCCGCCATGATGAAGACGCCCATCGTGACCTTGAAAACGGAGATTCCACTGACACTTGCGGCTTCGGCGTTTCCGCCGACGGCG
>Ga0209718_1001260_pt1 | contig 29533 bp, 24 predicted proteins | sample AD_JPNAS1_MetaG_FD_184420 | JGI IMG/M metagenome (GOLD analysis project Ga0209718, IMG submission 184420) | Active sludge microbial communities of municipal wastewater-treating anaerobic digesters from Japan - AD_JPNAS1_MetaG (SPAdes) (version 2) | ecosystem: Engineered > Bioreactor > Anaerobic... | reverse complement strand
ACCGTCCACTGTTTGATTTGCCTGGCGTATCCTCCGGTAAAATTATATTGCTCGCTACGTATGTCTCCACCAATACTATCACCCGTAATGTACGGATAAAGTAATTGGAAGTCAGATGTTTCGTTCCACAGCGGTTCTTTGATGATTTTGTTTTTGTATGATGCTTTGCCCCATGCAAGTTGATTGTTAGACAGGGGATTAAAGCCGGATAAGTTCACCTCTCTGTTTAACACGCCGTTGCCGAGTTGTGCGATGTGGGCCTGTTTCTCTTTTTGGTTGTCGTACCGAAGTTTTACTCTTGAATAACGATTGTTATCGGCATATCGCATTTGTGTAGTGTGTGAGTATAAGGGTGCTGCTACTTCGTGTTTTACCGATGTTCGTAGCCACTCCGCCTGGTTGACAGACCGGATTGTATCCGAATTTTGTGCATTTATCATAAATACACACACACCAACAAAAAATAAAACAATGCAGTATTTTATAGCAAGAGATGTCATCAATATTGAGTAGATGAATTATTTGTTCGTTTCCTCAGGCATCATAGAAGGACGAGCTTCGTGTTCAAAATCATAAGTTGAATTATTGGTATCAAGTAAAACTTCACGTCCGTCACGGGTAGTATAAGCTATTTTTCTCCTCACACTTTTGTCATATCTGGTTTTATCGTGGTCAATTTTTCCGCAATAAGTCCATCCTGCATCCAATGACGGATCTACGAGATTCCATACGTATTTTGATTCAATACTGCAATTTACCACATCTTCGAACCATTCGTTGGGTACTTTATATCCTTTGCCGGTCATAGGAAATGTACCTTGCGGAAGGTTCATGGTATAAGAGTATTCGTATATATAATCACGTAGATAGGTTTCTTTATCTACTTTTATTTTGGCCAGTCCGTATGAACGAAAACCGCGATTATGCGGCACCCATATGGTAAGTGTGTAACAATAGATTTTTTCAAGGTTTGGAACCAACGGATTATCTATGTCTTGTATACGTGGATTAGGCGAGTCGTCATACCATTCAAAATCGGCCCCACTCAAATCATATCCATTGGGATTGGCCTGGCGATGGTCTATGGCAATGTCGGCTATTAGCAATGTTTCTCCGGGTTGCACGGGTACATCTTTACCGTTCCCGGGTATCATATATATGGCACACACCGACATAGCTTCCGATCTGATGTCCGGTTGATAATCCCAGTTTGTAGTAGAAACAAACTGGGATTCACAGATAGCCAGGCTATCAGCATACAACAATTTGTCCGTATTGTTTTTAATTTTAAAGTAGCTACATCCGTAATATTGCTTTCCTTGCGGTGTAAGCACACCAGTAAAAAATATTTCCTCTATAACAAACCCCTCCACTTCGGTAGTTTCAAATAATTTTAGTTCATGTTCACTAATTTCGCCGATTATGGAAAGGGATTGGGCGTAGGCTTTTAGTGTTTTTATTTTATTCTCTTCACACACACCTTTGCTTACAAGAAAGCAGTCGTAAAGTCCTTCGGGTAAAATAATATTGCCTAAACCTTTGAATTGGAATATTTTTGCCGTAGATACATTTTTAAATTCAATCCGTGTAGAATCCTCCAATATTTTTAGGTCTTTTGCATTATCCGGCAGAAGAAGCGTTAAAGATACTTTTGTTGTTTGTATGGTATCTTTTTCCCGGCATCCGGCAAAACTCAGTATAGCTATTACAATTGCTATTATGATTATATTTTGAATGACTTTCATATATCTATATTTATGTCCTTACCGACAGTGTCTCATATTGTTCAACTGCTATGTTTCGACTTCGCTCAGTAACCACGTTACTTTCGATGGTTGCTGAGCTTGTCGAAGCACGGATTTTTCCTACGGACAATTTTTGACCTATCTCACGACAACTTTCTGTGTGCCGCCGTTTGAACGAACAATATAAACACCTTTCGGCAATTCTATATCCGTTTGACCAACGCTTGTGGTTTGACTTGCTAACAATACTCCGTTAATACCATATACCGAAATAGCAGTTGGCTCTTGCGCAACAATACGAATAGCATTCGGCACGGCATAACAATAGAAAGTATTCTTAGTTTGTTGTGTTTCAATACCTGTTTCCGGGTCCGGTACAAGATTGATTCCTATTGCGGCAGCCATAAATGCGGAATAATCAGGGTTATTTGGGAATAGCACCTGACCTCCTCCAATGGTTGTGCTAAATTCACCTTTGGCACGATACATTAATACCATTTTACCGTCTTTTTCCGCACAGTTAAAGGTGGTAGCCATTCCTACGGAACCTTTTACTATGTTTTCATAGGTTTTTGTTAATGTAAGGTTCATATCATATACATCTAAGTACACAAAACTAAAGTTATAGCCCCAAACCCATATATTATTGTCTTTAAAGAATAGTCCGGTGTAATTTGTACCTCCGTTTCCTATTGCAGGATCTTTTATCGCAGCATTTAATCCTTGTCCTGTCTGGGTATCTACGGTAAATATCCATGGAGTTTGATTTTTTGCTTTGCCTGTCCAGGTTGCCCCGGTTGCATTGGGATCTAATGCAAAGCCGCCTGAAAATCTGCCTATGGCTATAAGTTTACCGTCTTTGATTCTGATTTCTTCATTGTTTACCATGTTAGCACTATTAACTCTGAATCCGGGAAAATATGAAAGCCACTCAAAGTTTTCGGTAGCTATATTCATTTTAAATGCATAAAAGCCTTCATCTGTATTCGGGTTAATTGTTTTATCGCCCCACGAGTAGGCTGTTGATTCTTTCCCCTTTACTGTGCCGAGACCATATAGATAACCATTATCAACAACGATGTTTTTGAGTTGATCTCTGGTCGCTTCTCCGCCAGATACTTTTGCCCACTGTGCCGTTCCGGTGCTGTTTAATTTCAGTAAAAAAGAGTTACCTTGTCGGTTCTGAACATAGTCGCCATTCCAATCGGGACTTACGTTGTGGTAATCAATGGTAACGCCGTCAATTATCATTTGTCGTGCTAAGGCTCCGCTTATGTATAAATTACCCTCTGCATCTTCCGCTACACCGTCTATGTCAAAGGCAGTTCCAATCTCCTTATCCGGTTTGGCCGGTGCCGGCTCGTAACCGACAGATGCTAACTTGGTCCACTCTACACCTCCATCTTTATCTACTTTGATAAATAAGGGTTGGTGAACCCATGTTTCGGTAGGTCTTTGCCAGGTTACGGTGTGAACCGCATTTTTTCCGTCTTTAATACGTAAAAGTACATTGTCGGCAAGCGTCGGGTCATCTTTATCAGTATGTCTTACAGATAGGGCTAAGAAAACTCCACCATCCTTTGTAGCTGTAGCATAATTTAAACCGTTATTAACATCTCCCCGGTTGGTGGTTAATGCCCACTCCGCATTACCCAGGAAATCACTTTTTGTCAGCACAATGTTGTTTGACCCATTTGGAACATTATTACTTGCTGTACCATTGAAAGTTAATCCCAAAAAAGTGTATTCATCTGCTTCTTCTTTTGACTGAAAGCGTGCAAGTGTCAGTAATTTACCGTCGGCACTTGTATCCGACCACATAGGAATAGACTGCTGATTACCTTGTAATACGGAATGCCAACCAAATTCTAAATTGTAATTTGTAGTACCAACTATCATTGATGCCATCAATGCGATTGTTAAAAGTAAATTCTTTTTCATTTTTTTCATTTTTTGAATTATTAAAAGTTATACTTAAATTTATTTTGCTTTGCAATAGGCAGCGGGTTTCCAACCTGCTGTTCTTATATCTTAAAATTCAACTCCATTCCAAAATAAGAGTCAACATGTCTTCTTACCAATATCCCATAGGATTCATAATCCGGATGGTAATCCAAGATTCTGTTCACAAAGAGAGCTACTTTCAAAAAGTCTTTGAATTCTTTGGTCGCTTTGAAGTTTACATTGATTCCTACTGGAATTTTTTCCGAATATCCCTCTCGGGATTCTCTTATAAGATGTTGAAGGATAATATCTTTTTCTGCTTCTTCATCATAGGGTTTCAGTTGTCCGGACACGTCCATATAGGCAGTAGGGCAATTGGCTGTCGGGTACGTTTGCTTCATGGTATACCATAAGCTTTGTACTGTTGTTGAAAAAATCAGTCCTAACTTCGGTACCTGTGTATCCATGATCACATTTGTGTTGAAACGCTGACTTGTATGGCCGGAATTGTAATCATAAAGTCCGATGTAATTGTATTTAATTGCTTCACCATCGATAACTTGCGGTACCGTTTGGAAAAGCGGAATGCTGTTCGTGTAAGTCGTTTTAAACCACGCACCGTTTACGGTAAATTTCGTACGAATAGGTTTTACCCGTGCCGATGTAAATTGATATTCCACACCTTCTTTATAAAGAGCACTGCCATTTTCGGTGCGTCCATAACCTTCCAGAATAGTTTTGTCTTCGTAGGTAAAATCATCCAATTGCGGTCTTTCCGTAACCGAAGCGTGGTCTATGGATTTTACATCGTATTTTTTGAAATAATACGGCTTGTAATAATTCACGGTACGAAAACCAGAATTCAAATTTTCTTTAAAATAGGTTACAGACAATCTGTTACCTGCATATGAAATATCGCCACGCAGCTCCCACTTTTCATTTCGAGCAGGCTGAATATCATAGTTGGTTTTGTCAATGATGTATGTGCGGATATGTAACCTTCTGAAATCAAAGTTTTCGTGATAATAGTTTAACTGCACTAAGTCGTTGTAGTATTTGTTGGGATAAAGATGATCCATCGTCGGGGTTTTGGATGTACGTCCCCAACCACCTCCAAACTCTACAACCATAGGATTATCCGCTATCATCCATTTGGGGGATTGCCATTTAACGTTGACACGCGGTTCCCAATAGGTTTTTCCGGACATGGCGAATTTCTTATTTAGTCCAGGCATATTTAGCGTACGTATGCCGCGTGATAAAAACAATTTGTGGCTTCCCAGCGGCAAAGTAAGGTTGCTTTCCAGGAAAAAAGCCAACTTTTGGTCTGCCGGTATTTCACTGAAAGCTCTCGGACGTGTATCCCAAAGCGGCGAAATAGGGCGATTGATGTCATATACTTGTCCTCGTCCAAAATTTTTAGCCAGGTTCCAATCTGCCCCGACGGTAATATCATTTTTTATTTTCCACATATTTATTTCAAACTTGTTCAGCCATTTTACAAAAGCATAAAAAGGTTTTCCTTCGGATCTAAAATCAGCCACATATTGGTAAGGAAGAAATAACCCGTCATGCTCGCCTTCTTCTAAATTATTAGGAATAGGCGTATCTCTTACAATGGAAATGAATTTTTTCCTTTCCAACAGGTTGTTTTCCAATGAAATTGAAGTGTTTATGTCTGTATTTTTCCAAACATTCTTTTTTGTAGACTTAAAAGAAATTGTGTTACTAAATCGTGTTTTATTGTAAGAAGACTTGTAGAAATCAATTTTTATCAAAGAAATATCGGGGTCTGTTTTTACATCATCAAATGAACCGGTATAGTCTAATGCCGATTGCAGGTTAATATCGGTTGATGAGCTTGCCCATTTTTGCTGCAACCGTACGGAGCCTGTTAAGCGATTGTATTTTTCAAAATTATCCCGAGGGTCAGCCTTGCTGTCTAAGTAATCTACATTGAAATTGAGTACCGTCTTACCTGGGACTAAGGTGAAACCTTTGCCAAGCGACATGAGTTTGCTGTATTCATCTACCTTGATACGAGCTTCCCAGCGGGTAGGACGCATCTTGCGGGTAATTTTAACCACCCCTCCGGTAAGGTCTCCGTAGACAACAGACGGAATGCCGCGAATAACTTCTATCTTTTCAATATCGTCCGTTGAAATAGCTCGCATATCCACTCCTTTATTTACTACTTGCCTGTCGTAGTCAGGGTCTGTTGCTCCGGCTTTGGGCAGATATTGCAGGTTAGCATCCGTTTGCAGCGGCGCACCATCTACCACAAAGGCAACTCCCAAAGATGAAATGTCATAAGCCGCATCCTTAGTGCCGGTTTCACGAAGTGTAATAGTATTTGCAACCCCCATTTTAGGGTCTTTGGATAATCCGCCGGGAAGCAACTCCAACACATCAGTAAAGCTGGTGGGTTGGATATGTTCTATGGCTTCACGAGTAATTGTGGATGAACTTGTCATTCCTGTTGCTTCCACAGCGGTTACCGTTACTTCTTTGAGTTGTTTAGAAACAGGTATCAAACCAATACGTTTTGATATATTGCCGGAGACAAGCTCGATGTCTTGTGAGTATTCTTTGTAACCGACATAGGACACACTCAGCGTATATTTCCCCTGTGCAACGAGATTCATCTCGCATATGCCTTCACTGTTAGAAAACCGATTGTATTTCTGATCTTCGTTTTTTAAGAGGATGGTTGCATATGGCAGGGTTTCGCCCGAACTCCTGTCGTATATGGATAAATGTAATTTAACATCTACAGTATCTTTTCCATACATGGTAGCGCATAGAAGCAATGAGCTCAAAAAACATATAATCCAATGTTTTGAGGAACCTACCATTTCAGCAATCACAACAACAGCATAAACAAAATCGGCACAATGATCCCCGCCAGCAGTTCGATGCCTCCTCGTCCCCAGATGCCCTTTTTGCCCTTGTTTATGAATATCCCGGTAATCGTGATAATAATCAGCGAAACGGCAAAAATATCCGAAAATAAAGTCCACCATTTTCCCGGATTATAATGCAACCGGTTAAACTGACTGATGATGGGGCGCTTTTTCAGCGACTCGTAAAATGCTTTTCCGCTCTGCATATCCACTTCCAGCGAAGAACCTCCTTTCAGGAAAACTTTCAGTTTGTCGTTTTCGGGGAAGTAATGTTTCGTGTAGTTTTTATCCTCTTTGATGGGTTTCAGCATATCAATCACTATCGATTTGGAAACATGCTCTTTCACCATGGGAAACGTCCCCTCCGCCTGCAAACTGTATAGTTTTACCATGTAATTCGGATTGATGCTATCGCGATGATTGAGCATAATGCCGGATACGGCGTAAATGATGATGACACCCGAAAAGAAAAACGACAAGTCACGATGAATGATACGAAACCATTTACGTAGCTTCGCTCCCGTAAAACGCTTTTTGGTCATATTTTATAATTCTCCGCCTACTTAATTGTGTATTCCACAGCTTCTACAAAGTAAAATGAAAGATAATTTTTACCCTCTTTTTCATTTCGTTCAGCTATGCGTTCACGGAAATTGTCAATGCGTTCTTGTTCAGTATTAGCCGATTTTTCATTTTGAGCCTTTTGCTCGGCAGCACATCCGCTCTCATCATCGCCGTGTTTTTCGGCAGTTTGATCAGCCAATTTCGTTTCCCAATTCACAAGGTAAGCCTCATCGATACGTTGCTCCATTAAAACTCCCTTAACTTCCACAATGCTGTTTACTGTTTCCTGACTGAAACTGCCAATATCACCGCCTGCCTCTACGCGGATGGTTTTGGTATCATCGCTTCCCATCAAGAAAAGCTTTTTCCCACCGTGTCGGCAAATGTGGGTGCAAACTCCGTCCACAACGATGGTGTCGCCCACAAGAACTTCAGCATTGCCCAGCAAGTCGTCCACTTGCATGACTTCAGACGGTTTGCTTGTCTCGGTTGAGCTACTTTGTTGTTTCTGTCCACAGGAAATCAGCACAAAAAAAAGTGCCAAAATGCATAAAAATGTTTTTGAATTTTTCATTGTTCTATTTATTTGAAGTTATCGCACAAAACCCCCGATGAACTAATTAATCGTTCGCAAAGGCGAAATGATTGATTGGATCAATTCATATTCATTTCAGATTACCTTTTTTTCAAGGTGCAAATTTCACAAAAAATAAAAAGCAGGTCAATCCCTAAAAATAGGGATTTATTTGCCAACAATATCCCCTAAAATGGGGATTGACTTTTTTGTTCACCTTGATTCGTCAAGCCAAAACATGAATCCATCGTTTTAATTTAAAATCCATCCGAAATTTCACTGTCATGGAAAAACTACTTACCTTTGCTGCATTGAAAATTTGGTGTCGTTCATTCCATTTGCTGCGGAATGCATGATGAAAAGGGAATTAGGTGAGAATCCTAAACTGTACCCGTAGCTGTAATTGCCTCCCCTACCCCTCCAAAGGGGGAAAATTGGGTGAATCTGCAAGAAGCTCCAAATACCACTGGCTCGCATTCCTCCCCTTGGGGAGTTAAAAAAGGCCGGGAAGGTTTGCGGATTAACAGGCTTAAGTCAGAAGACCTGCCAAAGTTTCATGATTGTTTAATGCTTTCGGGAATTGAAGCTTAAAATTGAACGTACAATCAGCTTACATTTTCATTGTTTTGTGCTTCCGTTGTTCATGTTTCATTCCTGAAAATTCATTCGGGGAATAATGAATTTACTGATTAGGTGGCTGATATCTGCATGTTTGTTTGTCTGCTGTATTTTACCTGTGTTTGCACAGTCTGAAACGGACAGCGTAAGACATTTGCGTGAAGTGACTGTAACGCGCGATGCAAAGCTCACTCAAAGTCGCTCAACCTCCCCGCTTCAGGTAATCGACAGTAAAAAATTAGTTACCCTCAATGCTTTGCAAATTTCTGATGCCGTGAAACATTTTTCAGGCGTAACCGTAAAAGATTATGGCGGAATTGGCGGGCTAAAAACTGTTTCTGTACGCAGTCTCGGAGCAAATCATACAGCAGTTTCTTACGATGGAATTCCTGTGTCGGATGTGCAAACGGGACAGATTGACATTGGACGATTTTCACTTGAAAATGTGGATAATATTTCACTGAGCATCGGACAATCCAACAATATTTTCCAACCCGCACGGATGTTTGCCTCAGCTTCAGTGCTGAATATTCAATCTCAAAAACCCACCTTAGCAGAAAATCAATTCATTGCCGGAAAAGTAGGTGTAAAAGCAGGCTCATTCGGAATGATTAATCCGACTTTTTTACTAAACGGAAAATTCAGCAATGCTGTTTCTGCCTCGCTATCGGGCGAATGGCTTTCTGCTCATGGTAAATACCCTTATATACTGAATTACGGTGTGATTGGAAAAGACAGTTCATCACTCGAAACCCGAAAAAACACTGACGTGAAAAATCTGCGTTTGGAAGGGACGGTTTTTACCGATTTTTCACCCAACAGCAGAGGCTACCTGAAAGGCTATTTCTACAATTCTGAAAGAGGATTGCCGGGCGCTACCATTTATTATAATACTGATAATTTTTCATCGCAACGAATTTGGGACAATAACTTGTTTGTACAAGCTCATTTTGAAAATCGGTTTTCACCCCGATTGAATTTTCAGGCAAACGCCAAGTATAACCGTGCTTCCTTGCGATACCTTGATCCTGCCATACCCAATTCCGACGGAAAACTTGAAAACAACTACGCACAGCGAGAGCTTTATGCGTCGGCCACAGCCTTATACAGACTTTTTGAGAAGCTCTCATTTTCAGCATCGTCAGACCTTATTTTTAACACGCTTGATGCTGATTTAACCGATTTTGCCCATCCGAAACGCACAACCAGCCTTTCGGCAATAGCCGGGAAATACACATCGGAAATAGTTTTGGCAACGGCCAGTTTGCTTTACACCCAAACTTTTGAAACTGTGCAATTTGGCGAAGCTTCCAAAGATCAAAGTAAGTTTTCACCTTATGCCGGCATTTCCATAAAGCCTTTTAAAATGACTGATTTTCGGTTCCGGGCATTTTACAAAAACATGTTCCGCTTACCCACATTCAATGATCTATACTACACGCAAATCGGAAACAGGAAACTAAAACCGGAAGATGCCAACCAATTTAATTTGGGGGCGACCTACACACTTACGAATAAATACTTCATTGACTTTCTGTTAATTACAGCCGATGCTTATCATAATAAAGTGAAGAATAAAATCGTGGCGTATCCCACCAAAAATATATTTGAGTGGACGATGATAAATTACGGAATGGTGGAAATAAACGGCATTGATTTGAGTGCTGACGCTATTTTTAAGCTGTCTAAAAACACTAAGATCAGCGTAGGCGGCACACACACCTACCAGCGAGCCTTGAATAAAACCGACCCTGAAAGTCGCAACTACGGACATCAAATTCCATACACGCCACGTGTTTCGGGTTCTGGAAAAGCAGGATTACAAACAGCTTGGTTCAATGTGAATTATACGATGATTTGGTCGGGACATCGGTACGCCGTCAACCAAAATTTCAGGGAAAATCGGGTGGAAGGATTTGTCGATCACAGTCTTTCGTTGGCAAAGGATTTTTCACTAAAAACGAGTACACTTTCCGCCAATGCGGAAATACTGAACATAACCAATAAAAACTATGAGGTTGTCCGATATTTCCCCATGCCGGGAAGGGCTTTTCGGGCTACGATATCACTAAAATTCTAAGAAAATGAGAGAAAAACAACATATAATTTTAGTTTTAATGGCCCTGCTTTGCTTTTCGTGCAACGATATGGCAGACGTGGAAAAGGAGATTAAACTGCCCGAACATCCAACCACAGGAAAAATGCTTGTGCTTTCCGAAGGACTTATGAACCTAAATAACAGCACTTTGGCTTATTATGATTTTGTTGAAAAAGAATTGATCACCGACTATTTCTTACAAAAAAACGGTCGCGGATTAGGCGATACGGCAAACGACATGATACTTTACGGTTCAAAGATTTATATCGCAGTAAATGTATCAAGCCAGGTAGAAGTCATCGACGCAAATACCGGCTCGTCCGTGAAGCGAATTCCTGTTTTTGATGAAAATGAGAGGGCACGCCAGCCACGCTACCTGACGTATAAAGACGGGAAAGTGTATCTCTCCTGTTTCGACGGAAATTTAGTGCGGATTGACACCTTAAGTTTAGAAATCGACGGTATGGTAAAATGCGGGCGAAACCCCGAAGGACTTTGCATTGCCAACGAGAAAATCTATGTGGCAAATTCCGGCGGACTGGACAATCCAAACTACGACAATACGGTTTCGGTGGTTGACTTGAAAACCTTCAAAGAACTGAAAAAAATAAGGGTGGCAGAAAACCCGTATAAGGTCTTTGCCGACAGCCAGGGCGACGTTTATGTATCCTCAAGGGGAAATTACAGCACTTCACAACCTTATCGTTTTCAGCGAATTGACAGCTATATAGATAAGGTGATTCAAGATTTCGATGGGCTGAACGTATTGAATTTTTCCATCCACGACGACATCATTTATATGTACAGCTATGATTTCAACTCGGACAATAATTGGATAAAAACTTTTGACTGTCTTTCAGAAAAAGTCATTGCCGAAAATTTTATAACAGATGGCACAAAAGTGGAAAAACCTTATTCTGTTCAGGTAAATCCCTATGACGGAAATATTTACATTACAAGCACTTCCGACTTTAGCATGACGGGCGATGTGCTGTGTTTCAATCCTGGTGGGGAACTGCAATTTTCAATTAATGATATCGGATTAAATCCGAATAAGATAATATTTCTAAAGCCGGTGTCTTATAAGTGCCCAACTGCTGTACTTCGACATCGCTCAGTAACCACGTTACTTTCGATGGTTGCTGGGCCTGTCGAAGCACGGGTTCAGTCATTGACGGCAGACACGAGATCTGCCCCTACTGGCCTCAATCTCAGTGCCTTGCATTTGAACACTTCTAAGACACCTTACGGTTTTTTGCTCGAATATTTACTTTTGAGACAACCCCGAATTGCGGAGTTTTAAAAAATTACAATAATTGCTTTCAATCACTTAATATGCATGAAACCGACACGATTAAAATAATAAATAAACAGATGAGAAAGATTTTTAGCTTTTTGAGTTTGTGGGTGTTTGGCCTGGCATTGTTCGCGGAAAATTCACCGAATATTTCACGCGTCATTGAATATCGTCCCGCACCCGGACAGCATATCAACCGACTTTTCCCGACACAGGATATGAGTGACACGCCGGAAAATGCCCTGAAATTTGCCAATGAAAAATTGGTCAATAATGCCGGGATGGTAGGATTGGGCAGTTTTGGCGGTTATGTGACAGTGGGGTTCGACCATCCCATTGTAAACCTAAAAGGTGAATACGATTTCAAAGTGTTGGGAAATGCGTTTACCAATGGGGCTGAGCCGGGTATTGTGATGGTTTGCCAGGACCTGAATAAAAACGGAATTCCCGATAACGATGAGCCCTGGTACGAGCTTGCCGGAAGTGATTACAACCATCCCGAAACCGTTAAAAATTACGAGATCACCTATTATCGTCCGAACCCCGACGGTCAGAAATCAGCCATCCGATGGACGGATAATCAGGGGGATGAAGGCGAAATAAAACATCTGGGTGCTCAGGGTACCATGTATCCGCTTTGGATTGCGGAAAACACGCTTACTTTTAAGGGGACGAAATTGAGAAATACCGTCATCGACAACGGCGGAATGTTTTCTCTGCCCGCTTTTGAATGGGGCTATGCAGACAATCACGGCAATTCGGAACCTATTGAGAAAAACGGCTTTAAAATCGACTGGGCAGTTGATGCCGACGGCAATTCAGTAGATTTAGCCTATATTGATTTTATAAAAATTCATACCGCACAACTGCAACAAGCCGGGTGGCTGGGTGAAACATCCACGGAAGTTACCGGAATTGTGGACTTGCATCCCGATGCGAAATTGCCAAGCAATGCTGTTCATGCTATGAAAACTGCCGATTTGGAAATTTCAATCTTTGCCGGACATTTAACCATCAAAAACATTGAAAACATCCGCTCGATAAGCGTTTACAGCATTCATGGAAGTTCACTTATTTGCACCAAAAATCAAAACAGCACAGATATTTCAGCACTTCCCAATGGTATTTATTTACTAAAAGTTACTGATAAGGATAACAAAACCTTTGTACAAAAATTTATCAAAAAATAGAGTATTAATCGAAAACAAACAACACTATGCAAGGCTATATTCAGGTATATACAGGAAACGGAAAAGGTAAAACCACGGCAGCGCTTGGACTGACATTGCGGGCTGTCGGCGCAGGGAAAAAAGTGTTTTTCGCACAATTTGTCAAAGGACAACGCTACTCGGAAGTAAAAGCCATAGAGCAATATCTTCCCGGGGTGCAAATAAAACAGTATGGATTGGATTGTTTTATACAGAAAAATCCCACACAAGCCGACATTGATGCTGCACAGCAGGGGCTGTGTGAAATTAAAGAGATCATTCTTTCGGGAAAATATGATATAGTGGTATTGGATGAAGCCAATATCGCTATTTTCTACGGACTGTTTTCAGTGCAAGAGTTGATTGATGTCATCACACAAAAACCAACCGAAGCCGAAATCATTATTACCGGCAGATATGCCGCACCCGAACTGATTGAAGTAGCCGATTTGGTTACCGAAATGAAAGAGATCAAACATTATTACAACGAAGGTGTAGAAGCCCGAACGGGAATTGAACATTGATGATGAAAAACATTTTTTATCCTCGTCTTTCTTCTCCACATTTATAATTTTGAAAACTTTTCTCTCGCTTTTTTAAAAAAAGTTTTCTTTTTAAAACTTTAAAACATTATCTATCAGTAAAATAAAAAAATCAGCAAATCTATTAATAACTATTTTTGAAAACTTTTTGTTTTAACAATAAAAATAATTTACCTTTGTGGAGCATTTTGGTTCTTGTCTGAATTATCTTTCGGATAAAGATGAAAAAGGGAATGCCGTGAAAGTCGGCAACAGTTCCCGCTGCTGTAAGTGCCTCCCCTAACCCCTCAAAGGAGGGGAATGAGGGAAATCTGCAAAAAACTCCAAAATACCACTGGCTCAAACTCCTCCCCTTGGGGAGGTTGGGAGGGGCTGGGAAGGTTTGCAGATTGATGGGCATAAGTCAGAAGACCTGCCAATTTGCACACAACACACATTTTGATGTCTTTCGGGTAAAAAGGCAGTCCGGAATATACTTAAATCATCTGACATTAAGCTCAGTATTTTTAGACTAACTTAGTACACCGACACAGCGCAAGAAGAAGTGTGGCGGTTGTTTTTTACTAAAATGAAATGATCTTATTGTATAATCTCACCTAAATAGTCTAAGAAATGAGTAACAGAGAATTTTATATCGTGAAGAGAGATGGAAAACACGCACCTTTTTCTATTGACAAAATAAAAAACGCCATTCGTAAAGCCTTTATTTCCGTGGGTAGTTTTGCTACGGACGAAGACATGGTCAATATCCTTGCACGTCTGCAAATTCATAGCGGGATAACAGTGGAAGAGATTCAAAATCAGGTGGAGGTGGCATTAATGGCAGAAAAATACTTCGCCGTGGCCAAATCCTACATGCTCTACCGGCAAAAACACACTGAAACCCGCGAAATTCGGGATAAAATGAATTTCCTGATGGATTATTGCGAAGCACAAAACGCCGCTACAGGAAGTAAATTCGATGCCAATGCCAATGTGGAAAAGAAAAATATCGCCACCCTGATTGGCGAACTACCTAAAAAGAATTTCATCAACCTGAACCGTAAAATGCTGACTGACAGAATTAAAGAGCTGTACGGAAAAGAGCTTGCCGACAAATACATCGCCCTGCTGAACGAACATTTTATCTATAAAAATGACGAAACAAGTCTCGCCAATTATTGTGCAAGCATCACCATGTATCCCTGGTTACTCAACGGAACCATGTGCGTTGGCGGAAACTCTACACCACCCACCAACCTGAAATCATTTTGCGGCGGATTTATCAATATGGTGTTCATTGTATCGAGCATGTTGAGCGGAGCTTGTGCCACGCCTGAATTTTTAATGTACATGGACTACTTTATCCGCAAGGAATATGGAGACGATTATTACCTAAATCCTGAAAAGACGGTTGATCTATCTTTGAGAAAACGCACGCTTGATAAGATGATTTGTGACCATTTTGAGCAAATTGTCTATTCCATCAATCAACCCACAGGCGCAAGAAATTTTCAAGCTGTTTTCTGGAATATATCCTACTACGACCGTCCTTACTTTGAAAGCCTGTTCGGCGAGTTTGTTTTTCCCGACGGCACCCGCCCCATTTGGGAATCCCTCAGCTGGCTTCAAAAGCGATTCATGAAGTGGTTCAATGCAGAACGTACCAAAACGGTGCTTACATTTCCGGTAGAAACCATGGCGCTTCTTTCCAAAGACGGCGATATGATTGATACCGAATATGCCGATTTTACAGCTGAAATGTACGCCGAAGGACATTCATTTTTCACCTACATGAGTGATAATGCGGACAGTTTAAGCTCTTGCTGCCGCCTTCGGAACGAAATTCAGGACAATGGTTTCAGTTATACCCTGGGAGCAGGCGGTGTTTCTACAGGCTCCAAAAGCGTGCTGACCATCAACCTGAACCGATGTGTGCAGTTTGCCGTAAGAAGTGATAAACCCTATTTGGACTTCTTAGAAGAGGTGGTGGACCTGGTGCATAAAGTACAAATCGCTTACAACGAAAACTTAAAGATGTTTCAGCAAAAAGGGATGCTGCCATTATTCGATGCGGGCTATATCAACCTCAGTCGCCAATACTTGACCATTGGTGTGAACGGATTGGTGGAAGCCGCTGAATTTATGGGAATTGAAATTAATGACAATCCGAAATACGTCGATTTTGTACAAGAAATATTAGGTCTGATTGAAAAGTACAACAAAAAATATCGTTCCAATGAATTGATGTTTAACTGTGAGATGATACCCGCCGAAAACGTAGGTGTAAAACATGCCAAATGGGACAAGGAAGACGGTTACGAAGTACCGAGAGATTGTTATAACAGCTACTTCTATCGGGTAGAAGACAGCTCCTTAAACGTGATGGACAAGTTCCGACTACATGGTTCACGATACATCGAACATCTTACAGGCGGTTCTGCCCTGCATCTGAATTTGGAAGAACATCTTTCTAAAACTCAGTATCGCCAACTGTTACGTGTGGCTGCCCGTGAAGGATGTAATTACTTCACCTTTAATATTCCCAATACCGTCTGCAACGATTGTGGATGTATTGATAAGCGTTATCTGAAAAAATGCCCGGCATGTGCATCACAAAACATCGATTATCTGACGCGGATTATCGGGTATATGAAACGCATCAGTAATTTTTCCGCACCGCGACAGGTTGAGGCTGGTAAGCGCTTCTATGGAAATTTAAAGCATGACCACGAAGTAGAAAAAGAAAGCGTATTATGCTGAAATACGTAGATTACGATATTGTTTTTCAGGAAATCCCTGACGAGGTAACGCTGGCGATCAACTTATCCAATTGTCCGCACCGCTGTGCAGGGTGCCACAGTCCGCAACTGCGAGACGATATTGGGGAAGAACTTACCGAAACAGCCCTTTCCGCTTTAATACGCAAATATGAAAAATCAATCACTTGCGTCTGCTTCATGGGCGGTGATGCAACACCCGAGAAAGTGTGCCAATTAGCTGCTTTTATTCGGGAAAAATGGGATAATGAAATTAAAACCGCCTGGTACTCGGGATACAATAATCTGCAAGACAAATTGTTTACACGATATTTTGATTTTATCAAATTGGGGGAATATATTCAATCGCTTGGCGGGTTGAATGAAAGAACCACCAATCAACGACTCTTCAAAATTGATCATGAAAATTGCCAAAACATCACACACAAAATGTGGAAATAAGATTTAATAATGTTTTTCTATTTTATAAACTTCTAATTATTCAAACAAAATGAAAAAAATCAATTTATTTTACGTAATCGCTATTGCAGCGGTATTGTTGGCTTCTTGTAAACCGGAAAGCGAAACAAAAACCTACATTGTAGATTTTGAAGACGTAACGCTCACCGATGGTATCTACAACGGTTCAGATTTGAGCGGAACACCACAAAAAGAGACAGCTTGGGGTGAAGAAATTACCAATTATTACAAAGACATCGTTTCAGGTGTGGCTAAATTTCAAAATGTCTATACAAATGAATGGATGTCATGGAAAGGTTTTTCCATTTCAAGTAAAACCGACAAAGAAACAGTTGGTTGGGGAAACCAATACAGTGTTTACGCTTCCGGTGGCGCTTTGGGTTCCAAACAATTTGCAGTTGCATTTAGCGAAGCTACGGCAACTATCGAAAAAAACGAATACGGAAATTTCAAAATTAACAGCCTCATGCTCAACAACTCTACCTATGCTTACCTGGGTATGAAAAACGGCGAATACGGTGGAGGAGGTGCCAAAAAGTTTGAAGCAAATGATTGGTTTAAAGTGATCATTACCGGCTCGCTCAATAGAACTGAAACCGCGAAAGTCGAGTATTATCTTGCTGACTTTAGAGATGGTAAAACATTTATTTTGGATACATGGACTAAGGTGGATGTCAGTGCATTGGGTGAAGTGGATAAACTGACCTTTGAGTTTGCATCATCAGACACAGGCGAATGGGGCATGAACACACCGGCTTATGTTTGCGTGGATAATATCGAATTTGAACAAACAATCGAGAACTAATCCTGAACCATTCTTTTTGGTTATTTATTATTTGTCAAGCTGACAGGCACGGTAATTCTTTATCGTGCCTGTTATGTGTTTTGATACTTAACCATCAATCCATTGTGCTGACGCAACCCGACCTCGTCCGGTGAGCCGAAAAATAAGTAAGAACAGCGTTAAGAATCGTCCTTGTTTGAGCAACGAAGTTGCGAGTTTGGACGATTTAGCTGTTTGAGCGCTAATTTTTCGAGCGAAGCGGGCGCAGTCTTGATTTTTTTTTGCTTCGTTTTTTTGTATCAAGACAAAAAAATGAAGAAATAATCACTAACTTTGAAAGCAAATAATCTATTAACTTAATAATTTCCCCAATTCCCCCCTGGGGGGCAGGGGGCTTTTCTTTTTTTACTATGCTACTCAACGAACGACAAACTCGCCGTGAACGCCTGCTCAAAGTGGCGGAGGCAATGGCAACAGCCGCCCGCACGGCACCGAAAGGAAAGGGAATTGATGTTATTGAAATCCTGACTGTTACAGACGAACACATAGCTGAGCTTTCGGCAGCCATGCTTCGCTACAGCGAAAAGTCGGATTTGAAATTCTTTATCCGTGATGCGGGAAACCTGCAGCACGCAGAAGCTGTTGTCCTTATCGGCACCAAAACCCAAACACACGGACTAAACTGCGGTTATTGCGGTTTCCCAACCTGCGATGAAAAAAATAACCATCCGGAAGTACCCTGCTCGCTCAACAGCGTGGACGTGGGTATTGCCATCGGTTCGGCATGCGCCACAGCTGCGGATATGCGTGTGGACAGCCGTGTGATGTTCTCTGCCGGACGAGCTGCACAAGATTTAGGCTGGATGCCGGAGTGTTCTAATATTTATGCCATTCCAATTAGTTGCTCTTCGAAGAGTCCTTTTTTTGATAGGAAGTAAGGCTCCCCTAACCCCTAAAGGGGAATTATTAGTAGTTAGTAGCTGGTAGTTGGTAGTTGGCAGTTAGTTGGGAAGTTAAAGAAGTTAAGGAAGTTAGTTAGTAGTTAGTAGTTAGTAGCTGGTAGTTAGGAAGTTAAGGAAGCCAGGGAAGTTACGTCTTTGTTCTTTTGTCTTTGTTCTTTGTTCTTCATTCAACATTGCATCAAAAATTCCTTTGGGCTTAATAATAAAATTAAAATGATAAATTCAACAGAAAACGATATCAAAACAAAACTGGAAGGGAATCGTCAGTTTTTTGATACGCATAAGACGAAAGGGCTTGATTTTCGGATTGAGAGTTTAAGGAAGTTGAAGGCTGCCATTCTCAAACACGAAATGGAAATCAGTGAGGCACTTTGGCAAGACCTGCATAAATCGGAGGAAGAAGCCTACCTGACTGAAATAAGCATCGTGCTGGGTGAAATCGATTATCACCTGAAAAATCTGCGTTGCTGGACAAAGCCGAAGCGGGTTTCAATGCCTTTGAAGCTCTTTCCGTCTGCAGGAAAGATCCATTACGAACCAATGGGCGTGGTACTGATCATGGCACCCTGGAATTACCCCATGCACCTTTTGCTCAATCCGCTTGTGGGAGCCATTTCTGCAGGATGTTGTACCATGCTGAAGCCTGCACCCTATTCATCAAACACCGCCAAAGTCCTCGAACAATTAATCACAGAAACATTTCCAAAAGAGTATATCAGTGTTATTCAAGGCGGACGGGAAGTGAATGAAATGGTGCTGAAAGAACGTTTCGACTTGATTTTCTTTACCGGAAGTCCGTCTTTGGGGAAAATCGTTATGAAAGCGGCTTCAGCACACCTTACGCCTGTAGTGCTCGAGTTGGGCGGGAAAAGTCCCTGCATCGTTGATAAAAATGCAGATTTAACCATTGCTGCACGGCGTATCATGTGGGGCAAAACCATCAATGCCGGACAAACCTGCGTGGCACCAGATTATCTTTTTGTGCACATTTCGGTTAAGGATAAACTGGTGAGAAAGATGAAGTCAGCATTGTTGGAAATGTTTGGCGAAAATCCACAAGAAAGTGCATTTTATCCGCGTATCATCAACGATAAAGCCATGAAGCGTCTTATAGGGTTGATGGAGAGAGGACGGATTTTACATGGTGGAAAAACAAATATTGCAGATAAATATATTGAGCCTACATTGATTGACAACCTGGATCTGGATGACCCAATTATGCAAGAAGAGATTTTTGGTCCTATTCTACCGATTTTCACTTTTGAAAATATTGATGAGCCAATTAACTACATCAACTCCAATGAAAAACCCCTGGCTTTATATTTCTTCGGCACTAAAAAATCTGCCAACAATATCCTTTACAAAACAAGTTCGGGCGGAGGTTGTGTAAACGACACGCTGCTGCATATCGGCAACCACAAAATGCCTTTCGGTGGCGTGGGTAACAGCGGCATGGGCCGTTATCACGGACATCACAGCTTCCTCGCTTTTAGTCATCAACGATCCATCGTAACATCACGAAACTGGTTTGACTTGAAACCTAAATACGCCCCGTTTAAGGGTCTGAAAAAGTTAAAGCGGTTTTTGTAACAGCATCCTAACCTCTAAAGAGGAATCGGGCAATTAATCGAGAAGCTAGGGAAGTTAACGGGTTCCGTGTTCCGGGGTCGCGTGGTTTGGTTTATTCTCGTTCATCGTTCTTCGTCTTTGTTCTTTTGTCTTTACTCTTTGTTCTCACTTCAACAGTTAAACAGTTAAACAGTTAAACATTACAGACTAAACACATTAAACAAAAAGTTAAATATCAATGATAAACATCTCCATATCCGATGAAATTTTAGCAGCATGCCCCGAATTTGCCTTTTCAGCCATTCAGTGCAAGGTAAAAAACACCCCTTACAATGCAGAGCTTTGGCAGGAGATTACAGATTTTTCAGAGAAATTTGCAGCTAAAACCCCTTTGAGTAAAATCAACAAATTGCCGAACATCATTGAAACCCGCGAGGCTTACAAAAAGCTAGGCAAAGACCCCAACCGCTACCGCCCATCAGCAGAAGCGCTTTGCAGGCGTATTGTGCGTGGAATTCCGCTTTATCAGATCAGTACAGTGGTCGATTTAATCAACCTCGTTTCGATGAAGTATGGTTATTCTATCGGAGGATTTGACGCAGATAAAATCGAAGGGGATTTAATTTTGGGGGTGGGGAAAACCGATGAAAAGTTTGAAGCCATTGGTCGCGGACTACTCAACATCGAAGGACTACCCGTTTACCGGGACAACATAGGCGGTATCGGCACGCCTACGAGCGACGAAGAACGCACTAAAATTTCACTCGAAACCACCAACTTGCTGATGCTTATCAATGGCTATTCAGGAAAAAATGGCTTGGCGGAAGTAACAGAGTACGCCAAGAAATTAACAGAAAAATTTGCGGCTCCCTGATAAGATTCGGTTACAGACTTATAATGTCTGATAAAACTTTTCTGCTTCATCTAAAACATCAAGTTTACCCACATCAATCATCTGAAAATCATCAGGAATAAAGGCTTTGATAGCTTGTAAGTGCACCCATGACAGATAAAAATCCACGATAGAGAACCGTTCTCCGAAATCTTTCATCAACTCGAAAACCTCTGTAGATAAGACCTGGATACCCGAAAATGCCAGTTTACGGTACAGTTCGGGCCTGCCAAAACCTGCAGGACGCAATTCACCGGTTTTTTCATTCATCCATCCTTTGAGATAAAGATTGTCGTCGAAAAGCAGATAACGTGAAGTTACCCGCTCACTCACTACCAGGGTAGCCAATGAATGAGATTTTAAGTGATATTCATACAGTTCTTTTATCTTCAAGTTTGACAGAATATCAACATTATGCACCAGGAAAGGTTTGTCATCATCAAAAAAATGAGCGGCTTTGCGTACACCTCCACCGGTATCAAGCAAATTATCTCGTTCATCCGAAAATCCAATGCGAATACCGAAGTTGCGCTGCGAACGCACATATTCGATAATCTGATCCGGAAAATGATGCACATTAATCATGATTTCTTCTGACCCAGCATCCCTTAGCTTTTCTATTACATGAGCCAGCAAAGGTTTTCCATCTATGGGCACCAATGCTTTGGGGATTGTGTCAGTAAGGGGTTTCAGTCGCGTGCCGAGTCCCGCGGCAAAAATCATGGCTTTCATGACGAAAATGTAGTTTGAATTTTTTGCTCCCGGTGTATCAATTGCACCTCAACACCAAACTTCCGGTGGATGTGTTCAGCCATCTTCTGGGCCGCATAAACCGAGCGATGCTGACCTCCTGTACAACCAAAGCTTACCATCAAACTGGTGAATCCACGTTCTTTATACCGTTGCACCGATGCATCAACCAATTGATAAGCTTGTTCGAGAAACGGCTGCACTTCACCATCCTCTTCCAAAAAATCAATCACCGGTTGATCAAGCCCGGTCAATTTTGCGTATTGTGCATATCTGCCCGGGTTGTGCAAAGCCCGGCAATCGAAGACAAAACCTCCGCCATTCCCTGAATCATCGTGGGGAACGCCTTTCCTATAGGAGAAACTATATACTTTTACAACCAGGTGTTGGGATGGAACCGACTCCTGAAACTGCTCCAAATCACATAATTGTTGAAGTATTTCTGCCAAATACGGATAGGCACTCATATCCTCATGAAGAAGTTGCCTTAAGTTTTTTAATGCAAAAGGAATGCTTTGAAGGAAATGTGGTTTCTTTTCGAAATATCCTCTAAATCCATAGGCACCCAGTACCTGAAGCGTCCGAAACAAAACAAAATGTTTCAGTTGTTTCCGAAATTCATCCGCATCGATTTCCCGCAATTCTTTCAACGCACTTATATATTCTTCAAGCAATTCCGCCCGCAACTCATCACTGAAATTGGCTCTTGCCTGCCACAGAAATGAAGCCACATCATAATGCAAGGGACCACGCCTTCCACCTTGGAAATCTATAAAATAAGGTTGACCATCTTTGATCATTACGTTGCGACTCTGAAAATCCCGGTACATAAAAGCATCAGATGGTGTACGGAGCAGGACATCCGACAGATTTTGAAAATCGGATTCAAGCTTACCTTCCAAAAACTCTATGCCTGTGGCTTTTAGAAAGCAATATTTAAAATAATTCAGGTCCCACGAAATAGTCCGGGCATTGAATTCAGGTTGGGGATAACAGACAGAAAAGTCAAGTCCTTCGGCTCCTTTTACTTGGAAAACAGGCAACAAACGCAATGTTTTACGCAGCATCTCCTTTTCATTTTCTGAAAAAACTCCGGTCTTTCTTCCTTCTGCTATAAAATCGAAGAGCACCACATCACCCAAATCTTCCTGAAGATAAAACCGGCTGTCATCCGACTGAACCAATACTTGAGGTACCGGTAAAGCCTTGTTTCTAAAGTGATGGGACATGGCGATAAATGCCTGATTTTCTTTTATTGAAGTCCCTTCAACGCCTATCACCACAACGTCACCACCGGTAATTCTAAAGTACTTACGATTAGAACCCGAAGCCAAAAGTTCTTCGATATGGTCAGGCTTACGTCCTGTATATTGTTGAAAAAGGGTTTCTAATGTATGCATTGTGGCGGGATTTTGGGATGCTCAATGGCTGTTTTTTCTATGGATTATAAATATTGTGAGAAAAATAATTTTAAAGTACCCTTTTTTAGGACGAGACATTTCGGAACTCGTGATTTTTTTCAGGGATATATTTATGAAGGTGTAAATTTACAATAAATTTCACATTTCCATAATATCATCCTTTTCAAGGGGAGCGTACGGACCTTCCTTTAGTTCGAAAATAACCGTACCGGATTCCAACACCTCCACATTGTGCCAACTACCTGCCGGCATACTGATGCCAAATTTACCTTCCTTGGGATCTAAACGATAAGTGGCTATATGTTCCTTTTGGTCGTTGTAGGCATGCACATCTAATTTTCCTCGAAGTATTACATAAATCTCATCCGTATGCGGATGTCTGTGAACCGGTAACACGGTGCCGGGTTCCATGGCATTTAGTAAGCGCTGTACTTTGTCATTCAAATCTTGATGAAAATTATAATTCATGCGAAGACGGGGACTTTGCTGAGCAAGATGCGTTACTGAATCAAGTAATGGTTTGTCAATGAGTTGCATAGGATGTTTAACGACTGTGATTTTTAAAGATTTTAAATATTGTGAGAAAAATAATTTTAAAGTACTCTTTTAAACTCTGATTGTCAACATATATCATGTTCAAGCGTATTTTATCAGGCATAATCTTGTTAATATATAAAGATTCCGGATCGCCGGCCTGAGATAGTAAAACATTCTCATCTATATATTTGATGGATGCATAATCAGTTATGCCGGGTCTTACAGACAAGACTCTTTGTTGCTCTTTTGTGTAAAGTTTAACGTATTTTTCGACTTCCGGTCGGGGACCGACAATACTCATATCCCCCTTTATAATATTGACAAGTTGGGGCAATTCATCAATCTTAAACCTCCTGATTATACGACCGGTTTTAGTAATCCTTTTATCCCCGGAACCTACAGTCAACAAACCTGACGATTCAGCATTCACATACATGCTCCTAAATTTGTACAAATAAAAGGGACGGTGATTTTTGCCTATTCTCTCTTGTTTATATATTCCCTTACCAGGACTTTCAACCTTTATCATGCAATAGACAACAAGAAAAAGAGGAAACAAAAGGATCAGTCCAATTAGAGCAAAAAAAACATCAAAAAAACGTATCATGATCAACCCATCACTTCATTGTATGAATGGACAAAAGAATCTATCACAAAGTCCACCTCATCATCTGTCAACTGAGCATGAACCGGCAATGAAATTTCACAAGCATAATTTTGATAAGCAACGGGATAATCAGCAATATCAAATCCAAGGCTTTTAAAATAAGTAAGCATGGGCAAAGGGATAAAATGAACATTCACACTCACTTCTTTCTCTGCCATTTTTCGGATAATTTCATTTCTCTGATTTTCAGTTACACCCTTAATTCGAATGGGATACAAATGGTAAGAGGTTTCTTTTCCACCCGAATTCATGGGTGGCAATACTGCCCAGTCATATCGGCCAAACGCTTTATTATATTTTTCAAAAATTCTTTTTCGCTTAGCTATCAGAGTATGAATTTTTCGCATTTGAGCCAGTCCTATAGCTGCATTCACATCAGGCATGTTAATTTTCATCCCTAAACCGACAATATCATACTTCCAATTACCTGCTTTCATTTTCGAAAAGGCATCTTTGGTTTGACAGTTCAATGCCATTATTTTCAATTCAGCCTTAAGTGCTACATTGTCAAAACTACTTTCAGGAAGGTTTAAACATATGGCTCCACCCTCAGCAGTTGTAATATTTTTAACGGCATGCAATGAAAAAATTGAAATGTCCGTTTCTGAGCCGGTCCTGATTTTTTCGTTAAAAAAGGCTCCAAGAGAATGGGCTGCATCATTTATAATCAAAATTCTTCCTATCTTTTTCTGGATATCTGATGATGGATTAAACTGTTGAATAATTTCCGGTTCTTGAACTAATTCCATAATCCTGTCATAATCACAAGGAAATCCGGCAATATCAACAGCAACAACCGCTTTTGTTTTAGGTGTGATGGCTCGACGAATACAATCAACATCAATATTGAAATCATCTTTTACATCAACCATGACGGGTTTGGCACCCGCATGAATTACCGCCAAAGCTGTTGCAGCATATGTATACGCAGGTACAATCACCTCATCATCTTCATTTAATCCCAACCATTTCAGCATCATGATTGCACCTGAAGTCCAGGAATTGACACATAAAACTTCCTTTGCCGAAGTCAGATTTTTTATTTCAGATTCAAGTGCATTGACCTTCGGCCCTGTTGTAATCCAACCGGATTTCAGCGTATCAACAACCTCATCAATAACAGATTGATCAATATAAGGAGGAGAAAAATTAACCTTCATAAATCTTTTATTTTTTAGCACAGGTAACAAAGCGTATTCTTAATGTCGGGCAAAAATAGTTTAAAATATTGTAAAAACTGCCTGCATACCCTACAGCAGTGAGTTTATTTGACTTTTCATCTACTTGACTGAACATTAAAATCAGTTTTTAATAACAATTTCATTAAACCTTTGAAATACCCCCAACCATAACTGATATGTATGATGAAAAATGTAATGGGAATATGACATATCAATGAAAAAGTTTTATTTTTTACAGCTGATTTGATTCCGATACCAAGACCGATAAAACTGTACAACAGAAGTATAGTTAAATATATAAACAAAAAATATTTTGATAAAAAACTCAGTATGAAGCCGACTATCAGCCCTACAACAAAAAATAACGGAAAAAATTGACGCAATGTGGCAGGCTTCCCCAGCTTTTTATTGACTAACGGCTTGAACAAGCCGTATTGAAAATACATCGCTGCCATTTTGCTTAAATTATTTCGTGCATAATAATTAATTTTAATTTCGGGAATCAAATAAATTTTACCACCGTTATTGATCAATCGTGCGTTAAACTCATCATCTTGATTACGGATTAAATCTTCATCGAACAACCCGATTTTATCAAAAACTTCTCTCTTATAACACCCGAAAGGAACTGTGTCTGTTTCAACGATTTGATTTGCACCTATCTTATGTCTGGAATTTCCAACACCAAAAACGTGACTAGAAGCAATGGCTATAGCTTTACTGATGGAAGATTGATTCGCAGGTAAAGTCTCCCATACTCCTCCCACATTATCAGCATCTAATTGATACAAATACTTTACAAGCGATGAAATATAATTGCGGGGATACTCACAGTGCCCGTCAATCCTGATAATCACATCTCCACGGGAATACTTTATTCCCTTATTCAAGGCATGGGGAACATATCGATGAGGATTATCCAATAGCGTAATAAAACTATTTTCTTGAGCATATGTTTCAACAATCTTCCGGGTCTTGTCTGTACTCATACCATCAACAATCAAAAACTCTAATTGTTCAAGTGGAAAATCTTGGTTTAAGATAGTTTCAATACATTGTGCCACATATTTTTCTTCATTAAACACAGGGCAAATAACCGTGACTTTGATATTTTTATTTACGTTTGTCATTTTAAATCATAATGTTTCAAAACTTGTTTGAGTTGAACATCATTTGCATTTTCATACACATTTTTGTGTTGAAGAGCAGCATCTTTATGTGTAAACTCGTATAATAAATCAACAATTAGGTACATCTTTGTGTTTACCGTTACATGTTCGGTTGATTGCAATCTTGCCATAACCCAAAACCAAACATCATCGGCAGTTGGACAAAGTCGCATGAACACTTCCTTATTTATGGTTTCTTTATGTAAGCTACCCGGTGGATACAAGCAACCCGCTCCTCCTGTTGGAAATAGTTCAGGAATGCTGTTATCAGACACTTCTTTTTTCCACAAATTATATGGAAGTAGTTCTCCTTTGCTATCCCTCAGGGGCTGATGTGTTACTGCAGCATGTATCTTTTGAGGATGCAGTAAATAGCTGTTGTAAAGGTCATGCAATAAACCTCGGTGATAGTACAAATCATCATCTACGGTAATGATGATAGCATCAGGATATTTTATTATAGCCGGTATTAATTTTTTATATGAACGAATATCTTCCCAAAACTTAAATTCTACACCTTGTCTTCTAAAGGTTTGCAGTCGTTTAGGGAAATTTTCATCACTCCAATTATCTTCATCCAACCAAACAATAATTCGGTCCGGCTTCAATCTTTGCTTCAAAAGAGAAATCAGGGCAAAAGGCAATGTTTTGGTAACTCTGCGCCCATAGCTGGTCAGAGAAACGATAACCGGAACCTCTCTTTCTTGTGTATTCAAGCACTCTTTTTTATGGAATCCAAATATCGAATACCATACACGAATGCAAAGTCCTAAGAAGGCTCTACACAAAGCTGAAAGTTTGTTCCTGATATCATCCATTTTGATAAAAATTCTTCGAATTTAGTATTTCAAAAAACATATCTCTGTCAAGTTTATTATAACGTTTAACATCAACAAAAAGCTTTTTAATAAAAAAACGCACATCCCGAAATGAGTGTTGTTTTCTTCTCAATAAATAAAAAATATACACTGAATAAAAATACTTCCAAAGTTGAAAGAGTACAGCGTTTGTGTTCAATTTAATATTTATAAACCTGCTCAAATAATAAACATAGGTTTTATTCAAGCTTAACACCTCTGACGTAGAAGAACTTACTTTATGGTAAATTAAGGAAGATGTCACACATGCCATCTTGATGCGAAGCTTTTTCATACGCATTGACAACTCAAAATCCTCCTCACCGAAAAAGAATCTTTCCGTAAAAAGCTTGTTGTTGGCCAGCACATCTCTATGGAAGAATAAGGCGCATCCTGTCACAAAAGTGATGTTAATCATGCTTGCTAACTTAACTTGCTTTATATTCTTTCCTTGATAATAATACTTCCTAAAACCACAAAATAATTTTCCGCCTGCATTCCATATTCGTTCCTTGTCGTCATAGCAACATATCAAAGGAGTCAAAATTTTATACTGAGGCTTTTTTTCCTGGAATGCAACTAGTTCAGTTAAAAAATCAGGTGTAACCTGCGTATCATTATTCAGCAATAATGCATTTTGATAATTTGTTTCAACGAGTGATTCGATGACTAAATTATTCCCTTTTGCAAACCCGTGGTTTGTATCAAATTGAATCAAATAACAACATCCGGATTTTAAGTTTTTTATTTTTTCATTTTTCTCTAAAATGTGGTACTCTTTACGCGCTTCCTGAAGCCATTGAATAATGTTGGGTATGGAATCATCCGTGGAACCATTATCGGCAACAACAACACAAAAGTTTTTATACCGGGAGTTATAAAGTGAACTCAGGCAATCAACGGTATCATTCCAACCATTCCAGTTTAAAAGTATAATGGGTATTATGTCGTTATTTGTCATTGACAATATCTGTGTTTTAGCGAAAAAGATATAAAACTATACCTTCAACATCTTCTTTTTAGAGGTTAATGGATGTATGATGTTATCCTTGTTCTTAAACGAAACACTCTTCAAAGAAATCAGGCCACTGAAAAATAACAGTGTCAAAGGTATTTCAATAACTGATAAAGTTGCAAAATAAAAATCAAACCATCCCATAACTAACAGTCCGTTAACAAAAGAGATTATACTCAATGTCCAAAGGCTTGGTTTATGCTTCATTCTGAACACTAAACCGTAAATGACGGCACTGAATATTAAAATGTAGCATATGGTCCACCAAAAACCTAAGTTAATGTATAAAGTCCCAAAAAACGTACGTACATTCGAGCCTGCCCATCCAATGTCGATATACAAAGAATTAATAGGTACTACAATGGATCTCCCATCTATCAACGACAATAAATTATGAAAAGGTGCAAAAATATATTCCGGATGAGCTTGTTCTAATATACCGGCTTTTAAGTCCATACCTAAGCCGGCTGTCCCACTTGTTAAATAAAAAATAGAATGATTGTAAATAAAAGCTATCAAATTGCTGTCCAGTTCACCATCTTCAACTGTAAATACATACAACAAATAATAGCTAAGAAAAAAGATGGCAAATCCACCAATTACAGTATATAAAACATATTTCAGTTTTAAAATGGTTTTTTTGGCAATCAGTCTCATGATAATTCCCGCTAAAACAGGAATAATAACCCATCCTTTAACCTGATATGTGATAGAGACAATTAATACTCCGAATATTAAAATAAACAACCAGGCTCTGTTCTTATTGACAAAATATATGGACAATATCATTACCGCCAACAACACCTCACGTATGTGAGCCCAAACACCTCTTGCCAATGTTTCACTGGCAAATTCATCAGATCCAATAATTTCCTCCAGGGTAAGAGTTTTTCTATAAATGTAAAATAGAGTAAACACCAACAAAACAGATCCGATAATATATAAAGATTTAAACGTAGCAGGATCGGGAAATTCCTTTTTTTCTTCAGGTTTATGTTTATTATAAATTAATCCTAAT
>Ga0209718_1001248_pt1 | contig 29731 bp, 19 predicted proteins | sample AD_JPNAS1_MetaG_FD_184420 | JGI IMG/M metagenome (GOLD analysis project Ga0209718, IMG submission 184420) | Active sludge microbial communities of municipal wastewater-treating anaerobic digesters from Japan - AD_JPNAS1_MetaG (SPAdes) (version 2) | ecosystem: Engineered > Bioreactor > Anaerobic... | reverse complement strand
TCGAACTTTTTCCAAACGCGGTATTGGGCGTTGGGGACGTGGATGCCCTGAGGAACGTTGACGCCCTCCGAGCCGTCGCAGTACATGAACTCGAAACCGCAGTTATAGATTTTCGCGATCTTTTCTGCGATCTCGTCCTGCAGGTCGCTGTTCTGGTTAATGTAGCAGCTTCTGCCGCCAAACTCGCAGACATCGAGGATGCCGCCGATCTGTCCGTTCGGATGCTCGACAATGGTTGTTTCCTTCGCGCCGCGCTTTACGCCGGTGAACTTGTAGGGGCGCGCCGTCGTGAATCCCGTGTAGCTCATGAGTTCGCCGCCGAAGGCGAGGATGCGGCTCAATTCGTTGGTCGGGCAGTTGGACGGGTCTTCGTGCACCCAGATATCGCCGTCCTCTTTGCCGAGGGGTTTCGCCAGCGTGAAATGCGTCGTCAGGTTGAGCCGCGGATCGGCAACGGGAGTGACGTAGCGTGATTTGAAGCCGATGAAGGTTTGCAGAACGTGCAGCCCCGGTGTGATGCCCGCCGCCTTGATTTTCGCCAGCATCTCCTTGAGCGAATCGTAGCCGTTCACATACTCGTCCAGCAACTCGTAGTCGGCGATACCGCCGTAGCCGCCGTCACCCTTGGCACCCTTGCAGATCGCGGGATAATAAATCAGCATGTTGCGGAAACCACCCTGCTTCGCGTAGGCGAGGTGCCGGTCGACCGTGGACGGCCGTACCCCCGAACTCCAGTAGATCGATGATTTGATCTCCTGCGAGCGGCGGCTCTGGACGCCGCGGGGAAGCCCCAGATCGCGCTCGAAGGCGTCCATCGCATCCATGAAGGTGTCCGCCGCAGAAACGATCAGAGCCGCTTTTGCTCCGCGCAGCTTCAGGTTGCGGTGAGCCTCGGCGGTCATCAGCCGGAAGCCGTGACGTCGCGAATTGTCGATCCACGTGTATGGCTCGGCGGCGACAACCGCGACCGCCGCAGCATCGTCCCAACTGACGTTGAGCCAGCCGCCGAAGTGCTTGCGGTTCTTTACCGGCAGGTCCAGAATCTTCATGACGTCCACCGGCGGGTAGGTCATCTGGAGCTGATTCGCGCCTCGCGGACCGAGCGGGAAGTCCACAAGCTCGAACGTCACGTAGTCGGCGGCCTCGGTGACTTTGAGCTGCGCCTCGTAGGAGATGAGTTCAAAGCCGATGTAGAGGAAATGGCCCTCGCGACACACGCGGTCCGCGCGATATTCGGTGCGCTTGTTCGGGAATGTGAGCTTCACCTCGTTATTGAACGGACGGTTCTGGATGACCGCGAAGGCCCTGAGGTCCTCGTTCAGGTCGAGAAGCTCCTCGCCCGTAGCTTTGAGAACGAGCGACTTCGCCTTAGCGTCGTTGCCGAGGACAAAGCGGAAGCGGGAATTCTCGATCGTGACATCAGCAAAGGCGCCGATGGCGGCGAATACCGCCACGGCGAGAATGACACAGGTTTTTTTCATGATTAGAGCATTCCTGTTTCAACATGGAACGTGACTGACTCACCGGGAGCGAGGTAACGCTGTTGGTTGTGCGCCTGACAGTAGAGCCGTCCCTTGTGCTCGCAAGTCGCCGGGAGGCACATGCCCATCGCGTCTTCGTCCTTCGTGCGCGCAATCCAGCGCGTCGCGTAGGGGAGTTCCTCCGGACGATAGCGCACGAACACGCCGCCGCCTTTCGGATACACCTGCTTCACGAAAGCCCAGCCGTTCTTGTCGGGTTTGTGGAAGTAGCAGTTCACGATTTCCGGCTTGTAGGACTCGCCTTTCGCGCCGACGATGGACTGCGCCTTGTAGTCCTTGTCCAGCACGGCCAGCCACTTGTTCGTCGCGTTCGCCCACGGCTTGTGGTAGTCGGCCGGCACCTCATGGTTGATGATCGGCTTTTTCGCAAGCGGGGACTCGACGATCTTCGAGCCGTTGACCGGACGGTAGTTGATGTGGCAGAGGTAGTAGTACTCCAGCGGCAGGTCCTTGAGATTCTCTGTCGTCACGAAGATATCGAGTTTCGCTGCTCCCTTGCGGAGAACAACGCGCGGCGAAAACGCGTAGTTGTAGGTGAAGCACATGTCATGATATGCCGTGCCGCCGACAGCGACGTATTCGCCAAGTTCGTCACTGCCGAACTCGATGTACGCCTCCTTATAGCGGATGATCGGCAGCTCGGCGTGGCCGACGTGCGTGTCTTCCGCAGTCGGGTTGCCCATCGCGGTGAGCCCGCAGTGCATCATGAAGCAACCGTACGACTCGTTGAAGCACTTGACGCAATCCTTGGGCTCCTCGTACATGGACTTCATGGTGAGTTCGCGTCCGTCGAAGTCACACCGCCAGATCATCTGTCCCATGAAGGGCAGGATCGTGAACGAACCGCGCGAGTTGGACACTTTGAGCGCATCGACGCCGGTCGAGTAGCGGAAGGTCTCGGCCTTAAACTCTCCGCTCTCGGCAAGTGTGCGCTTCACCTCGGAAAAGAACTCATTACGAAGGTTGATTTTCATTTTCAGGTACTCACTTTAAGATGCGGCGGAAGTGATCGAGGATCATCTTGACGCCATTGTCACCGGTTTCCTTGGATGCCTTGAGGGCGGATTCCGCATACCAGGCGGACTTGTCAAACTCATCCATGTTGACGGTGTCGGGGCAGAGAGACATCATGAGCGAGGTCTCGCCTTCCCCGGCGTGGTCGAACGGATATTTCGCAAGCACTTCCGCATCCATGAGCGCATGGTTCTGGATCCAGATGAACGGATTCGCATCCAGATTATCGTGATCCTCATAGTACGACGCGCTTGATGGATCGCCCCACCAGCCGTCGCCCCGCTTCTCTTCGAGGAACTCCATGATCACCTGACGGGAAGCGAGACGGAACGCAAGGTCCGTCGGCATGCCGGCGTTGAAATCCTCAGACTGGTGGTGGATGATCGTGTGGATGTTGCGGAATCCGACATCCAGCAGCCCGCGGAAGATCTCCCGTGCGATCGGCACCAATGCCTGCGAATTGACAGGGATGGAGCCGCGGCCTTCGCACGGCGCGACAGCCCGCGAGGAGGCTCCCCAGTAGAAGCTGGGGAGGATGACGACTTCCGCAATCTTCTCGTACTCATGGAGCGCGCGCTCAACAGCCAGCGTGTCCATGCCGACGGGAAGATGTTCGGCGTGATACTCAAGCACACCCAAGGGCAGCACGACCGGGGTGCGCTTTTCAATCGCTTTCCGGATCTGTGACGGACGCATCAATTCATAACGCATGTTCTTAACCTCATTAACGCGGGCGGAGCCCGCAATTCAATTTTATCTCACACAAAGGCACAAAGGTTTTTCAGGACAATGTAACCGGTTCGTGACAGGGGGGCACGCGGGTCGAGCGCGTGTTTTGTGTGTGCGCCTCTCTGCTCTCCCTTTCACCAGAAACATACGATCTTCGCACGCCCCTGTCGTTAACCGATTACCAGGACAATCCATTTTCCTTCGTGTCTTCGTGTGAGAAACGACTTGTTTTGTCAGTTACACACTTCGATCGGGCCGTTGGTGCCGATCTGTGACGGCGCGAGGTTGACACAGCCGTCCTTCGTGATCGCGACCGGCTTCTCCCAGCGGAGTCCGAACGTCGGCGAGGTCACGAATGTATCGATCTGGAACGTCATGTTCGGCTCCAGCGCGTAGTCGGAACTCGTCTCCATCCAAGGCGCCTCGACCTCGATGAGACCGGTGCCGTGGCACGGGCCGTAGAAGTAGTTGGCGCGCTTGCCGCGCTCCTCGTAGAACTTGATGAACCCTTTGGCGATCTCAGATGCGGGAACGCCGGGCTTCAAATTCTCTTCCGTCCAATAGTGGGCATCGAGGCCGAACTGCACCAGCTCGCGCTTTTCCGGCGTCAGTTTGCCGCAGCAGACCGGCAGGCCGATCGACGGCGAGTAACCGCACACCTTCGCGGAGAGGTTGAGCTGCACGATATCACCCTCTTCGATCTTCTTGTAGCTCGAACGGGAAATCGCGTGGCGCGTCGACTTCTCGGAGAAGCAGTACATCGGAAGCCCTTCGTACTCGGCGCCGTTTTCGTAGATGCACTTCTGCGCGACACCGACGAGTTCAAGTTCGGTCTTCCCGGGCCGCAGCTCCTTCATCACGGCGTGAGTCGCCAGCTCGGTGATGCGGGCGGCCTCGCGGATACAGGCGATTTCGTTGTCGGACTTGATGCGGCGCAGGGTGAGCATGATGTCATCCGCCCAAACAATCTCGGCCTTCGGATAGCACTCGCGAATGCCTTCGTACTGGACGACGTTCGTGTTGAGTTTGGCGGCGACGCCGATCTTGATGTTGTCGCCGGTCACGCCGAGCCGCTTGAAGACATCCTTGAAAGACTCGCTCTTCAGCTCAGGGTATGCGGGGTTCGCGCTCTCGCGGTACTGATAGACGACGCAGATGCGGTCCATCCAACTGAAATCGTCAGCAAAGACCTGTGATTCGGGGCCGACCATGAGCGCCGCTTCGCCGTTTGCTGCAATCGCGACGCCGACGCGCTCGAATACAGGCCAGAAATTCGAGAAATAGCGTGTGTCCGCGTAATCTGCCTCAGAGCCGTTGACGACCAGAACGTCGAGGCCCTTAGCCTGCACGAGTTTCGCCGCATTCGCAACGCGCTGTTTAAACTCTTCAACCGGAATCGTTATTCTTGCCATTGTGTGTTTCCTTTCTTCCACCAGCCAGTAACCAGTACGCCACTGGATACAAGACAGATAGCACGCATTCTTTTCATGTGAGCAACTGTTCCTATTCTGGCATACAAATAGGAATTAGGCAAGGCGCGGCGTGATCTGGGGGGCGATTTTATGTCGCCGCGCTTGGCAAAGTGAATGCAGCCCCCCCAATCGAACTTGTTTTGACAAGTGCGGTGGAAAAAGTCCTGTAGCCTTTCGGCTTGTCGGCCAGGGACGGTTTTGATATTAAATAACGTTAAATCTTTTTCTCCGCTAAGGGGAAAAGGGTACGATCCTGTACGGGCTTTCACGGCTGACTGCCCTACGGGTTCAGGCTTCACAACAGGAAAAGCGAGGAAGTAATATGCCTACCATGAAGACCAAGAAATCCGCTACCAAGCGGATTAAAATGTCGGCCACGGGTAAAGTGATTCGCTCCCAGAGTGGCAAGTCCCACTTGAACGGCTATAAGTCGCGCGGGCGCAAACGCAATCTCCGTGGAACCACTGTCGCCAAAGACGTGTTCGTCAAAACCGCCGTGCGCATGCTGCAAGGCAATTAATTCGGAAGGAGCGTAAATCATGTCCAGAGTCACGAATGCGCCCGTATCCCGCGCCCGTCGGCGTCGGCGTCTGCAACTCGCCAAAGGGTTCCGCGGGTCCCGTAGCAAACTGTTCCGTCAGGCCACCGAGGCCGTTGACCGCGCACAGCGGTTGGCGACCGAGCACCGGAAACTCCGCAAGCGCGATTTCCGCAGGCTGTGGATAGCCCGGATCAATGCGGCAACCCGCAATGAGGGGATGACGTACAGCCGCTTCATCGAGGGGCTGACCAAGGCCGGGATCACGGTGAACCGCAAAATGCTTTCCGAGATCGCGATCGCGGATGCGGAGGGGTTCAAGGTGTTGATCGAAAAGGCGCGTGCCGCACTGGTGTGAAACCGGTGGGCAGTGTGTGATTTATTGTGGGGGGCCAAATCGGACGGCCCCCCTTTTTTATCGGGTCATCATGTCAAAATCGCACTTTTTTTGAATAGATCATACAATCAAATTCTTGCCAAAGGGTGTGCCTTTTTTCATACTGGAAAGTAAAAGGCGGGGATGAGGCGTGCGTAACGGCATGGTTACACAGTTTCGGATGTGGAGCGTGTCATGGATATGAAAAAAAACTTTCTACTCGTGTTCTCGCTCGCGGTATGCAGCGGGGTGCTTGTTGCGGAAGAGTTCCGTCCTGTCGCTGTGACGACAGACGCGGAATGCTATCCTGATCCGCCCGGAAAATATGCGGTAGACAAGATGATCGATAACGATTTGGGCACCTATGCCTGTCTGCTGGACACGACGCGCACGGGCAGTGACACGCGTGTCTATCCGCCCAAGGCCGAGCCGCCGGTGACAGCCGAATTCGTGTTGGATCTGGGTGCGAGCAGGACGGTGTGCGGCATGCGGTTCGTGGCGCGTAACGCATGGGTCTATGTGGGGCCGAAGAATGTGAGTGTCGCTGCCTGTGCCGACGCGAAAGGCCAGGAGCAGGTCCGGCCCCTGGCAGGAAAACGCGAATTGCCCGCGTTCTCCAACTCAAATTCTGCCTTTGTGGAGTGGAAGCCCGTTTCGACCCGTTATCTGCGGGTGAGTGTGCATGATTCATATCAAAAACGTTACCCAAAGGCACTATGGATGCACCAAGCGCAAATCCCCTGGTCCCGCAAGGTGGGCCTGCCGATTGCGGGTGACGGTCAAAATCTCAATGTCCAGATCGCGGAGATCACCTGTTATGACCGCCGTCCTGCAGATGTTCCGGTCAAAAACACGGCGGACACCGCCTTTCCGCGCCACCGGCTTGAGCGCGATTGGCTCTATCAAGATGCCGGGCTCGACATCGCCCAGGTTTTCACCTCGCCGAACGATGCCGCCAAGGAACGCGCGATGGTGCAGCGTGTAGTGGGGTGCGTGCCTGTGGATGACCCTGCCGCAAAGACGTTGCGGCAACGGCTGGAGTCTCTTGATACGGGTAGAGTGCCCGCACGTGACCGGCGCTGGCGCGATCTGTATCTCGATGCCTGTGCCGCGAGACGCAAAGTGCGCCTGCGAGACATCCGTGCCAAAGCCGATCGGTTCATCTACGTCAAACACGGCATTTTCGGCTGCATGCAGGGACTGGTGGGCAAATATGACATTCCCGACGAGCAGGTCCGCGATTTCACGCCCGGTTTCAAGCGGGGCGGACAACTCTGCATGGGAACCTTGCTTGAGGACGGCGCAGTCAAACATGAGGTGCTGATCGAAAAACCCGAAGGCGCGATCTGTTATCCCAGCCTCTCTTGGGACGCGCAGACCGTGGTGTTCGCGATGCGCGATCACTTTGATACCGACTCATACTATCTCTACACGATGGATGTGGCGTCGCGCAAGGTGCGGCAGATCACGTTTCCCATCGTCAAGGATGGCAAGACGCTGCACGTTGCCGACTGCGAGCCCGTGTTCCTGCCGGATGGACGTATCGCGTTCACTTCCACGCGCGACGTACACATCAGCGATTGCTGGTACCGCGCGGGCGGCAACATTTACACCTGTAACATTGACGGCAGCGGCATCCGCCGTCTCACATCCGACCAGCTCATGACCAGCAACCCCGGGGTGCTGGAAGACGGCCGCATCGTATTTACCCGCTGGGAGTATAACGACCGCAGCGCGCTCTATCTGCACCCCCTGATCGCAATGAATCCCGACGGGACATCGCAGACGGAATACTACGGGAACAACAGCATGTTCCCGGCCGCAATCATTCATGCCCGCGGTATCCCCGGCTCGCATAAGGCGATCGCTGTGATTGCGGGGCATCACTCCATCTACAAGGGCAAGCTCGGTTTGATCGACCGTACCGAAGGAACCCAGGCGGGACAAGGCATCGAATTTGTCAACACCCGGCTCAATGGCGGGCTGGGCCGCGAGTCGGCTGACTTCATCCGGCCAGAGCCGCCCGACCCTGCCCGTCCCTACCATGACTTCAAGATCGACGTCTTCGGTCAGTTCGGGCCGCAATACGCGCATCCCTTTGCCTTTGATGAGGAAAACTATTTCTGCTCGTTCTGCCCGGAAGGATACCTGCCGACTTTTGGCCCGTTCAATCCACCGCTCGGTCTTTACTACATGCACGCCGACGGCGCGCGCGAACTGCTCGCGTATGACGATTGGCAGAGCACGGGACGGGCTGTTCCTGTCATGCGCCGGACACCGCCCCCCGTGCGCCCGTCCCATATCATGCCGACGCACAATCACGGCATCTATACCGTGCAGGATGTCTACCAGGGGCCGGGCCTGCAAGGCATACCGCGCGGCACGGCGAAAAAAATTCGCGTTGTCGCCCTCGAATACCGCGTCTGCCGCATGGGGTACGGACAGAACGGGGGTGAGTGCGAAACCGGACTTTGCCAAACGCCGATCTCGCTGAACAGCGGCAGTTGGGACGTCAAGCATGTCCTCGGCGAGGTCGATATCGAGGCTGACGGCAGTTGCAGCTTCGAGGTCCCCGCGCGCGCCCCGGTCTATTTTCAGGTTCTCGACGCGCACGGCTACGCCATCCAGTCCATGAGAAGTTGGTCCACGCTTCAAAACGGCGAGCATTTCGCCTGCATCGGTTGTCATGAAAGCAAACATGATGCGGGGGCGCATGCGGCGAGTTCTGCGAAAACGGTGCTGGCCCTTGCCAAGCCTCCGCAAAAACTGAAGTCTTTTGGCGGTCGGGAGCACCCGCTCATCAAACGGCTGAAAACACAGTCGTGGCGCGACAGCGTGGAGAATTATCTGGGGGTCAACGCGCCGCGCTCACTCGACGCAGACGCTCCCGTGGACGGATTCAGCTACGTGCAGGAGATTCAGCCTATTTTCGACAAGCACTGTATCCGTTGCCACAATGCCGACAATCTCGCAAAGTGCAAGATCAGTCTCACCGGCGAGCCGGCGAAGCCGGAAACCATCAAGCTGATCGGTGCCGGTCAGGTGGATCCGAAAAGGGCGTACACCCACTCCTATGTTGCGATCACCACATCGGGCAACCCCGACCGTAACCCGTGGATGACATGGTTGAAGCCGCGCAGCCGTGCCGTGATGCTGCCGCCGTATCATACCGGTGCCTGCAAGAGCAAGATCATGGCGCACTTTGAGCCGGGGCATCACGACGTGAAGGTCGATGACGTCGAAAAACGCGTCTTCGCCTGCTGGCTTGACCTCCTTGTGCCTTTCTGCGGTTCATACACGCAGCACAATACCTGGACAGATGCGGAAAAAGCCGAGTTCCACTATTTTCAAGAAAAACGCCGGGCGTACGCCGCAAAGGAATTAATCGGATGGGGCGTAACCCATCTCCAGAGTCAGTGCCCGTCGGCGTTGGCGTCTGCAACTCGCCAAAGGGTTCCGCAGGTCCGGCAGCAAACGGTTCCGTCAGACCACTGAGGCCGCTTCCCGCGCACAGCGATTGGCGATCAAACATCGGAAACTCCCCAAAACGTTTTCCGATTTTGCTTGGGATTGACGGGAGTCGGCGGAAACGGTATCCTCCCACCATATCATGTTGCCGTCTTGTGACACTCACTTGAATATGGCGGATAAATAAAGGAGAAAGGGATCGCAATGAGAAGCAGGTTGTGGGTTCTTCTGGTGCCGATTCTGGTTCTGATGACGTGTCGCGGATTCTCACAAAGTGTGTGGACCGGAGGCGGTGCCGGGCCGCAGTGGTCCATAGGCGGCAATTGGCAGGGTGGGGCGGCACCGGTCCCCGGTCCGCTGACCAGCCTCACGTTCGACGGAAGCGTGACCCAGACGGTCAACGATTTCCAGCCGGGGTCTTTCTTTTCCAACCTGACTTTTGCGGCGTCCTCTGCGCCGTTCAACCTCTCCGGCAACCCGTTCATTCTGTGCGGCAATCTCGCCAACAACTCAACGGGGAGGCAGCGTATTGCGGCGGATGTGGCCTGGTCCGGGGTGAGCCGCACGCTCGACACCGGTGCGGGGGATGTGGTTCTCGCCGGACATCTGACCAGCGGTGCCGGGAACGCCGCGTTCACGAAAAATGGCTCCGGACGGCTGATCCTCGAGGGCGGCGCGAATTTCACGGCGGTCGACCCGGTCAGCAAGATCAACGGCGGAAGCCTGATTGTGGCCAGCGATGCGGTGTTCAATCGGTTGGATCTGCAGAACAATGCGTCGCTCATCATCACGAACAACGCGACGCTTTCCGGTTTCACGGCGTCCTATGTGTTCTGGCAAGCATGCACCGTGGATCTCTACAGCGGCCGGATCGTCGTGGGGAACTCGCTGCTCACGGCGCAGGACCGGACGAAGACCTGCGTGGTCAATGTCCGGGGCGGCGTGTTCACTGCGGGAGGGGCGCCGCGCTGGTCAAACAACGGTAACACGTTGCTCACGCTAAGCGGTGACGGCTTGTTCGAGTGGCTTGCGACCGGACAGGAATTGGCGGAGAACGGCGGAAGCCACGTTATCCTGAATGGGGGGATGTTCAAATTCTCGGCCGACGGGGCCGGGGAGTTCGATGTGGGGTACAGGCTCTCGAATCCGAAGAGAGATGGGACGATCACCAACCGGATCGACTTCAACGCCGGACTTTTCCTGACCGGCGGGTTTAAGCACAGCGCGAAAACCAATCTGCTCACCACACTCGCCTTTAACGGCGGCACCGTGCGCGCCGGGAAAACGACCGCCGGGTTTTTCGGCGCCCGGCCGGATTTGCTCGACTCGCGTATTCAGGCCGGGGGGCTGGTTTTGGACACGCAGGGGTTTGCGGTGACCCTCAATGACGCGCTGGAGAGCGGCGCGACGCCGGACGGCGGACTGATCCAGCTGGGCGGCGGAACCCTGACGCTGGCCGCGGACTGCACCTATACCGGCCCGACAGTCGTTTCGAACGGCACCCTGACGATCCAGGCGGCCGTGGCCTCGGAATCGCTCCGGCTCGCGCCGTTCACCACGGCGACCGTCGTTTCGAATGGCTTCTTTGCCGGAAGCCTGACAGTGGGAGGGAACGCGCGCTTTCTCTTCACCCCTGGGATGACGGACAGCCTCTCGCTTACGGGAATGACGCTCGGAGACGCGCAGGGCGCGGGTCAACTCGTCTTTGAGGTGACGGACGAGGAGAACACGGATCGGCTGGATGTGACCGGGCCGCTCGATCTTTCCGGCAAGGGGGACGTGTTCCTGTATCAGCCCGGCACGACCACGGCCTTCACCGCCAACGGCACGTACGCGTTGATCACCTTCAGCGGCGCACTGACCGGTTCGGCATCCGATCTGCGCGTGGCCAATCCCGATCCCACGAAACAGTATGCGTTCACGGAGAGTGACGGGGTGATCTCCGTGACGATTTCAGAGCGCAGCGGTGCACGCTGGATCGCCGATGCGGACGGTGATTGGTCCGTTCCCGGAAACTGGGACGGTCCGGTTCCAAATGCCGCCGGAGCGTTTGCGGCCTTTCTGACGAATGCGACCGCTCCGGTGACGGTGACGCTCGATGCGCCGGTCACGGTCGGCAATCTGGTCCTCAGCAATAACGTCGTCCCGTACACGTTCAGCGGGACGAACGTGCTGACCTTTGATTCCGGTTCCCAACCCTCGTTCCTTTCGCTCCAATCCGGTCAGCATGAGATGGCTGTGCCCTGGGTGCTGGCAGATGAAATGCGTGTGGAAACGGCTGCAGGCGCGTCGCTGACCCTTTCAGATGCGGTGTCCGGCATCGGGCCGATGACGGTGACCGGCGCGGGCGGGGTCACGCTTCTGGGGACGAATCAGACTTTGACCCTGCTCCGGAACGGTTTCCTGTCCATCGCGGACGGTGCCGCGTTGGCGGGTGGAGTCACGTTTGATAACGGCATACTGGAGATCACGCAGAGCACGGTTTTGGACGCCCCGCTGGAGGTGGGATTGCGTGGAGCCGGGGTGCGGCCCGCAACGAATGTGACGCTGACCCTCGCGTCCGAGTCGCAGGGGGGCGGCAAGCTCAGGCAGAACGGGTCGGGCGCGCTAAGCTTGGCGGCACCGCTCGGCAATATCGGCGGGGTGTCGGTCGAGTCGGGTACGCTCCTGTTCACCAACGATGTGTTCGGCAGTATGCCTTTGGAACTCGCGGGTGGAACGGCGCGCTATGCCGGGAGTGAAAACACGACGTTAGGAACCCCCTTGGTCGTCAGCGCCTCCTCCCAACTTGCTGCGGACTCGGCCGGACTGACGCTCGACGGCCCGGTCGCGTTCCCTGCGGTGGCCACGCTTGGCCTCGACGTTCCCAACGGGCTGACGTTGGCGGGGCAGGCCACATTGAGTGAGTCGGGACGAAAACTGCACTTGTTGCGCGGCACATTGCGGTTTGCCGCAGGGGCAGACTACACGCTGTTCAGCGGCGCGCGCGACACGCTTAAACTGGGACAGGACGCGAACGCGGCAACCGAGTTGGTGATCGAAGAGGGCGCGCGCCTGCGGACAGGCGGGATTCATCTGAACACCACTCTTGCAGACGCGACCCAGTGTGTTGCGCTGGTGCGTCAGGAGGGCGGGATTGTCGAGGTCACGGACGGCCAAGGGTTGTTTATTCGTGATTACGGTTATTCGGACGGCATATACCAGATGAACGGGGGAATCTTCACCGCTCCGGTCTCCTCATGGACGAGTGTCGGATCCAAGGGTCCGGGGTATCTGACGGTCAATGGCGGAACGATGACGCTCGGCCGTTTCGCGATGGGGGTCAACGACTTTTCGAGCCACGTTTGGAATGGGCCGGGAGGGCATCTGGCCATCAACAACGGACGTCTGACAATTGCGGGCCAGTGCTCGTGGATGTCCGATGCCTACCGATCCCGCTACAATACGGTGGTGCTGGGCAACGGCACACCCGAATCCGGGGAGTTGAATCTGGTGGCCACCACACGGGCTGTGCCGTACGCCTCGGGGCAAGGAGGACGCACGGCTTTCACCTTTAACGGCGGGGTCCTCAAGACGATCGGAGTCGCGCCATACGAACCCTCTTCGCTCTCTGATTACCTGTTCGGTGTGGACACGCTGACGCTCCGTTCCGGCGGCGCGATCATTGAGACGCCGCATGCGGATGTCGCGCTGCAACAGCCGTTACGCGCCGCCGAACCGATGGGTGGACTTATCAAGCGCGGTACAGCGGCGTTGACACTCGCGCACAGCAATAACGTCTGGTGCGGCGAGACGGTGGTTCAGGCGGGAACCTTGCGGGCGCGGCTAAATCAACGGCCGCAACGCCTGTATCCTGAAGGGTTGCTGGCGCTCTGGACGTTTGACGACGGGACCTCTAACGACCAATCCGGTAACGGGTTCCACCTGCTTCAGCAGAACGACACCAATCTGGTGAGTTTCGTCGAGGGCGGAGCGCTTGGCAAAGCGGCCCGGTTCACCGGCTTGAGTTCTCTGAAAATGGCGTACACCTCGGTTTTCGACATCACCTCCTTTACCGTTTCCGCATGGTTCAAACTGGCATCCAAAGGGGGGCATCAGGGAATCTTCAGCGGACGGGTGAATGCCGCTGAAAACAGTACAGGGGGGACGTTCGACTTCAAATACAATGACGGCGACTATATCTCGAACCTGATTCCCGGGAACAGCGGGCATGGTGCGCACATCAAGCCGGAGATGGGGGGCCGCGTCGCGATAGGCGAGTGGCATATGGTCACCTATGTGGTGGTTCCCGGACGTGTGGACGCTTATCTGGACGGGGAGTGGAAGGCGTACACCAACGGCCTCACCTCCGCCCTTCTGACGCCCGGATTTTTGTTGACCTTGGGACGCGGGATCGCCACGTCCGATAATCCGAACCGGGAGATGATGCGGGATGGCGGGATGATCGATGATGTGGCGGTCTTCAGCAGGGCTCTGACGGCCGCGGAGATCGCGACGCTGTGCGCGGAGGCCGTCACGCCGCGTCCGGCGGTCCGGGTAGGCGAGTCCGCCGTGTACGATCTGTTGGGCTCGACCAACGACACGCCGTCCGTGGCGGGTGGGGGCACGATATCGAACGGGGTGCTGGCAGTGAGCGAGCGGCTGGAGCCTGAAGGGGAGATGGAAACAGCGACGCTCACGGTGCGCCATCTCCTCCTCGACAGCACGAACCTAATCTATGCCTGCACGGTTACCGATACGACCAACGATCTGGTACGGGTTTCCGAAACGCTGGAGGTGCGGCAGGCCGGCAGCATCGATCTGGGACGCACGGAACTGGATCCGTTGTCCACGCCTTGGCGCCGTACCGTGATGACCTTCGGCGCGATCGACGCGGCGGATGCGGCGCGCCTCTCGCGGTGGAAAGTAACGGGTGACGGAATCACCGGCAAGAACATTCTCCGCACGGTGATTGTGGACACCGCGCAAGGTACGGTCGACGTCGAGCTGCGTTTTGCGGGCACCTTCATGTTGCTCCGTTGAGCGCGGCAGGGATGCGATCCGATTTCACGCGCGGGCCAGTGCGGTTTGCGTTGGTCCGCGCATCACAACGTCATGCGGCGTGGCCGCGTGGCAAAATCGAATAAGGGGATACAGGGATGAACAATCCAATTTGGCTAATGACCTCGGCTTTTCCGAAACTCACCTTTGCGCAGGTGGTGAAGCGCGCCAAGGCTGTGGGTGCTCAGGGGCTTGAGTTGTGCGTGTTCCGGCGCGACGGGTCGCGGCAGGATCATGTGGCCACGCACCTGAATTACGAGACCTTTACGCTGGAGGACGCCCGGCGGGTGCTGGAAACAGCGAACAAAGAGGGCCTGCGTTTTTCGGTCGGCGCGTACGACAATCTGCTCGGCGGCGATCCGGCGGTGTGCGAAGCCAACCGTAACCACATCCTCAAGCTGATCCGCATCGCGCATCTGTTGGGCGGTGACGCCAATGACGTGTGCGTCGGAACGTTCGTGGGCTATAACCATGAACTCGGCAAGGAGGATGGCGGGTTTGCGAAGAACCTCGAATGCTACGCCCGCGTTTTTCGGCCGATCGTCCGCTATGCGGAAGACTTGGGGGTGACGCTCACGTATGAGAACTGTCCGATGGAGGGATGGCGCCCGGCTTCGACTCCCACCACGTACAACAACCTGCCCTGCACGTTAGCGGCGCGCAAGCTGATGTACGCGCTCATTCCGAGTCCGGCGCACGGGGAGACGTATGACCCCTCGCATGACGCATGGCAGCATATCGATCCGGTTGATGTGGTCCGCAACACGGATCTGAACCGGCTACGCCGCGTTCACATCAAGGGGACCCGTAACCGCACGAACAGTCTCGCGGCGATCCAATGGGGACGCCTCTATCCGATGCAGCAGGTGGACGCGAAGTTGGCCAAACGCGCAGGGGTGTGTCAGCCCGCGTCCGAGTGGGACCGGCACCACTACGATCCGAAACTGCCGGGCTTCGGCGGTTCCGACAGCATCGACTGGTTCGCGTTTTTGAAGACCCTGATGGAGCTCGGGTTTGACCGGCCGTTCGTGATCGAGAACGAGGCCGACAATTCGTCGCACACAGGCAATGCCGCGGCCACGCTTCAGGGGTTTGCCGCCACGGTGATGGCGTTGGCGCCTGCGGTTTGGCCGCTGGACGCGGAGAAGGGGTGGTGTTTCAACGCCAAACGGCTGCGTCCGCTGAAGTCGGCGCCCAAGAAGGATGTGCCGGTCGTGACCATGCAGGACTTGATGTAACGCAGACAAGCCGATGATCATGATCTGCGGGAAGGCTGCGGAGTGACGGGCGCATCCGGCCAGAAATAACCGCAAGGCGTGTCGGGCGCGATCCAGTCGCGCTCGGCCAGATCGCGCGCGTCGATCGGGAACGTTTTGCAGTTCGGCATGCGGAACCCTTCGTACCGCCAACATTCGGAGTGGCCGTCCGGGTAAACGCGCAACCGTGCGCAACGGTTGGCCACGAGGTGGCAGCATGCACCGCAACGGTTGCACGCCCCTTGTCGGCGCGCAAGGCTGTCGCGCACATAGGCGGGGCGGAAGAGGTTTAGAAAAAAGCGGCGCAGCACACCGCGCAGGAGGAGCAGTCGGGTTCGCGTGTCCGGGATTGAGCAGGACATAAGTTAACCTGGGGTTAAAGGGGGCAGGGGGGTGGCGGACATTGGGGATATACGCTGTTTTGTCATGGTCATCCCGCAGGCTCGAACATGCCGTCGGGCCGTTTGCGCCACGGCACCCAGCAGAGTCCCACGGTGCCGACGGAGAGATCGGACTTCCGCGGCCGCACCGGGCGCTTGACGAGCGACAGCGCTTCGGCCGCGACCGGGGCCTGCAGGGCGGAGAGTTCCCGGTCGAACTGTTCCTGCATGTCGCTCAACCGTTGCCGAAGGGTTTCGAGATTTTCGGAGGCGCGCGCGACGTCCCCGCTCTCTTTGCGGATCCGTCCCGCGCTCCGCATGGCGGTCGTGGCACGTCCGACTGTTCCGACCGGGGCGCCCCCGCGGCCGAGGAACGCGCCCAGCAGTGTGGCGCCGAACGCAAGCGCGGTATTGAATTTCTGCTGGCCCGCCTGTTCTTTTTCGCGCGCCACGCGCTCTTCCGCACGCCGGATCTGGTCCGTGAGGGTCTGGAACTTCGGCGCGTACGCGGCTTTCCACTTTGCGAGTTCGGCATCACGCTGTTCACGCAACCGCAGGATGATGCGCGCACGGAAGTCCCCTTCCGACTCATCCGGCATCGCGGCGAGCTTCAGATCCGGGTAGGTGAGCAGCTCGAACGTGTGGGTCTGGTAGAGATGACTTTCCAGATCCTTGGCCCAGGACGCGAGTTGTTTGGACCCCGGCAGGTGAACGGGCGGTGTTTCGAACGCCACCGTCGGCAAGGGTTGAGGATCCAGAAGGGCAGAGGAGGTGCCGCGCCGGATTTCGCACTCCTCCCAGGCGGCGCGGGCACCCTCATCCAGAAACGGCGCGAGCGCGATCCCGTTCATCCAGAAGTCGAGCCCCGCTTTCGCATCGACAAAGCGCATGTTGACAAGGCCTGCCGCCATCGGTCGGTAAACCAGGTCGGCGGAAAATGACGCGCCGGGGCGAAGGTGGAAGACGGGCAGGTCCGGGGGTAGGGGATGGGCTGCGGCTGGGGGTAGGGGTGTGGCGGCAGTCGGAAAAGACGCGCCGGAAAGCGCCGCCGTCTGCGTTACGGGTTGCGCCTCGGGGATCGTGTCCCGCGGCGGCGCGAGGGTCGCGAGTTGCGGCAGGGTCAGCGGACCGCGCAGGTAACTCAGTGCCCACCGGGTTTGGAACAGCACCGGTTCCTCCTCGTGAACATTGCGCATCAGGAACAGGCGGTTGCCGAGACCGGCCAGAAGCTGTTCGGTCCGTGCGCGGTCGAAGCCGGCGCCGCTGCTTGCGGCCGCGCCCTCCAAGCCTTCGATCACCCGTTTCTTGTCGCGTTCGGTCTGAAGCCTTCCAATGAACCAGGTGCCGCAGTTCGAAAGGCCTTTGTAGTCCAGATCTACGGGGTTCTGGGTGGCGAGCACGACGCCGAGTCCGTAGGCCCGGGCCTGTTTGAGCAGGGTCAGCATCGGTGTTTTCGAGGGCGGGTTGGCGGTGGGCGGAAAGTACCCGAAGATCTCATCCATGTAGAGCAGGGCCCGGAGGCTGCCGGTGCCGGACTGGGCCCGCATCCATGCGGTGACCTCGTTGAGTAACAGGGTCACGAAGAACATCCGTTCGGTATCGGAGAGATGCGCCAGATAAAGGATCGCATGGCGCGGTTTGCCGGTCGGGGAAAACAACAGGCGTTGCACGTCAAGGGGTTCACCCTCCATCCAGGCGCTGAAGCCGGGCGATGCCAGAACATTGTTGAGGCGCATAACCAACCCCATGCGTTCGGCGGAGGGATAGAAGGTTTCGAGGTCCAACACGCCGACACGGGCGAAGGGCGGTTTCTGCACGTCACGGATCAGGGCGGCAAGATCCAGATCACGGCCTTCCCGCCAAGCGTGACAAAACAGATTGGAGAGCAGGATAGCGTCGCGGCTCTGAACAGGATCCGCATCGAGGCCGAGCAAGCCGAGCAGACCGGACACGGCCGTCAAAACCCGGTCGTGCAACGCCGCATCGTCGCTCCGGAGTGCCGGGGGGGGCGCGGCGAACGAACGCAGGATCTGGAGCGGACGCACGGAAGCGTGACCGGGAGTGTAAATAACGAACTCCGCGCCGTCCCGCAATCGGCGGATGCGGGAGGGGTCCTGACCCCACTCGACGAGTCCGTTGCGCCAGGTTTGAGCCGTGGCCGCCGCGAGATCTGCGAGGCTCACTCCTTTGCGTGTGGCTTCGGAGGGATCGACCCAGGGCTGAAAGGCATCAGGCGTGAGGTCCGGGAACTGCAACATCAGATTCGCGAGATCTCCCTTTGGATCGATCAGGATCGCGGGAATCCCGTCGATCGCCGCCTCTTCGAGCAGCGAGATGGCGAGGCCCGTTTTGCCGCTTCCGGTCATGCCCACGATCATGGCGTGGGTCGTCAGGTCTTTTGCGTCATACAAGAGGAGGTTGTCTGTCCGCGCCCCTGCCGCGAGATCATATTCCTTACCTAGATAGAACGAGCCGAGTTTTTCGAAGTTTTGCATGGTTTGCTCCCTGTTACAAGCTGTGCCCCTCATTGTTTTCCGGTGCAGGCGCGTATGGCGCGGCCTCGTATGCCGTCACTCCCATTCAATCGTGGACGGCGGTTTGTTCGTGATGTCGTACACGACGCGGTTCACTTGCGGCACCTCGCGGGTGATCTGTTCGGAGACGGATTCCAGCACATCCAGCGGGATTTTCACAAATTGCGCGGTCATGAAGTCCGATGTCTGCACTGCCCGAAGCGCGACGGTGTAGGCATAGGTTCGGGCGTCCTGGCTGACACCCACCGAACGGCTGTCGGTCAACACGGCAAAATACTGGTTGGCCTGCGTTTCCAGATCCGCCGCCACAATCGCGTTCCGGAACAGGAAGTCCGCTTCGCGCAAAATATCGAGTTTCTCCCGGGTGACTTCGCCGAGGCAGCGCACACCCAGACCAGGGCCCGGAAACGGCTGGCGCATGGCGATCGCGGCCGGGATTCCCAAGGCCAGTGCCACCTGACGCACCTCATCTTTGAACAGATATTTCAAGGGCTCCACCAACCCCTTGAATGCGATGCGGTCAGGCAGGCCGCCGACATTGTGGTGGGCTTTCACCGGTTTTCCGCCGTCCCATCCGCTTTCGATGATGTCGGGATAGATGGTCCCCTGCACCAGGAAATCCGGCTCGCCCGCCGCGGCGGCCTCTTCCTCAAACACGCGGATGAACTCCTCGCCGATGATCTTGCGTTTGTGTTCCGGGTCGGTGATGCCCGCCAGCCGCGCAAGGAAACGCTCCGCCGCATCGACATGGCGCAACGGGATCCCGAAACGGTCGCGGAACACAGAACAGACCTCATCCGATTCACCTTTGCGCATCAGGCCGTGATCCACGAACACACAAGTGAGCCGGTCGCCGACCGCACGGTGCGCGAGCAGGGCGCAGACCGAAGAGTCGACTCCCCCCGACATCGCCAGCAGAACCCGGTGCGATCCCACCATCCCGCGGATTTCGTCGATCGCCTCGCGGATGAACGCTTCGACCGTCCAATCCTGACGCAAGCCGCACTGGCTGAGGAGAAAGGTTTCGAAGGTCGCGATCTCGCAGGGCAGATCCGACAGATCCAGAACCGGGACTCCCCATGCAGCGGGATCCGTCGCGGGCGAGCGTTTGAGGGTGTTCGCGCCGAACTCTGCGCCGCGCTGCAGCACCAGCGCTTTGGGGCGGAGGGCTTCGATCCGTTCACGCGCGGCGGTGCAGGGGAGCACTTCACAATAGATGTTGAGCTGCCGGATGAGTTTGGCCGCAGCCTGGCTGTTGATGGCGCCGAAATCAAGAATCACAACGGTGTCATGTGTCTGCTTCACGGGTCCTCCATACCGATTGTTGGGCGGAACACCGGTTTACCCCGGCATCCATAAAAACAGATCATAGCAGGAAATACGGCAGGGGAACAAGCGGAACACGGACGCATTCCCGTTCCGAACGTGATTTCGTCCTCTTTGGTCTTGCTTTTCGTCTGCGGAACCCCAATACTAAAACTTTTTACCCTTTTCAGAGGCGGAAAACATGAGTCAAAAGCATGCCCGTGCGGACGAGTCGGCCAAAACGGATTTGAAAACCATTCCGGAGAACCTGCCGGAAGAGTTGCTGCCCTTGTATGACTGGTGGCGGTCGAAGGGTCCGCAATCGCTGATCACCTTCGGTGCCGTTGTGCTGGTTTGCGGTGCGGTCTGGGCGTTCAAGTACTACCGTACGGCGAAAATCGCGGCCGCCAATCAGGCGTTCCTCCAGGCTCATTCGTTGGAGGACCTCGAGGGTGTGGTGGCGCAGTACGGCTCGTTCAAGGCCGGAAACGCCGCGCGGCTGCGTCTGGCCAAAGCGTATTTCGATGCCGGGAAGGCACAGGAGTCACTCGACCTGTACGAACTCTGCCTGAAAAAAGGCGCGCCGCAAGGGTTCCGGGAGATCGCGGAGTTGGGCCGCGCGCATGCGCTGGAAGCGCTGAACCGTCTGGATGACGCGCTGACCGCCTATCAGGAATTCGAGCGTGACCGGACGGATCATTTTCTGCAGCCGCAGTCCGTGATGGGGATCGCGCGTGTGTTGACGTTGCAGGGTAAAAAGGACGAAGCCCGGAAACGGCTGGAAAACCTCAAGGCCGCAAAAACGGGTGACGCGACCTGGGAGATGGCGGTCGCCCAGCTTCAGGGGGTTGTCGACCGGTATGAGCCGCGCGCCGCGCGTTCGCTGTTCGATGCCGCGGATCAGGCCGCGCAAAGCGTGCCGCCTGCGTTAGCCGTGCCCGGTGCCGTGACACAGTCGGCGCCCGCTGCGGTTTCCGCGCCGGAAAAATGAGCGAGGCGGGATCCGTTCGTATGCCGCGGCCCGACGCGGTGCGTCAGATCGAGTAGTCGTTGGCTGTGGCGGTCGCGTCCGCGCAACGGCGGAGTACGGTTTCCAGCGTTATGCCTCGCAGCACGTCCTCCATGGCGTTCTGCGCCTCCATCCAGACCGTGCGCGCCACGCAGATGTCCATCTGGTCGCAATGCTTCTTATTCGTGAGGCAGTCCAGCAGCACCACGGAGCCCTCTAGAATCCGCACGATGTCCAGAACCGTGATTTGTTCGGGCGACCGCGCCAGCATGTACCCGCCTTTCGCACCGCGCGTCACACTCAGGAGCCCTGCGGTCTTGAGCGGATTGATCACCTGCCATAAATATTTCACGGAGATTCCTTGGCGTCGCGCGATCTCATTCAGCGTCACCGCGCCCGCGTCCTGATGCAGGGCAATGTCCATCAGGATACGGAGTCCGTACCGTCCCTTGGTCGAGATTTTCACATTTACATCCTTTTTCAGCGCATGTAGGTTTGGGAACGAGGCAGATTCTAACGGATTCGGTCCCAATACGGAACACGAAAATGCCCGCCGTCGGAAACGAAGAAACGGAGGGTGTGAAAAAAACGTTTGCCGGTGAAGCACGGATTGACTATCTGACGGGTTTGATCTAAAATTCCTCATCTTTTTTATTTGAGGTAGAAGGTTTGTTGAAACGGCATGCGAACGAGGGAGTCGTCCCCATGATGGATCAGACAGGATTGTTGCGGGTGGGATGTTGCGTGATGGGGTTAGCTCTGCTGACGGCCCTGGCTCAGGAAAATGCGGCACCTGTTGCGGGTGAGGCGGTGCCTGCGGCGGCACAGGAAAGTGACGCGGCCGCCGTCAAGGTGTTTGATCCGCTCGTGCGCCTGATGAATGTGTTGGGCGTGTGCGAGGTGAACATACCGGGGACGGAGGGGTTCGCGCCGGCGACGAACAACAAATACTATCCGTTGGGAACCGTGTTCCGCATTGGCATGGGCGGGTCGGCCCTGCTGGTGTTCTCCGCTCAGGAGAGCGTCAAGCTCACCGCGAACACGGAGGTTGTGGTGACAGCGCCGGAAAAGAATCCCGAGGCCCGTGTGCTGCGTTTCAGCGGCGGCGCCATGAAGACGACGCTCCGGGATAATCTTCAGGAGGGGCTGTTCGCGATCGAGACCCCCAGCACCACCTGCCGCAATGTGGCGGGTCGGGGAGAGTACACGCTGGTTTGTGATGGTACGCTGGAAACCTTTCAGGCCGCCACGATCACCGGTTCGGCACTTGTGGAGGGCGCGCAATACCACATTCCGGCACTGCGCGCCGCCAATACGGTGAACATTCAGAACGCGCCTGACCGCACGCTCACCCGGCTCACCAGCGTGTCGGGCGATTTCCCGATCGTGCTGGAAAACGGCACCGAGACACCGGTCACCTTCGGCATGACTCCCAAAGCCGTGGTGAAGATCTGGCGTGAGAACGCGCCGGTCGGTGGCCGCCCGATCATCTCGACCTTGGTTGTGAGCCCCACCGGAATCGCCCGGCACCGTTTCGTTTACGCGGAGGGGCGTCCGGACCTGACCACCGGCGAATTGATTGTCCCCGCGGAACCGGAACCGAAAGAAGAGGCGTTGCCAGTTCTTTTGGACGGTGTGGCGCAGGACTCCGCAGCCCCGGCCGTGCCCGCCACGCCTGCGGCGGACGGGCAGAAGGAGCCCTGATCGAAGGGGCGTGTTGTGGGGGATGACCGGCGGCCTGCGCAGCCACCGGTTTTTCTTGTGATAAACGTTGCGCGTACTCAACCCCGTTTGGAAAAAAATCGTGTTCATTTATCATTTCAACCGCCTCATCCGTAGCCGGATTCTCTGGGGCTTCTTCGTTATTGTCATTGCGGTTGCGTTTGTGGCCGTGGATTCCTGTTTCCAGCGGCCTCAGGATCGGATGGCCGCCGGGAAACTGAACGGGAAAACGGTCACCTCTGAGGAGTTCGATCGGGTTGTGCAGACGATCCGCGGATTCGGCCAGAACCGTGACAACACGACCCCCGCCAGCGTGGTGGACCGCCGTGCATGGGAACAGTTGGCGGCGCGGCAGGTGGCGCGGAAAAATGGTTTGGCGGCCAGCCGGGACGAGATCCGCGCGGTCTTGCGTGAGGCGCCGGGTTTTCAGGGCCCCAACGGGTTTGATCTCAACCGCTACCGCGCGGTGCTCGCCGAGCAGGGCTTGACGCCCACCCTGTATGAGAACATGGTGAGCCACCAGTTGGCAATCATGAAAAACGCCGCGCTCGTCGAAACCGCCGCCTGGGTTGCGCCCATGGAGCTGGAGGATGAGCTCGCCGCCATGACCGACATCTTTACGGTGCAGGTCGCCGCAGTCAGCAACCGCTTCGCGGAAGCCGCAATGCCGCTGACCGATGCCGATTACCGAAAGTATTATGAGGAGAACAAGGACTCGTTCGCCCTGCCGGACCGGATGTCCGTGCGGTATGTCATGATTCCGGTCTCCAATTATCTCGCGGCCGTTTCCGTGCCCGAGGATGACCTGCTGGAATATTACGACAGCCACGCGAACACCTATACCCGGACCACCACCAACAACACGACGGAACCGATCCCCTTTGCCGAGGTGCGCACGAACATTCTCGCCGAACTGATGCTGGAGGAGGCCCGGTACTGCGCGGAGACGAGTGTCACCTTCACCGTGTACGGCAAGCTGACCGCGGCGGGATCCAATGCGCTCGATCAGATTTCAATGCAGCAACGCCTGCCCGTCAAACGTTCTCCGCTCTTCGGCGCTGAGGAGGCGTTGTTCTGGGTCGAGGACAGCAAGGCATTTGCGGATGCCGCCTTCGAATTGGATCCCGAGCGCGCGGATTCACGCTTCGGTATCGTCAAGGGGCAGCAGTTCATTTACGTGATCGAGCCGCTGGAACGTTCGGAAGCGCATACGCCGACGTATGAGGCGGTCTTGGAAGAGTTGAAGCCGAGAGCCCAAGCCAAGGCGCGTACCGAGAAGTTCGACAATGTTGCCAAGACGTTGCGGGAGGATCTGTTGAAGCGCCTCGGCGAAGGCAAATCGTTCGCCGAAGCTGCCCGGGAAAAAGCGCTCAACGTCACCACGGCCCTCACGTATACGGTCAGTGACATCCAAAACCAGAAGTTTGAGAACAGTTTCTCGATCGCCTACGGAGCCATGACGCTGCGCAAGGGCGAGCTTTCCGAGATCATTCCGGTCTCCGCGGCCCGCGCGCTTCTGGTTTATGTGCAGGACCGCCAGCCGGGTGACGCACTGGCGGCCGAGATGATGCGCGCGCAAATCCGGAACGCCATCGCGCGCCGCCGCAACGCCAACCTGTTCGACGCATGGCTCTCCTGGAATCTCTCCTGTCAGGATTTCCAACCGACCCGTCCTCTTGATGATGAGGAGGATGGGGAAACGGAGAAGATCACCGCTCCTGCGGAAGACGACGACGCGGGCTGAACAGGGGGCTTACTGTGCCGTGTGCCTCGGATTTTCGGTTCCGGGATGAACAACGGGCTTGAAGTCCGACCTGACAGTCATTATCATAACCCCCACTTTTTGCGCCTGTAGCTCAACCGGATAGAGTGTCGGCCTCCGAAGCCGAAGGTTGTGGGTTCGACCCCCGCCAGGCGCACCAGTTTCAACATGAAGCGTCGCGGTGGCGCGGGATCGGACAGGGGGGGTTGCATGTCGCTCTCTTCAGATATCTGGCGGATTAACATCAATGTCCGGGATCACATCATTTCACATTATACCCCGTACGACGGGGATGACGCGTTTCTCGCCCCGGTGACCGGGCGGACCCGGAAACTTTGGGATCAGGTGCGAGGCCTGATGGAGGAGGAACGCGCCCGAAACGGCATTTACGACATTGACAACAGCCGCATCTCGACCATCACCTCGCACGCGCCCGGATACATCGACCGCGAACTCGAACAGATCGTCGGTATCCAGACCGACACGCCGCTTCAGCGGGCCATTATGCCCTTTGGCGGCATCCGTATGGTCGAGTCCTCCCTCAAGGCGTACGGCCGGGAGCTGCCGCAGGCGATCCAAGATGTCTTCAGGTTCCGCAAGACCCATAATGACGGGGTGTTTGACGCGTACTCGGATGAGATGAAGCTCGCGCGTCACAACGGCATCATCACCGGTCTGCCCGACGCCTACGGCCGGGGGCGCATCATCGGCGATTACCGGCGCGTGCCGCTGTACGGACTGGATTTCCTGATCGCGCATAAAGAGGCGGCCAAGGCGCGCCATGTCTTTGACGCCATGGACATGGAGGCGATCCAGTTGCGGGAGGAAATCTCGGAACAGATCCGGGCGTTGCAGGAACTCAAGGCAATGGCCGCCTCCTACGGCTATGACATCGCGCAGCCCGCGCGGGATACCCGCGAGGCGATCCAATGGCTCTATTTCGCCTATCTCGCCGCAGTCAAAGAGCAGAACGGCGCGGCCATGTCGATCGGCCGCATCTCGACCTTTCTGGACATCTATGCGGAACGCGATCTGGCTGCCGGGCGGTACACCGAGGCCGAAATCCAGGAGTTTGTCGACCACTTTGTGATGAAACTCCGGATGGTGCGGTTTCTGCGGACGCCCAATTATGACGCGCTTTTCTCGGGTGACCCCACCTGGATCACGGAATCGCTCGCCGGGATCGGCGTGGACGGCCGGCACATGGTCACCAAGATGACCTACCGGTTCATGCACACGCTGGTCAATCTCGGGCCGGCCCCCGAACCGAACATGACGGTGCTGTGGAGCCCGCGCCTGCCCGAGCCCTTCAAGCGGTTCTGCGCCCGGCTCTCCATTGCGACCTCGTCCATCCAGTACGAGAATGACGAACTGATGCGGGAGAAGTTCGGGGATGATTACGGGATCGCCTGTTGCGTTTCCGCAATGCGGATCGGCAAGCAGATGCAGTTTTTCGGTGCGCGGGCCAATCTGGCGAAAGCCCTGCTGTACTGCATCAACGGCGGCAAGGATGAGATAACGGGGCAGCAGGTCGGCCCCGAGATGGCCCCGGTCACCTCCGACGTGCTCGATTATGAGGAAACCGTGCGGAAATTCGACCAGATCTGCCGTTGGCTCTCCCGGCTCTACATCAATACCCTCAATGTCATCCACAGTATGCATGACAAGTACTGTTATGAGCGGTTGCAGATGGCGTTGCACGATGAGGATGTCTTCCGTACGGCAGCCTGCGGCATTGCCGGGTTGTCGGTGGTGGCGGACAGTTTTTCGGCGATCAAGCACGCCAAGGTCCGTCCGATCCGGGACGCGCGCGGTTTGGCCGTCGATTTCGAGATCGAGGGGGAATATCCCACCTTCGGAAACAACGATCCCCGGGTGGACGAGATCGCCGTCGAAGTGATCAAGACCTTCATGGGGCGGCTTTCGAAACATCGCACCTACCGCCACGCCAAGCCCACGCTTTCGATCCTCACCATCACCTCCAACGTAGTGTACGGCAAAACAACCGGTTCGACGCCGGATGGGCGCAAAAAGGGCGAACCGTTCGCGCCCGGCGCGAATCCCATGCACGGCCGCGATTCACGCGGGTGCATCGCTTCCATGAAATCGGTGGCGAAACTGCCCTACGACCACAGCGAGGACGGGATTTCCTTCACCTTCTCGATCGTGCCGAACGCGCTGGGCCGCACACCCGGCGAGCGGGTCGAAAACCTGGTCGGCCTGCTGGACGGTTACTTCAGCGAGAAGGGCCACCACATCAATGTGAACGTGCTGGAGCGCGAGATGCTGCTGGATGCCATGGAGCATCCGGAGAACTATCCGCAACTCACGATCCGCGTCTCCGGATATGCGGTGAACTTCATTAAACTCACGCGCGAACAGCAGTTGGATGTGATTCACCGTACCTTCCATAAGACCTTCTGAACCCCCCGAGCGAGGAGAAACCGTATGCGACCTTTGATCCGTCTGAATGTCAGCCTGTTGCTGGTGCTGGTGTGTTGCTGGAGCGGATGCGGCAAGAAATCCGAACCCGCCGCTGAAGTGGAGTCCGCCGCGAATTCCGCGCCGACCGCCGGTGTCACGTCGCCGGACTATGTGGTCGCGAAAGTCAACGGGACGCCGCTGACGTGGGAGGAGATGGACCGCCGCGCCATGGGCTATCTCAAGGATGACGTGGAGGTCAACCATCTGGTCATCCCGTCCAACCGGCTGGAAGAGGCCCGCGAACACTTCCGCCGTCGCGCGATCAACGCCTTCGTGTTCAAAACCGTCATGCTGGATGAGGCCTTGAAGCGGAAGATCGCGGTGACCGAGGCGGATCGGCAGGCCGGTCTGCGTGCGTTGCAGAACACGCTCAAGTCCCGCAACTGGACCACCAACGATTTTTTCGAGAGGGGACCGCAACCCCCCCGGATGATGCGGCGCGAGTTCGAGGACGGTCTGATCATCGACAAGCTGCTCAAACGTGAGGTGCGGGACAAGATTCGCGTCGAAGAAGCGGAATTGACGGAAGCGATAGGGGTGCTCCACGAAACCAACCAGCTCCGGCGCGCGCGATTGGAGACGATCCGCAAACAGTTGTTGGACGGGGCGGATTTCGCGGATATGGCGCGTAACGTTTCCGAGTGCCCGAGTGCCAAGGACGGCGGGGATCTCGGTGAATTCGCACGCGGCAAGAAGGTCAAGCCGTTTGAGGACGCCGCCTTTTCGCAAAAGATCGGCGAGATCGGGCCGGTGATCGAGACGCGCTTCGGTTATCACATCATCAAGACCACCTCCCGTATGCCGGCTAAAGTCGCGACCTCCACTACGCCCGCGGTGCCCGAAACCGTCCGCGCGTCCCATATTTTGATCAAATCGGTGCCTGTCAACCGGAGGCGCCTGAGTGACACCATTCTGCGCCGCAAATACAACACAGGCGTGGAAACCTTCTTTGCCGAGCTCAAAAAGAAGGCGGAGATCACCTGTTACCTGTACCAGGACATGACCTTCTGAAAAAAGGAAACGAAATGATGAAAACAATGCTGGCGTTGGGGTGGGGGTTCGGGGTCGTCATTCTGGCGTGTGCCGGAGAGCGAGTCGCGCTGTGGCCGGAAGGGAAGATTCCGGATTTCCAGCCTCGGCAGATCGCGGCGACCACGCAGGAGGTCAAAGAGCCGGGATTCAAACCGGCGGAGCGCGTGATGCCGTATCTCGACTGGTATGAGGCGCCGGCACAAAAAAACGGCGCGTGCATGCTGTTGATTTCCGGAGGCGGTTATCAGAGCTGCTGCGACGGGGTCTGGATTGACCGGGTCGCCAAGAAGCTGATCGATCTCGGGTTTGTCTGTGTCAGCCTCACCTATCGGACACCGCGTCCGCAAGGTCTGCCGATCTATCAAAGCGGGTGGCAGGACGGACAGCGCGCTGTCCGCCTTGTGCGTAACGAGGCGCAGAAGCGCGGATTCGATCCGGAGAAGATCGGCGCGTTCGGCTTTTCCGCAGGCTCGCACCTGACGGTCTTGCTCGCCACAAGCGCACTCACGCCGGCGTACGGGCCGGTTGACGACCTCGACCGGCTTCCGTGCCACATCAACTGGGCCGTGCCGATCTACACCGCCTACGCGCTCACGGACGGGCTGACCGGTCCCAACACGCGCGATGGCGATGCCATCGATGTCAAACTCACGGACGTGTTTAAGTTCGATGCGAAGACCTGCTCGATGGCGCTCTTCCACGGCGGGATGGACGCCTATTCGCCGAACGGCTCCACGCAGATTTACCGCCAACTCCGCAGGATGAAAATCCCCGCCGAGATTCACCTTTTCGCGGATCGGCCGCACGGCTTCATGGGTAACCCAGACAAGGGTGAACAAGGCACCGCCTACGACAATTGGCTCGACCGGATCGCCGAGTACCTTCGCCAGATGAATTTCGACGGACGCCTCGGCGAGGAAGTCGACCTGATGACCCGTTATCCGAATGACGATGCCCGCGACGGGTATCGCAAAGAACCGGTCTGGCCGGAAGGCCGGATGCCGGATGTGCAGACGAATCAGGGTTTGCCTTATCTCGAATGGCACATGCCGAAGGAGCGTAAGACAAAGGCGATCCAAATCATCTATTCGGGCGGCGGCTACGGTGGCAACAGTCCTGACGGTTTCGAGGTCGCGCCGACGCGGCGCTTCCTGAATGAAAAAGGTATGACGGTCGTGACGATGAAATATCGCACGCCGCGTCCGCTGGGCGGATTGGCCAAACACACGACCGCATGGCAGGACTTGCAACGCGCCGTGCGGGTCGTCCGCAGTCAGGCCGCGGCGTTGGGGCTTGATCCCGACCGCATCGGTATCATGGGCTCCTCGGCCGGCGGACACTTGACGCTCATGGGCGCGACCAGTTCGAAACGACGTTCGTATTGGCCGATCGACGACCTCGATAAGATTCCCTGTAACGTGCAGTGGGCGGTCGCGATCTATCCGGCGTACGCGCTTACGGACGGTTCGAACGCTCCGAACGCGAAGGGCGGCAACGAGGACGATTCGCGGCCCGTTCCCGAATTCTCGTTCGACCTCGCGACGTGTCCGATTCTGTTCATCCACGGCGACGCGGACAGCTGGGCGCCGATGAATTCGGTGAAATGCTGGGAGCAGCTTCGCCGGATGGGGATCCAGTCCGATCTCCACACGCTGGCCACACGCAACCACTGCTTCCAGCGGAAAGCCTCCCCGGGTACCGGTAGTTACACCTGGATGGGCCGTATCTGGGAATTCATGAACCACAAGGGGTTCAACAAGTGACACGGCGCTGAACCGCCGCAATTCTGGTTTCAAGGTTTCTGGTTTCATGGTTTCATCCAAATCGGGGTCGGGATCGCTATCGGGATCGGGATCGATCATTTAACCACGGAACACCACCGCCTCACAGTCTCACAACCTCACAGCCTCACCGCCTCACAGTCTCACCGCCTTTAAGATTGCGGGCTCCGCCCGCATCTCAATACGGTGCGGCGGGGACCGCGACAAAACTCAATGTTTACGGGGCTTTGCTAGAATTTTACCCGTTCAACTGCTCCTTTTGAGCTGAAAGGTCAAGTGCTCTTTTGG
>Ga0209718_1001245_pt1 | contig 29802 bp, 21 predicted proteins | sample AD_JPNAS1_MetaG_FD_184420 | JGI IMG/M metagenome (GOLD analysis project Ga0209718, IMG submission 184420) | Active sludge microbial communities of municipal wastewater-treating anaerobic digesters from Japan - AD_JPNAS1_MetaG (SPAdes) (version 2) | ecosystem: Engineered > Bioreactor > Anaerobic... | reverse complement strand
CGACTGCTCGACGACGAGGCATTTTTTCAACGAAGCGAAGAACTCTTGGTACACCTGTTCGGCGACCGGATAGAGCAGGCGCGGGATGAGGACCTTCGCCTTGATGCCTTCAACGCGAGCCGCGCGCAGAGCCTCAAGGGCCACGCCGGCGATGCTGCCCCAAGCGATCAAGCCGAGGGGCGCATCCGCGTCGCCCTCGGTGATGAACAGATCGCGGCGCTGCGTGAGTGGGTTGAGCTTGTGCAGGCGTTTGTCGTTCATCTTGGCGTGCATTTCTCCGCTGCCGGAGGGCGCGCCCTTTTCATTGTGCTCGATGCCGGCGGCGAGGTAGTTGCCGCCCTTCATGCCGGGGTGGCTGATCGGGCTGACGCCGGACTCGGTGAGCTTGAATCGCGTGTAGTTCTCCAGCTCCTGCGCAGTCGGGCGGAGGCGCTCGACGAGTTTCAACTTGGAGGTGTCGACGCGGTCCACGATCTCCTTGCGCTGCGCGAGCTCCTGGTCGGAGAGCACGATGACGGGGGTCTGGAACTGCTCGGCGATGTTAAACGCCTCGACGGTGATTTCAAAAGTGTCGGCCACGCCCATGGGGGCGAGGATGGGGCGAACCGTGTCGCCATGCGCCGAGAAGGCCGCGGCAAAGAGGTCGGCCTGCTCACGCTTGGTGGGCATGCCCGTGGAAGGGCCACCGCGCTGGACGTTGACACAGACCAGCGGGAGCTCGGCGACGCTGGCCAGGCCGAGGGCTTCGGCCTTGAGAGAGAAGCCGGGGCCGGAGGTGGCCGTCATGGCTTTGGCGCCACCGAACGAGGCGCCGATCGCGGCGGCGACGCCAGCGATCTCGTCTTCGGCCTGGAGGACGGTGCCGCCGTACTTCCAGATCTCCTTCTGGAGATACTGCATGATTTCAGAGGCGGGCGTGATCGGGTAACCACCGAAGAATTTGCAACCGGCGAAAATGGCGGCGGCGCCGCACATCTCGTTGCCGTCGGTGAGGACCTTGCCGGCCTCGGCGGCGTGCGCAGCGGGGGCGAGGCGCTTGGCCTGGGGGAGCGGGTTGGCCTTGGCGTACTCGATGCCGGCGGCAAAGGCGCGGTCGTTGCCGGCGAGCACCTCGGCGCCCTTCTTCGCGAATTTCTTGTGGATGCCCGCGATGATCGCTTTTTCCGCGAGGCCGAACCATCCGGCGAGCAGGCCGAGCACGACATTGTTTTTCGCGAGCTGGGTGCCGGCGGCCTTCATGGCGATCTCCTCCATCGGCACGGCGATGGCGACGGCCGGCGGGGTCTTCAGCGGGACGGCCGCGGGCTCCACCTTGGTCTTGGCCTCGTAGATCACGATGGTGTTCTCATTCGTGGGCAACTCGCCGCCAAAGCGGAGAAAATCCTCCCAGTTGAGGGCGACGGCCACATCGAGCGCACCGCCAGGATTAAGCACGGGGGTCGTGGCGACACGGAGCCGGCAGGAGGACTCGCCACCGCGAATCTGGGAGCCGAAACTCTTGGTCAGGATGGCGAAGTAGCCCTCCTTGGCAGAGGCGCTAATCAACGACTCACCTGCCGATACGATGCCGTCGCCACCAGAGCCAGCCATGCCAATAATCAGATCGTGCAACATAATAATAAAGGTTTCCGAAGGAGTGGCCTGGGGTTCAAGCAAAACCTCCGGGCGAGGGCAAAACTCCCCCAAGTGCGCGCGATTCTCAAGAGGCACCGGCCATAAAAACGGGAAACGCCGTGGCGCCGCGACGCTTGCGCCCAATAAAAAACGCCGGGCAAAAAGCCCGGCGTGAAACGAAGGCAGCGGACGCGAGAAACGATCAGAGCGCCCAGCGCACGGCCACCGTGAACAGGTTTTGATCGAAGTCGCGGTCGGGATAGATGACTTCGTCGAGCCGGTTGTGCGTATCCACATACACGTAGTCGGCCGTGAGGGAGAGCTGTTTCGAGAAGTCGTACTTCACGCCGAGCGAACCACCGAAGAGCCAGTCCTTGCGCGTGGCGGGCGCATCGTAATCCGAGCCGGAGGCACGGGCGCCCACCGAGGCGGAAAACGCCGACGAGAACTTGTGCCGGTAGGTCAGCAGATAGGTGGAGTCACGATAGGCGGTGAGCCCGGTGCTGGAGACCCAGTGCCAGACTTTATGCGTCAGGGTCAGGCTGTCCTCCTTCGAAAGGTCCGCGGTGAGCGAGCCCTCCGTGTGGAGCCACGTGTGGTTCTTTTCGTTGATGCCGCGGACATCGGCCGTGTAGCGGCGGAAGTCGGGACCGATGGTGAGGTCGGCCTTGAGCCACGGAGTGAGCTTGCCCTCCACGCCGACGAGCAGGCGGTGATAGGTGCTGCTGTTGCTGCGAGCATCCCACGCCATGCGACCCTGATGCTGGCCACCGTAACGATAGCCAAAAGTCATCGCCCAGTCTTTTTGCACTTTGTAGCCGAAATCCAGACCGAGGTTGGCGTCGTGGCGGTCGATGAAGTTCTGCCAGCCACGGTAGGCGCCAGTGGCCACGTGGTGGTCAGTGTGAAGATCGTAGTGGAGGAGGTTGCCGACGGCGCGCAGGAACCACTGTTCGTCGTCGTAGCGGATGCCAAACTTGGCGCGATCCTGGAACTGCTCGCGACGCTCGCGGGCCATAGCGTTGCCGTAGGCGCTGTTGCGCAGGTAGCGTGGCGTCGACTCCGAGCCGTCGACCCAGAGGAAAGCGTTGTCCCAGGTGGTGGACCAGGCGCCCGATTTCGTCTTCAGCGCAAAGGTGATCGTGTGGCGCTCGTGGCTCTCGTCCTCGGCATCGTCGTCCCAATAAAAGGCGTAGTCGCCAGCGTAGCCGACCTTGAAGGCACTGATCGCGGCATCGTCGCCGATCCCGAGGGCGGACTTCAGGTCAAAGGTGACCTTGGGGCTGAGGGTCGTGACCCAGGATTCCACGTCGGCCACCGGATCAAAGCCGGGCACGCTGACCTCGGCGCCGTACACGTTGGAGTTGTACGATTGTGCCGCAGTGACCGAAAGGTCGCTGAGCCAGGCGGGCTTGCTGCCGCCGTCGGCTGACCAAAGGGCGGACGCGAGGCCGCTCACGAACACGGTGGCGGCGACCAGAGGGCGCCACGCCGGACGAGGGAGTTGGATGGTGTTGGTTTTCATACGGCAAAAATGGGTAATGGCGGCGCCGCAGCGCGACCGGCGTGAAAAGCACGCGGCAAGGGTTATCTATCGGCCAGCTCCGCAACAAGCTGAGGATAAGCTTATCAGGGTTTTCGCACCCATCCTAAGCCCTGCCCTCACCACGGCGCCCCGACTACGCCTGCGACGCAGGCTCCTCGGGCGGCGGCGGCACCACGCGCGCGTTGACCGTCTGCTGGTAAATCACCGAGGCCTCGATGCTGAGCGTGTCCACGAACTTCTTCATCGCCGGGGTCAGCGCACGGCCCTTCCGGTGGAGAATCGCCAGCGGCCGCGTGAAGTCCTTGCTCTTGAAAGGCACGATGGCGAGCGCCCCTTGGCGCCCCTCGTGCATCACGGTCGCCTGCGGCACAATCGCGATGCCGTGGTCGATCTCCACGGCGCGCTTCACCGTCTCGATGTTGTCGAATTCCATCACCGGATCGATGTCGATGTGCCGCTCGCGAAAGATGTGGTCGACGGCCTTGCGCGTCGGGATGTCGGGGTCGAAACCGATGAACCGGTGCCCCTGCAACTCCTCCGGCTCGATCTCCGTGCGCCGAGCCAGCGGATGCTTCGGATGCGTAATCAGCACCAGCCGGTCGTTGCGAAATGGCACGATCTCGATGTGACGCGTCTTGACCGGAAACGCCACCAGCCCGAAATCCACCGAGTTATGCAGCACGTCCTCGTACACAAGATTCGACCGGCGGTACTCCACGCGGATGTTTACCGAGGGAAAATCGTGCAGGAACTTTTTGATGTACGGCGGCAGCTCGTGCAGCCCGATCGAGTACACCGTCGCGATCCGGATCGTGCCGCTGATGATCTTCTTCATCTCCTGCAGCTCGTTCGACATCTTCTCGTACACGTAGAGCAGCTCCTTGCACGACTCGTACACGCGCTGCCCCTCCCTGGTGAGCTGAAACTGCTTCTGGCTGCGGTCGATCAGCAACGCCTTGAAATGCCGCTCCATCGTGCGAGCCTGCTGGCTCACCGCCGACTGCGTCACCCCGTTGAGCTTGGCCGCCTTCGAAAAGCTCTTCGTCTCGACGAGGTCGGCGAAGATTTTGAAATTTTCGATCTGCATAAGGCCTGCTTGGGTTGAGCCGGGTATGACGAACGCTTATCGGGCCGTAAACTATTAAAAGAACTAACATGCTCCCGAGTTACGAAGATTTTTGCACGCGAGTCGCTGAAGTAGAATCACAAATAAAAGCCGCGTGCGCCCGCGCCGGGCGCCCCGCCGCCGACGTGCGCCTGCTCGCCGTCACCAAAACCCACCCTGCCGCCGCCGCCGAATACGCCGCGCGCTACGGCCTGCGCGCCGTCGGCGAGAACCGCGTACAGGAAGGCATGGAGAAACGCGCCCAATGCACCGCGCCCCTCGCGTGGGAGCTCATCGGCCACCTCCAGTCCAACAAAGCCAAGCTCGCCGTCGCCCACTTCGACCGCGTGCAAAGCGTCGACAGCGAGAAACTGCTGCGCGTCCTCGCCCAGGCCGCCGAAGCCCAGTCCAAGACCCTCCCCGTCCTCCTCCAGATCAACGCCGGCAACGACCCCGCAAAATTCGGCGCCGAGCCCACCGACGCCCCTCGCCTGCTCGAACTCGCCCTGACGCTCCCCGCCCTGCGCGTCGAAGGCCTGATGACCATCGCTCCGCTCTCCGAAGATCGCGATGTGGCCCGCCGCACCTTCGCCAACCTGCGCACGATCCGCGATGCCCTCTCCGCGCAATTCGGCGTCGCCCTGCCCGAGCTCTCGATGGGCATGAGCGGCGACCTCGCCGAGGCCATCGCCGAGGGCAGCACTCTCGTCCGCGTGGGCACCGCGCTATTCGGGCAACGTTAACCCGCTCCGAGGAGCCCCGCCGGCCCAGCGCAGAAGCCACTCTCGGTGACCTCTGCGCCCCGGTGTTTTACAAATCAGACCGCCGCCGCGATGGCCGCGCCCACGCCGGAGCCGTCCTTCGCGAGGATCGTCGAAACCTGCGCCGCACGCACGCCGAGCGCGCCTCGCAGCCCCTCGGAAATCATCGCCGCGTAGCCCGGCATCTTCTCGTAGAGCGAGCCGTCGATCGCGATCACGTGGCGCCGCTCCAACGTCGGATCGATGTGCAACAACGCACCGGCAAACGTCGCCGCCACCAGCCGGGCCGAGCGCGTGGCAACGAGCGTCACGGCCGCCTTGACCGCCGCCAGCAGCTCCGGCGTGCACTCGGTCGCGCCGAGGCGCTCCACCATGAAAGTCTTCGTCGCTGAGAGGTCGCCCTTGTCGGCGAGGATATTGTCGAGGTCGCGCCCCTGGATCAGCTGCCGCTGCGTGAGGCAGGCGCCCCACGCGTAGCCGCCCTGCTCGGCCAGGTCGGCCAGAATCGTGCGCACCACCTCAGCCAGGTAGTAGCCCGACACCATCTTTTCCAGCTTCTGGAAACCGGGCCGGTCGCTCGCCTCGTCGAGTGTGCGATCATGCTTCGTCTGCGGCACCTCGTCGAAGTTGCCCGACTCCATGTTGACGATCATCGGCTGGCCGTTGAGCGGGTGCTTTGGCTCCAGATAACAGGTGTTGTGGCCCGTGCCGCAAATGGAGGCGATGTCCACGTCCGGCTGCCCGTAGGCAGCGGCGAGCAGCGTGCCCACGGTGTCGTTGATCACGGCCTGCGGGCGCACGTTGGTCACGTTGGCCTTGGCCAGCGCCGCCTCCAGCAACGCCGAGATGTCCTGGCCCTCCACGCCGCTCGTCTTGATCTCCTTCGTCCAGTGGATGAGCTGGGCGCGATTGAGCGCGAACTGCTGGCAGGGGAACGAAAACGTGTGCCCGAGCGGGCTCACCACGCCGGGCTGCGCGATCTGCCCGATCTGCTGCGCGATGTAGCCGAAAAGTTTTTCCGCCGGCACGTCGGCCGCCGTGTAGTCGTAGCCCGCGGCGGCGTCCTTCAGCGCGAAACGATTGCGCGCCTGGATCGTGCAGGAGCCCTGGCCGTCGAGCTCGGCCCGCAACACGCGCACATTGGTGCCGCCGAAATCGACCGCGATGGCCGAGCCCTTTTCCTTGCCCGTGGGCCGGTTGATGAACGACGGAAGCATCTTCAGCGAGCTCGGCTGGCCCGCGAGACCGGCGACCATGGCGAGCCGGAAACGCTCGGCGAGCTGCGCGAGTTGCGCATCGGAGACGGTCAGTTGAGACGACAGTTCAGAAGTAAACGCGGAGAGATTCACGGGAGTGGGCTGTGTTGCGCCCCAAGGCATCGCAGCCCGAGCCCCCCCGGGTCAACCCTGCGGTCCACAGAGCCCGTCCGCCGCCAACGGGCTCGACTTGAAAACGCCTTCTCAAACTCGGTGAACAAGCTCGCCAAACAAGGCAGACAACGCAGAACCCACCCTGTAACGAAAAACAAACCGATGCCCGCGTTTATTCCCCGGTTTCATAGACCAAAATTCCATGCGGGCGGGTAATATGGTCTGGAGAGAAAGCATGACACAGAACCCACCCATTGCTTTTGGCGAAGCACACGCCGCCGCTTACGACGAGAAGTCCGCCGCCCTGGCGCCCATGCGTGATGCACTGCATCTGCTCATCAACGCCGTGCTCGCCGACCTGCCCGCTAACGCCCGAATTCTTTGCGTTGGTGCAGGAACCGGCCAGGAGTTGATCTATCTCGCACAGAAATTTCCTGGCTGGCATTTCGCCGCAGTGGAGCCTTCAGCGCCAATGTTGGAGGTTTGCCGCAGAAAAGCCGAAGCGGCCGGCATCATGGGCCGCTGCGAATTTCACCAAGGATATCTGGATTCACTGCCTGCCACAGGGCCATTCGATGCAGCAACTTCATTGCTCGTATCGCACTTCATTCTGACGCCCGAGGCGCGATCGAGCTTCTTCCGCTCCATCGCAGAACGGCTGTTTGCGGACGGATATTTGATAACCGCAGATCTGGCTTCCGATACAACCACCGCAGCATACGAGAGTCTCCTCAAAGTCTGGTTCCACTTAATGCAAAAGACCGGACTTCCCCGCGATCAATTTGAGAGGCTTCGCGCCACCTATCAGAGAGAGGTCGCAGTTCTTCCAGTGGAACAGGTGAGCGACATTATCTCGTCAGGAGGCTTCGCGGCGCCCGTACAGTTTCTTCAGACAGGCCTCATCCATGCGTGGTACGCTCGACGTATCTAGCAAGGAGATCTGCCCCCGGGCCCCCTCCAACACTCGCAGGCGACTCCACTGCGGACCAAGTCCCATCATAGGGGCAACTCGCAGGTGAAGCGCGTGCCCTGCTCCGGCGAGGTTTGAAACGCCACGGTGCCACCGAGCAAAGTCTCGCCGAGCAGCTTCATCGCGTACGTGCCGAGACCGCGGCCGAGTTTGCCCTTGGTGCTGAAATTGCGCTGGAAAATCCGGCGTGCCACAGGCTCCGGGATGTACCCGGGGTTCCACACCGAGAAGCGCACGCAGGCGCCATCCTGCTCGGCCATCACGCGCACCGTACCGCCAGCGGGTGTCGCTTCGAGCGCGTTGATCACCATGTTTGAAAGGATGCGCTGCAGGATCGTGGCATCCGTGCGCAGCACCAGGCCGGGCGGCGGCGCCACACAATCGAGCCGGCGGCCCGCACTCGCGGGATGGTGGCGGACTGCCCCCGAAAGATCGTTGAACAAGCCATCCGCGGGCACCGCCGACGGGCGGCACTGAAAGTTCTTGAGAGAGGAGTGGGCGAGACAGCGTTGCAGCTCGATCTCGCGGGTGAGCCGTTCCGCCAAGTTTAACAATTCGGACGCCAGCGTCGGGTCCGCCCGGGGCGCCGTTTGTGCCAGCAAGCCCGCGCCCACCGACAAGCCGGTGGCGGTGTTGCGCAAATCGTGCAGAAAGGCCTGCTCTATCAACGCCGCACGCTGCTCCTGACTCATATCCTGGATAAACAGGAGCAGGTACCGGGTACCGGCCAGATCAAGCGGCGCGGCACGCACACGAAAAAACAAGTGCTTCCCTCCCTGCGCACTCGGGAGCTCAATGGCACAAAACTGCTCGCAGGGCCGGTCCTTCGTCAGCGCCACCACCTGCGCGATCGCGGCCCCGCAACCCGAGCAATACTCGGACGTGCCGCACCCATCGGCGGCACTTCCGGCATGCGGGCAATGAAGCGCCTCGCCCAGGCGCAACCCAAGCACCTGGCGCACCTCGGCTGTGCCGAGGCTTTCGAGCAGCCGGTGGTTGAGTGCGAGAATCTGGCGGTTTTCGTTGAGCACGGCGACCAGCCCCTGCACCGCCTCCAAAATCCGCCCGAGCAGCGCGTGGTTTGCGACCGCGCCAATCTCCTCATCCAACGCGGTGCCTGCGGTTCGTCCGGGTGGCCGCACGAACGGCTGGGGGTACGCGTCCGGGAAGACTCCTTCCGCAACGGGGTACGGGGTGGGCATGCGCGAAACAGTGCCCAGCAATCCCCGACGCGCAAATCAATAGACGCCCCAAGCCCGTCTCAGCGGGAAACACGAAAGTACAAAGGCACCGACATCCGGGATGCGACGGCCTGGCCATCGCGCAGGCCAGGCTTGAACCTCCACTGGCGAAGGGCGGCGGCCGCGTTCTCCCCAAAGGAGGAGTCGGTGGCAGAAAGCACCACGACGTCGCCGACGCGGCCGTTCTCATCCACAACGAACTGCAGAACAGCCTGCCCGTTGATGCCACGAGCGAGCTCCGAGGCCGGGTATGCGGGTTCGACGGAAGAAAGAAGCTCCGGCCTCACATCGAGGGTGTTGACATCAAAAGTCTGTTCCTCGCGACCATTGAAGATGATCGGGATCCGGACCTGCGAAGCCACAGCGACTCCGTCCTTGAGCGCCGGTTGGAAACGGGAGTGCAACACGGTCTGCACCGCCGAGAGAGACAGGCGGCAATCCTCGCAGCTGGCACGGGCAAACGCAGGCACCCCGTCGGGACCTACGATGGTGTCGACCAAGACCGTGCTCGCCGCAAAATCCCCCTCCTGGGGATCGCGCGGGTCGATGGTTGGATGAAGTTCGACCAGTGCGGGCCGCTTTTCGAGTTTGGAGCCAGGGACCAAGGAGGTCGTCACAGGGTCAGGCTCTCGGGCACCTGCCGCACGCAGCAGCGCCGCACACCGATCGGACTTCCCGACAAGGGCAAGCTGCAACGCCGACCAGCCCTTCGCCGTCTGCCAGTCGGCGGGCATGCCCTCCTTCAACGCCGCCGCCAGAAACACATCGGCATCCATGGCGAGCGCGGCGGTCAGCTCCTCTTCGAAACGAGGGCTGGCAGGGTCCACTTTGGCACCGGCATCGAGCAGTCTGACAACGGTGTCCCGGGCGCCTGCGCCAAGTGCCAGAGCGAGCGCCCCCCCTTGCGCGCCGGCGGAGTCGACCCGCACTCCCGCAGCGAGCAACACCTCCACCGTGGCGGACGAACCGGCAAAGCTGGCGGCATGCAACGCCGTGAAACCGCTCTGCGTCTCCGCATCCGGACTGGCGCCCGCTTCAAGAAGCTGGCGCACGATCGCCACGCGCCCACGACTGGCTGCGGCGATAAGTGGCGTGACGCCCTTCTCACCCGTGGCATTCGGATTGGCTTTGGCGGCCAACAGCTCCGAGACGATTCCCGCATGCCCCTCGCGGGAGGCCACCAGAAGCGCGGGCTGGCCCATCCACGAAGCATTGGGATCGGCGTGCCGCGACAGCAGAATCTGCACGAGCCGGCGCTGGCCGCTCGCCGCCTTGCGCACGAGGAGCCGGTCACGGATGAAATCGTTGAAACCGAAATCGCCTCTGCGAGCCATCAGGAGCTCCACGGCCGGAGTGCAGTCAGCCAGGAGTGCACGAAACAGGGGCGTTTGGTCCCTGTCGTTGCTCGCATGCACGCTTGCGCCAGCCTCGACGAGCAACCGGCACGCCTCGGCATGGCAACCGGCGGCAGCCAGATGAAGCGGTGTGTCCTTCATCGCGTTGTCCGCATTGAGTGGCGCCTTCGCGGCGATCAGACGCTCGACGATCGCGGTGCGCCCATTGCGGGCGGCCAGGTGCAACGGGGTGTCTCCGGCAGACGTCTTCGATTTCGTGACAGCGCCGAGGTGGATCAATGTCTCCAGCGACCGCAGGGCCCCGGCCTGAGCCGCCTGATGAAGAAGCGTGGGCTCCCCTTTGGCCGATGCCGGCACGGCGCCAAGGCGGAGCAACTCGGCGGCGACCGTTTCATCCTGCCCAAGTGCCGCCAGCACGCCCAGCCGATCGGCCGTGGCATTGGCGGCGTCGATCCGTTTGCGCAATGGCTGGCCATCCTCAAACAGCAGAAACACCGGATTGCCCATCGCAGCCTCAGCCGGGAGCTCAAAGGTGTGCGCCTTCCCCTGGAAACCTTTGCCTGTGTAATTTTGGAGAGGGAGCGTGTGAATCGCGACCGGCCTTCCCGCAACCTGCCAGAGGCAGACAAGCACCGCCTTCTCCGGGCTGGCGGGCCGCCAGCGGCCGGATGGACCGGCGGCCCACTCCGCAAATGTGCGGATGCCCACCGCACGCCAACCGGCAGATTTGGCGGACTCGGACGGCGGCGGCACCTCGGTCAGCCCGAAATCGACCGCGGCCTCCACATACTCAACCTGGGCAGACAGGTCGCCAGTCAGTCGCAAGGGTGCCGTTGCCGGAATGATGCAATCACCACCAGGGCCCTGCCCAAGCAGACGCCGCTGGTCGATGCCAAGCACCTTCACCCAGACGCCTTTCACCTGCGCCTCAAGCGCGAGGGGCACGGGCGGCTCCGCAGCTGGCGATGTGGCAAAGCCACAGCAGATGGATACGACAAAAAGAATCACGAGGCTGGCAGCCCTCCGAGGGGTATTCATGCTCGCAGTGAACCCGACCTCCACGATCAGGACAAGCCGAAGCTGGCGGGCACCAACACACTCGGCATTGGACATCGCGGCCCACGCCCGACAGCGAGGTGACCGGACTGCACGCCTAGTGGCACTGCCTCCTAACGCCCTCCGCCGCGCTCCGGGCGGTTTTCGTTCGTGACAACCGGACGTGCGCTTCGTAGCCGATGGGCTCTCTCGTGAGCCCTGAAATCCAACAAGACTTGTTTGGACTCTTCGCGCCGCAACCCGGCGTCCATCACGCTCCGCCCTCACCCCTGGCTCCACGGGCTCCGGAAGCCCCCGCGAGCCCCGCGCCTCACACGGCGCCGGCTCCACTGTCGCTGACGATGACCTCGCCAGCTCCGACCGGCGACGAGATCGTTTTCCAGCGCAGCCTCCGCGCGCGCAACTACCGCCTCACCCTGCGCCGCGACGGCGTGGCCGTCGCCACCATCCCCCTCCGCGGCAGCGAGCGCGAGGCTCGGCGCTTCGTCGAACAACACCTCGACTGGCTCGCGCGTGCCCGCTCGCGGCAAAGCCACAAACCGCGCGGCGCCGATGTCTGGACCATCGGCACACACGTGCTCTGGCGCGGCGCGCCCACCGAGATCCGCCCCGCCCCGGATGCACTCCGCCCCTCCGTGCGGCTGGGCGCAGACACTTTCCGCGTGCCGCAGCTGGCAGGCGACCTCCGCCCTACACTCGAATCGCATTTTCTCCGGCTCGCCAAAATCGAGCTCTCCGGCCGCGCTTGGGAACTGGCCTCGCAGACCGGCCTCGGCGTGCGCCAGATCGTGGTGCGCAACCAGCGCTCCCGCTGGGGCTCCTGCTCGGCCAGCGGCACCATCTCGCTCAACTGGCGCCTCATCCAGACGCCCGACTCCGTCCGCGACTACATCATCCACCACGAGTTGGTGCACCTGCAGGAGATGAACCACTCCCCGCGATTCTGGACGCGCGTCGAGCAAAGCTATCCCGCCTGGCGCGACGCCGAACGCTGGCTGAAACAAAACGGCAGCCTGCTCGGGCTCTGACGCCACAGCGTCGCCGAAAAACAAAACCGCCGACGGAGCTGGTTTCCGTCGGCGATCAGTTACCAAAGCGAACTATGCTGGCTGCACTAGCCGCGGGAAAAAGATTATCAAAAAACGCCGTTTCCAATCCCGGGAAAATGAGCGCGAACTTGCGGGAAAGATTCCCGCGCGCACGTCCGGGCGCCGTACTCCAAGCAGCCGGCGCATAACGGTGGTCGCTTTTTCGCACAGGGCTGGCGCAAAGTGTCTGCCGGCGCTCCGGGCGCCCCTCCCATTTTATGAAAATCAACTCCGCCCTCTTTCAACTCAGCGCCCCCGATCTCGATTCATGCCCCGAGACGGCGCTGCGCGAGTTTGCCCTCATCGGCCGCTCCAACGTCGGCAAATCCTCCCTCGTCAACATGCTCACCGGCCGCCGGGAACTGGCGAAAGTCTCCGACGCCCCCGGCAAGACGAGGCTCATCAATTTTTTCCTCATCAACAACGAGTGGTGCCTGATCGATCTGCCCGGCTACGGCTACGCCAAGGTCGATAAGGAGCAGCGCGCCGACTTCAACGTGGCCGTCGCCGACTACCTCGAAAGGCGCCCCAACCTCGTGCGCGTGTTCGTGCTGATCGACTCGCGGCTCACGCCACAGCGCATCGACCTGGAGTTCATCAACTGGCTGGCCGACTGCGGCGTGCCGTTTTCACTGATCTTCACCAAGGCCGACAAGAAGCCGTCGCAGGTGGCGGCCAACATCGCCCTGTTCAAACAACGCCTCGAAGACGAGGGCATCGCCGTTCCGGAAATCCTCGTGAGCTCGGCCGAGACGGCCAAGGGCCGCTTCGAAATCCTCGGCGCCATCGAGAAGGAACTCGACGCGCCCTTCCGCACCTTCGACGACGGCGAAGACGACGCGGAAGAGCCGGAGGAGCTCGACGAGAAGGACGCCGAGGACGAGCGGCTGTTCTAAGCCGTGCGGACGCGTTTCACCGGGTACTCGGTGACGGTCAGACCGCGCACACCGCGGCCGCCGACGGAGAGCGCCGTGAGATCGAAGGCAAAATCCTTCTTCCGGGCGCTGCAACGCGGGCTCAGCTCGACCTCGACCGCCGCCGGCAGGTCGGCCTCGCTCTTCGCCGTGTGGAAGAACAGCACCTTCGAGCCCTCGCTCGGCGTGAGCGCGTAGAGCTTTTCGCGGGTGACGCCGCCGATCTGGAAGCGTTTCGCAAAGGCCTTCCCGCTCTCCTTGTCCTGGTAGAGCATGGTGTAGATGGCGGTGTCGCCCTCCTTCGGCAGGACGGCGACGTGGATGATGTCGCGCCCCATGAAAACTTTGTCGGCCACGCGGGCGACCTTCATCGAGCCATCGGCCATGAAGCAGACGACGTCGTCGAGGATCGTGCACTCGGTGAGGAACTCGTGCTGACGCCAGTTCAGGCCGATGAAGCCCTCCTCGCGGTTGACGTAGAGGCGCTGGTTGGCGGCGACGACCTGCGCGACGCTGATCTGCTCGATCTCGTCGTAGGTGGTGCGGCGCTTGAGGCCCTTGCCGAACTTCGTCTGCAGGCCCTCGAACCACGCGATGGCGTACTCGGTGAGATGCTTGAGGTGGTGGTGCACCTGCTTCATCTCGGTCTCGATCTTCTTGATGGCCTCGTCGGCCTGGAAGCGGTTGTAGGCGGAGATGCGCTTGATGCGGATCTCGGTGAGGCGGACGAGATCCTCGTGCGTGACCTCGCGGCGCAGGTTTTTGACGAAGGGCTTCAGGCCGGTGCGAATCTCGGCGAGCACGTCGTCCCAGGTCGTCGATTTCTCGATGCGGCGGTAGATGCGCTCCTCGATGAAAATGCGCTCCAACGAGTCCCAGTGCCACTGCTGCTCCAGCTCGCCGAGCTGGATGTCGAGCTCCTGCTTGAGGAGCGCGACGGTGCGGTCCACGGAGCGGCGGAGGATTTCGGAGACGCCGAGGAAGATCGGCTTGTCGCGATCGATCACGCAGGCGGCCGGCGAGATCGTCATCTGGCAGTCGGTGAAAACGTAGAGCTGCGGGATGAGCTGCTCCGGGTCGCTGCCCTGCGGCAAGTGGATGAGGATCTCGACGTGCTCGGCGGTGTTGTCGTCGATGTGCTTGATCTTGATCTTGCCCTTGGCGTTGGCGGCGAGGATCGACTCGATGAGCGAGGTCGTCGTGGTGCCGAAAGGAATCTCGGTGATGGCGAGCAGGTATTTGGTGCGCTGCTCGATCTTGGCGCGGAGCTTCACCTTTCCGCCGCGCTCGCCGTCGTTGTACTCGGAGAAGTCGGCGATGCCGCCGGTCGGGAAATCCGGGAAGAGCCGGAAGCGTTTTCCCTGGAGGTGATTGATCGCCGCGTGGCAGAGATCGTTGAAATTGTGCGGCAGAATCTTGGTCGTGAGACCAACGGCGATGCCCTCGGCGCCGTCGAGCAGCACGATGGGGAACTTGGCGGGCAGCGTGACGGGCTCCTTGTTGCGGCCGTCGTAGCTGAGCTGCCAGGTGGTGGTCTTCGGATTGAAGGCGACCTCGCGCGCGAAATTCGTGAGCCGGGCCTCGATGTAACGGGGCGCCGCGGCGCCGTCGCCGGTGAGCGGGTTGCCGAAGTTACCCTGCGGATCGATCAACATGCGGCGCTGGCCCATGCCGACGAGCGCGGCGCCGATGGAGGCGTCGCCGTGCGGATGGTAGCGCATGGTGGCGCCGACGACGTTGGCGGCCTTGTGGAAGCGGCCGTCGTCCATTTCCCAAAGCGTGTGAAGGATGCGGCGCTGGACGGGCTTGAGGCCGTCGTCGATGTGCGGGACGGCGCGGTCGAGGATGACGTAGCTGGCGTAGTCGAGGAACCAGTTGCGGTAGTGCTGGACGAGCGGGGCGTCGGGCGAGTTTTCCAGTTTCTCAGGAGGCAGGGCCGACGACTCTGCGTCGACCACGGCAGGCGCCTCGTCATCGCCCAGCGACGCGGGCGAGACGGGGGCCTCGCCGGCCGACGCGTCGGCGCCCGCGACGGGCGCGGAGGGCTCGGGCGTGGCGGAGTTGCCGTTGAGCGGCAGCTCGGGCTGGTCGTCTTTGGGAGTCTTACGTTTCGGCATCGGACTGAAATGGGCTAAAGCTTAACGGGTGGACCAGACAGGGAGCGGCTCAGGTTTCGACGAGGTCTTTCTCCACGCGCAGGTTCTCGATGATGAACTGCTGCCGGCTCGGCGTGTTCTTCCCCATGTAGAAGGAGAGCAGCTCGCCGGTGTTGTGGAGGAGTTCCATGGAGACTTTCTCGGCGCGGATGTTTTCGCCGATGAAGTCCTTGAACTCGTCGGCGCTGATCTCGCCCAAACCTTTGAATCGGGTGACCTCGGCGTTCTGCCCGAGCTTCATGAGCGCGGCCTGCTTCTCGGCCTCCGAGTAGCAGTAGCGCGTCTCGCGCTTGTTGCGCACGCGGAAGAGCGGCGTCTCCAGGATGCGGATGTGGCCGTTGGTGATGAGCTCGGGGAAGAACTGGAGGAAGAACGAGAGCAGCAGCAGGCGGATGTGCATGCCGTCGACGTCGGCGTCGGTCGCGATGACGACGCGGTTGTAGCGGAGGTTTTCGATGCCCTCCTCGATGTTGAGCGCGCTCTGGAGGAGGTGGAATTCCTCGTTCTCGTAGATGACCTTTTTGGTGAGGCCGTAGGTGTTGAGCGGTTTGCCCTTCAGGGCAAAGACGGCCTGCGTCTGCACGTCGCGGCAGGAGGTGAGCGAGCCGGCGGCGGAGTCTCCCTCGACGATGAAGAGCGTGCTTTCTTCGGCGCGTTTGTCCTTCGTGTCGAGGTGCACACGGCAATCGCGGAGTTTGCGGTTGTGCAGGGAGGCTTTCTTGGCGCGCTCGCGGGCGATGTTGCGGATGCCGGCGAGCTCTTTGCGCTCGCGCTCGCTCTCCTCGATCTTGCGCTTGAGGGCGTCGGCCGCCTCGGGATTGCGATGGAGCCAGTTGTCGAGGTGCTGCTGGAGGAACTGGCCGACGAACTGCCGGATCGAGGGGCCGCCGGGGCCGATGTCGGCGGAGCCGAGCTTGGTCTTGGTCTGCGACTCGAAGACGGGCTCGATCACGCGCACGGCGATGGCGGCGACGACGGATTGGCGAATGTCGGCGGCGTCGTACTCCTTTTTGAAGAAGTTGCGCACGGTCTGCACGAGGCCTTCGCGGAAGGCGGCGAGGTGCGTGCCGCCCATGGTGGTGTGCTGGCCGTTGACGAAGCTGTAGTACTCCTCGCCGTAGGAAGTGGCGTGCGTCATCGCCAGCTCGATGTCGTCGGCCTCGATGTGGACGATCGGGTAGAGGGTGCCGCCGGTGAGCTTGCGCTGGAGCAGGTCCTTCAGGCCGTTTTCCGAGCGGAAGGGTTTTCCGTTGAAGACGAGCGTGAGGCCGCGGTTGAGGAAGGCGTAGTTCCAGAGCATCTCCTCGATGAACTCCGCGCGGAACTTGAAGTCGGCGCCGAAGAGCGCCTCGTCGGGCGTAAACTCGATGATCGTGCCGTTGCGCTCGGAGGAGGCCGCGACCTTGTGGTCCTTTTTGATCTTTCCCTGCGAAAACTCGACGATCTTGGTCTGCCCGTCGCGGATGGCCTGCGCGCGGTAGTGCAGCGAGAGTGCGTTGACGGCCTTCTGGCCGACGCCGTTGAGACCGACGGCCTTCTTGAAGGTCTCGCTGTCGTACTTCGCGCCGGTGTTGATCACCGAGACGCACTCAAGGAGTTTGCCGAGCGGGATGCCGCGACCGTAGTCGCGCACGCGCACGGTGCGGTCTTCGAGCTCGATCTCGATCTTTTTGCCGTAGCCCATCGTAAACTCGTCGATGGAGTTGTCGATGGACTCCTTGAGCAGCACGTAGATGCCGTCCTCCACATGGGAGCCGTTGCCCAGCCGGCCGATGTACATGCCGGGGCGCAGGCGGATGTGCTCCGTCGAGGAGAGGGTCTTGATGCTGGCTTCGGTGTATTGGGTCGCCATGGGCAAAACAGAAGAGTTGGCAAGGGACGGCCCGTTTGCGGATGTGACAAGCGGAAATTCGGCCACCACGCCTCAATCCCTGAGATCCCCCACCTAGGCACTTGCGTCGCAGCCCTCGCGATTCATTTTGCCCGTTGGATGACGCACCCATCGAAGACAGCCCTTGCCGCCCGCACCATCGAGCAAATCACCTCGGGCATGAACTCGGGGCAGGCCCCCTGCCTCCCGGAGCTCGTACAGCTCATCCAGACTCTCTCGGCCAAAGCCATCGAGGTCTCCGTCACCGAGCTCGCCGACCTCGTGCAAAAAGACGTCTCCGTGATGTCCAAGGTCCTCGCCGCCGCCAACACCATCGGCTACAACCCCAGCGGCGTACCCATCGGCACCGTCACCCAGGCCATCCAAGTGATCGGCTTCGACCATATCCGCTCACTGGCGATGTCCCTGATGTTGATGCGCCACGCCGAGGATACCCAGTCGGCCGAGGAAAAACGCCAGGCGACCATGCTCGCCCTCAGCTCCGGGCTCGTCGCCCAATCGCTCTCGCAAACCCACGGAATCGCCGACCCCGAGGAGGCCTTCATCGCCGCCTCTCTGCGCAACTTCGGACGCCTGCTCATGACGGCGTTCATGACCGACGAATACCGCAGCGCCCTCCAACGCGCCGAAGAAATCCCCGCCGAGGAGGCGTTCTCCGAAGTCTTCGGCCTGACCCCGCTCGAACTCGGACGCACCCTCCTGCGCTCCGCCAACCTCCCCAAGGTCCTGCTCGACGCGCTCCGCGAATGCTCGCCCCAGGTCCTCGCCACCCTCAACGACGCCAGCAAGGAGCTCCTCGTCGCCGCCGAACTCTCCATGCAACTGTGCGAGCTCGCCATCGACCGCGAACGCTCCGCCTCCGAATTTACCGCCGCCACCCAGGCCCTCGCTGACCGCTTCCGCGCCCACATCAAACTCACCAGCGACGACATCGACAACACCCTCGCGTTTGCCGGCGAGCGCATCTCCATTTTCACGCACGCCTTCGGCGTCCAGGGTTTCTCCCGCGACTACGTTGCCCTGCTCCGCCGCCGCGCCCAGCACATGGAGCCCGCCACCGGGCCACAAGCGCCCCAGACCCGCAAACCCGCGCAACCCGCCCCACCTGACTCGCAGGGAAAACGCGCCCCGGCGCCCGACGCCATGCCTGCGCCGCCAGACGCCGCCGCAACCTTTGCCGTGCCTCCACCCGAACCGGTCTCGCCTGAGTCCGTCGGCCCCGCAGCCCCGCCACTCGAACCTGTCGTCTGCACCCCGCAAGTCTGGCAGGATGGCCTCGCCCAACTCTCCGACTGCCTCGCGCAATCCACCATCGACTACACGCGCGTCCGCCAGCAGGCCATGGAGTGCGTCCAAGCCGGCTTTGGGGCCCCCGAAGCCGTCTTCTTCTCCATCGAATCCGACCTCCGCAATTTCGTCGCCACCCACGGACAGGGCTCCCTCTTCCGTTTTCTCCGCGGCGACCGCGCCATCCGGCTCGACGAACAGACCGTCTTCGGCGTCTGCCTGCGCCGGCGGGAAAACGTCGTCATTCACCGCACCAGCGACCCCAAGACCGCCCCCTATCTGCCCAAATGGTGCCACGGCGAACACGGCCTCGGCTCCTTCGTCGCCCTCCCCCTGCACGACCAGACCAGGTGCTTTGCCCTCCTGCTCGTCGGCTGGCCCGCGCCGCGCCAGATCACACTCACCGCGGATCACACGCGCCTCCTCCGCGCCCTCCTCTCGCTCGTCTCCGCCGCCCAACGACTCAGCTCCCGCAGCTGAGTACCCAGGCTCCGGCCCCCCACGCCATGCACGACCGTTGGCGCATCTCCCACGCCCAAGGCTACCTCGCCCTCGGCATGGTCGACGAAGCCGCCGCCGAGCTCGCCCAGTTGCCCAAAACCAACGACTCGACGCCCGTCCTCGCCCTGCGCGGCCTCGTGCTTCAGGAGCAGCGCCAGTGGCCACTCCTTCTCCCGATCGCCGCCGAACTCGCGCGCCGCGATCCCGCCGAAGCCGGCTGGTGGGTCATGTGGGCCTACGCCGCACGCCGCAGCGAAACCCTCGCCCACGCCGAAGCCATTCTCCGCGACGCCGAGCTCCACCACCCCGCCGACCCCACCATCCAGTTCAACCTCGGCTGCTACGCCTGCCAACGCGGCGACCAGCACGAAGCCGCACGCCGCGTCAACCAGGCCATTGCACTCGACGCCACCTTCCGCCAGCAGGCCCTCGAAGACGATGACCTCGCCCCGCTCCGCGCCTCCGGCTACCGCCCGCCCGCGACCTGACCGGCCTCAGCGCACCTGCTGCCGGTAGCCGCCGGGGCTCATGTGAAACTGCCGGCGAAACGCCTTGCACAGATGGTTCGCGTCCGCGAAGCCCGTCTGCCCCGCGATATCCTTCAGCGGCAGCGACGTCTCCCGCAACAGCCGCCGCACCTCCGCCAGCCGCACCTCCAGGATATACGCCGCCGGCGCCAACCCCGTCGCCGCGCGGAACCGATGGCTGAAATGACTCCGCGACAGCTCCTGCTTCGCCGCCAGTTCCTCGATGCCAAACGACCGCGACAGGTTGCCCAACGTGTACTCTCGCGCCAGCTCCAGCATCGCCTCGCGCTGACCTCGCGGATGCGCCAGCTCGTGCAGGTGCCGCTCAAACGCCAGCATCCATTCCAGCCACGCACCCTCCTCGCTAAAAGTGTCCTCGAACCGCTGATGGCACGTCCGCTCGAAAAGCATCCGGCTCTGCGCCATTAACGCCGACCCCGCCGGCAGCGAAAACACCGGCGCGTGCAACTTTGTCTGCGCCTCCAGCCGCGCCACCAGATACGGATGCGTAAACGTGAACCAGAAAAACGTCCAACTCGGGCTCTCCTTCGGCAGGTAATACACATGCTCCGACGGAAACACCGCGAAAAACGCCGAGCCCGGCCCCACCGTCCACTTCCGCCCGCCCTGCTCAAACGCACCCCAGCCCGTCAGCGTCACCTGGAACACCACCTGCGGATGCGAGCGCACCGCGCCGCGCCGCAGCCCATCCCAGCGGTACTCCGCCGGCACCGTCCGCGTCTCGTACCCCAGATAAATATCGCCCGCCGGGCGATGCCCTGAACGGTCACCTCCCCACACGGAAAACGCGCGGGCCAACGACGATTGAAGGGAGTCGATATCGGGAGTCACAAATCGACCCCTATGCGGTGCCTCCGACCATTGCAGGCTTTTTTCCACTCCGGTATGCTCTTTTAAACGTCAACCAACCCGGCGGACGATCCGACCATCCGCGCCGCCCCCTTTCCATGCCGACCGCTCTCAAACCCGTTCCCGCTGACATCCGCACGCCCGCCACGCCCGAGACCCCGCGCATCAACGGCGCCTCGATCTGCGGCGCCAGCCCCGGCGCGCCCTTCCTCTACCGCATGCCCGTCACCGGGCGCCGCCCGATGACCTACGCTGCCGAGCATCTCCCCGCCGGCCTCTCGCTCGACTCCGCCACCGGCATCGTCACCGGCCGCGTTGCCAAGACCGGCGAGTACCGCGTCACCCTCCGCGCCAAAAACGCCCTCGGCTCCGCCGAGAAAACGCTCCGCATCGTGATCGGCGACACGCTCGCGCTCACGCCGCCCATGGGCTGGAACAGTTGGAACTGCTGGGCCCACGCCGTCGATCAGGACAAGGTCCTGCGCTCCGCCCGCGCCCTCGTTGCCTCCGGCCTCGCCGATCACGGCTGGTCCTACGTCAACATCGACGACACCTGGCAGGGCCACCGCCACGCACCCGACCGCGCCCTCCAGCCCAACGAAAAATTTCCCGACATGGCGCGCCTGTGCGGCGAGATCCACGCACTCGGGTTGAAGGCCGGCATCTACTCCAGCCCCTGGATCACCACCTACGCCGGCTTCCCCGGCGGCTCCAGCGACTCGCCCGACGGCGCCTGGAAACACGAGACGCCCTACGAGCACAACAAGCGCATGGGCCGGTACGCCTTCACGCAGCAGGACGCCGCCCAGTTCGCCGCCTGGGGCTTCGACTATCTGAAATACGACTGGAATCCCAACGACGTTGCCCACGCCAGCGAGATGGCCCTCGCCCTCCGCGCCACCGGCCGCGACATCGTCTTCAGCCTCTCCAACTCCACACCCTTCGCCGAAATCGACGAGCTCGCCCGCTGGTGCCACTGCTCGCGCACCACCGGCGACATCTGGGACACCTGGCAGGAGCCCGGTCCCTGGCAGCACTCCGTCTCCGAGATCGGTTTTAACCAGGACAAATGGGCGCCCCACGGACGCCCCGGCCACTGGAACGACCCCGACATGCTCGTCGTCGGCTGGGTCGGCTGGGGCCCCAGCCTCCACGCCACCAAGCTCACCCCCGCCGAGCAGTACACGCACATCAGCCTCTGGTGCCTGCTCGCCTCGCCGCTGCTCATCGGCTGCGACCTCGAACGCCTCGACGCCTTCACCCTCAACCTGCTCACCAACGACGAAGTCCTCGCCGTCAACCAGGATGCCCTCGGCCAGCAGGGCCGCCGCATCGCCACCATCGGCGCCATCGACGTCTTCCGAAAAGACCTCGAAGACGGCAGCGCCGCCTTCGGCTTCTTCAACCGCGGCGACCGCGTCCACCGCATCACCGCCAAGCTCGACCGCCTCGGCTCGCCCGGCCTGCAACGCGTGCGCGATCTCTGGCGACAGCGCGACCTCGGCGACTTCACCGGCGATCTCTCCGTCGAAGTCACCCCGCACGACGTGCAGCTCTACCGCGTCGCCCCGATCGCCTGACGCCCCCGTCGACGCATTCCACCGCGCCCCGGTTGCACCCGCGACCGGGGCGCGTTTGTTTCCGGCCGCCGACGCTCCCGAAAAAAGCTTGGGACGGCGGCGCGCCCCGTTAGCCTTTCGTTCAGGAAGCCCCCACCGCCCCCAAAGGAAAACTTCCCCCCGCTTTCCCCAAAACCACGCAGTGCGACCGCGACGCCGCGGCCCTCCACCGCGCGCCACGCCTGCCCCTCACGCCCCATGAAAAACCACCCGCCCCAAGACATCCGCAACTTCGCCGTGGTCGGCCACGCCTCCTGCGGCAAAACCATGCTCTGCGAAGCCATGCTCGCCGCCAGCGGCCGTATCGGACGCATGGGCACCATCGCCGACGGTTCCACCGTCAGCGACTACCACCCGAGCGAAAAAGCCCACAAGATCTCCGTCCAGGCCTCCCTGCTCTCCACCGAGTGGCTCGACCGCAAATTCAACATCGTCGACACGCCCGGCTACGCCGACTTCATCAGCGAGGCGCTCGGCGCGCTGCGCGTCGGCGACTTCGCCCTCGTGGTCGTCAACGCCGCCCACGGCATCGGCTACGGCACCGACGCCGTCTGGGACCAGGCCACCGCCCATGCCCTGCCGAAAATTCTCGCGGTAAACGCGCTCGACAAAGCCAACGTCCACTTCGAGCCCGTCCTCGAAAACCTCCGCGAGCACTTCGGCAAAAACGTCTTCCCGATCACCCTGCCGCTCGACGAAGGCCCCGGCTTCAGCCGCGTGCTCGACGTGTTGCGCAACAAGGTCGTCGTGTACCGCCCCGGCGGCAACGGCCGCTACGAGGAGATCCCCGCCGACGGCCCGCTCGCCGAGCGCGTGCAGGCGCTGCACAAGGAGCTCATCGAGTACATCGCCGAGTCCGACGAGCCGCTCATGGAAAAGTTTTTCGAGCAGGGCATCCTCTCCGAGGAGGAGCTGCGCGCCGGCCTGCACAAGGCCATCCAGTCGCAGGTCTTCGTCCCGCTCTTCGCCGTCTCCGCCGAGACCAACGTCGGCGTCGCGCGCCTGATGGACTTCATCGCCAAGTACGGCGCCTCGCCCGTCGACCGCCAGGAGGTGCCCGCGCACGACACCAGCGGCCTGCCCGGCGCCGTCCGCCTCGATCAGCCCGAGCCCGTCGCCTACGTTTTCAAGACGATGAACGAGCCGGGCGTCGGCGAGCTCTCGCTGTTTCGCCTCTACTCCGGCACCGTCCACGGCGGCGATGAACTGGTGAACAGCGACCGCCAGCTCAGCGAACGCCTCGGCCAGCTCTTCCTGCTCAACGGCGGCGAGCGCACGCCCGTGCCCGAGCTGCGCGCCGGCGACATCGGCGCCGTCGTCAAACTGCGCGAGACGCACACCGGCCACACGCTTTGCAGCCCGCGCTTCGTCGTCACGCTGCCCAAGGTCACCTACCCGCGCCCCAACATCCACGGCGCGCTCAAGCTTCGGTCGAAGGGCGACGAGGATAAACTGGCGACCGGCCTTGCCACGCTCCACGCCGAGGACCCGACTTTCCTCTACCGCGTGGACGACGAGGTGCACCAGACCATCGTCTCCGGCCAGGGCGAGATCCACCTCCAGGTGATCGTCGAGCGACTGCTCCGCCGCTTCAACGTCGCCGTCGAGCTGGAGGAGCCGCGCATCCCCTATCGAGAGACCATCCGCGGATCCGCCGAGGCGCGCTACCGCCACAAAAAGCAGACCGGCGGTGCCGGCCAGTTTGCCGAGGTCTGCCTGCGCCTCGGCCCCGCCGGGCGCGACGCCGGCGTCGTCTTTGAGCAGACGCTCGTGGGCACCAGCGTGGATCGCGTCTTCGTGCCGTCCGTCGAGAAGGGCGTGCGCACGGCCTGCACCGAGGGCGTGTATGCGGGCTTCCGCGTGGTCGATGTGAAGACCGAGTTTTTCGACGGTAAGATGCACCCGGTCGATTCCAAGGACATCGCCTTCCAGATCGCCGGCTACTTCGCCTTCAAGGAGGCGTTTCTCAACGCGAGCCCCCGGCTCCTCGAGCCGATCTGCACCGTCACGGTCACCGTGCCCGAGGATTATCTCGGCGACGTCATGGGCGACATCTCCGCGCGCCGCGGGCACATCCTCGGCGTCGAGGCCGACGGACATTTCCAGACGATCCGCGCGCACATCCCGCAAAAGGAGCTCTACCGCTATAGCAGTGTGATCCGCTCGCTCACCAGCGGGCGCGGGCGCCACGACGAGGCGCTCAGCCACTACGCCGACCTGCCGCCCGATCAGGAAAAGAAACTCGTCGACGAGGCGACGCAGCGCCGTGAGGCCGGCCACAACGGCAAGACGCCCTGAGCTGCGCGCGGAGACCACGCGCAACAACGCTTTCTCACGCATTTTCCGCACCTGAGAGCCATCTGGCTCGCCGCGAACCGCGGCATCTGGGCAAAAAAGTGCCGGGTCGCCTACCCCTAAGCGACCCGGCTTTGCTTTCTTAGTTACCCCAAAACTCCCGCTAAGCGGGAGAAGTTTTGTTGATGAGCAGACAAAAAATCATCGACCCGTTTTCGTCAAATATATCTTCGCCTCCGCTATAGTCACCCTTAGTAAGAGCTATAAAATAGTCACTTAACAAAGAAAATTTCCGCCCGCTTCGCCCCGTAGGCCGCGCATTCCCGGGTCATTTTTCACGAAAACAGGCCGAACCGGTCATGATTTATCGCGAAACCACCCACGTAAAACCCAAGTTTGACGCCTCCCCCTGCCGTCCTTTACGCACTACAGCTCCATGAGGGAAAAACTCGCCGCCCAGTTTAAGGAAATCTTTGGCCGCGCGCCGGAAGTCATCACATATGCTCCCGGACGCATCGAATTCATCGGTAATCACACCGACTATAATGGCGGCACGGTCCTCGGTGCGGCGATCGACCGCGGCGTCGGCGTCGCCCTCGCCCGGCGCACGGACGGCCAGCGCCGTTTCTACAGCGGCCACACCAAGGAGATCATCACCCTCACCGGCGAGCCCAAGAAGCAGACCGGCGCCGCCAGCTATACCAACTACCCGCAGGGCGTGCTCGCCGCGTTGCCCGCCTTCGGCCTGAAAGCCCCCGAGGGCTTCGACTACCTCGATCTTTCCACACTGCCCGTCGGCGCCGGCCTCAGCAGCAGCGCCGCCATCGAGCTGGCCTCCGGCCTCGCTTTCCTCGAAGTCACCGGCCAGCACCCGCCACGCGAGACCGTCGTCAAGGTCGGCCGCCACGCCGAAAACCACTTCATGGGCGTGCCCTGCGGCATCCTCGACCAGGGCGTCTCCGGCTTCGGCCAGAAGGACCACCTCGTCTTCATCGACTGCCGCGGCCCGCGTTTCGACACCGTCCCGCTCCCGTCCAACGCCCACTTCTGGATTTTCAACACCCACACCAAGCACTCCCTCGTCGACGGCCTCTACGCCGCACGCCACCGCGAGTGCATGGAGGCCGCCAAGGCCCTCGGCGTCGACCGGCTCGTCAACGCCACCCTCGCCCAGCTCGCCTCCGCCAACGGCAGCCTCAGCCCCGAGGCCAGCAAGCGCGCCCGCCACGTGATCGAGGAGATCGCCCGCGTCGACGCCTCCGTGAAGGCCCTCCCGACCGGCGACCTCGCCGCCGTCGGCCGCCTGCTCACCGCCTCGCACCGCAGCTCGCAGCACCTTTTCGAAAACAGCACGCCCGAGCTCGATTTCCTTGTCGATACGCTCACCGGCACCGCGCACGTCTTTGGCGCGCGCCTCACCGGCGGCGGCTTCGGCGGCGCCGTCATGGCGCTCACCAGCGAACGCTTCGGCCAGGCCGAGGCCAACGCGGTCGCGGCCGCCTACGAGAAGAAGTTCGGCGCCAAAGTGGACATCCTCCACACGCAGACCGGCAACGGCGCCACGCTCCTCTGAGACGCCCCGACCGCCGCACCGGTTAACCCGTAGCGACGGCCGCGTCTCCCACGCGTTCGCATGCTCACGGAGCTCGCCTGCCTGCTCGGAGTGTTGACGCTCGGGCTGCTCAGCCCCGGGCCCGACTTTTTCCTGATCGTGCGCAACAGCCTCGGCGGCGACCGCGCGCGCGCCTGGGGCACCGTCGCCGGCATCGCGCTGGGCATCGCCGCGCAGGTGCTCGCGATCTCGCTCGGCTTCGCCGCCGCGCCACCGGCCGCGATGCGCGTCGTGCAACTCGCCGGAGCTGCCTTCCTCGCATGGATGGGCCTGCGCGCGCTCTGGCCCGCGCGCCCCACCGGAGACGCCACCACCGATTCCGCGCCCGCGCCGACGAGCGCACGCACCGGTTTCGCCGAGGGCCTGCTCTGCAATCTCACCAACCCCAAGGCGTTTATTTTCTTCGTCAGCCTCTTCGCGCAACTCGTCCATGCCGACTCGCCGCTCCTCTGGCGCATCGCCGTGCCGACGGCGGTCGTCGTCCACGGCGCCGTCGCGTGGAGCCTCGTCGTGTGCGCGGTGCAGGCTCCCCCCGTCGCGCGCCAGCTCACGCGCGCCCAGCACTGGCTGCCGCGTGCCTTCGGCGCCGCGCTCCTGATTTTCGCCGCCGCCATCGCCTGGGAAACGCTGCGCGCCTAGCGCCGCCGGCCCGGCGTTTTCCGCTCCGTCCGCCTCGCCCGCCGGACAACGTACTTGACACACTGCATTAGTGCAGTAATACACCTAGCCACATCGCCGCCATGCCCCCGCTCCTCTCCATCGATCTTCACAACGGCGTGCCGGCCTACCGGCAGATCATGGACCAGATCAAACTCCAGATCGCCACCGGCCTGCTCCCCGCCGGCGCCGAGCTGCCCTCCACGCGCACCCTTTCCGCCGAGCTCGCCCTCAACCCCATGACCGTGAGCAAAGCCTACGGCCTGCTGGAGCGCGACGGCATCCTCGAGCGCCGCCGCGGCCAGACCCTCACCGTCCGCGCCGTCTCCGACTCCGAGGCGCAGACCAGCCGCACCGAGCCGCTGCGCCAGCACCTCGCCACCGCCGCCGCGCTCGCCCGCCAGCTCGACATCCCGCCCACCGAGGCCCTCCGCATTTTCAAAGCAGCCCTCCACGAGAAACCCTCCGCATGAACACGCCCGACACCAGCACCCCGTTTGCCGCGCAAAGTCTCTCCAAGTCCTACGGCGCGCACACCGCCCTGCGCGACGTCTCCCTCGCGCTCCCCGCCGGCCGCGTGATCGGCCTGCTCGGCCGCAACGGCGCCGGCAAATCCACCCTCCTCAACATCGCCAGCGGCTTCACGCTGCCCAGCTCCGGCGACGCCCTCACCTTCGGCACGCCCGTCGCCCGACTCGACACGCCGCAGCTCACGCGCCTCGGCGTCGTGCAACAGGAGGCGCGCCTCCTCGAGTGGATGACCGTGCGCCAGCACCTCGATTTCAACGCCTCCTTCTATCCCGGCTGGGACCGCTCGCTCGAATCCCGCCTGCTCGAATCCCTCGAAGTCGACCCCAAGCGCAAGATCGTGCAACTGAGCCCCGGCGAGCGCCAGAAGGTCGGCATCCTCCTCGGCGTCTGCCACCACCCCGCGCTCCTCCTCCTCGACGAGCCCATGAGCGCGCTCGATCCCATCATCCGTGCCCGCTTGCTCGACGCCCTGCTGGAGCGCCTGCGCGACGACGGCTGCACCGTCGTCATCTCCTCGCACATCCTCAACGACGTCGAAAAAATCGTCGACTGGATCGTCGCCCTCGACGCCGGCCAACTCGTCGAAAACTCCCCGTTCGACACGCTCCAGGAAAGCTTCGCCGAGTGGACCGTCACCTCGCTCAACGGCGCCCTGCCCGCGCGTTTCCCCGAACCATTTGTGCTCCACCAGCAGCCCGGCGAACGCCTCGCCCGCCTCCGCGTGCGCACCGACGATGCCGACGCCGTCGCGCGCTTCGCCGCCACGCACCACGCCGAGGTGAAAGCGCGCCCGCTCAACCTCGATGAGATGTTCCCGCTGCTCACCCGCCAGCCAAAGGCCCGCGCATGAACGCCCGTCTCTACCTGCGCCTTCTTCGCCCCGGCCGCACGCTCGCGGTACTGGCGATGTACGGCTGGCTCGCCTGGAGCTGGCTGCATTTTCTTTTCGGCCTGCCCAACAACGCCTCTCGTTTTCTCGCCTTCGCGGTCATCGTGCCAGCCATGCTCGGCGGACTTCTGATCGGCCCGATCCACGAGGCGATGCACCGCACCTTTTTCCCCCTGCTGCCGGGCGCCCGCCTCGCCCTGCGCCGCTGGCACGGCATCAGCCTCATCGTCGGCGGACTTGCGCTGCTGGCGCTCGCCATCCCGCTCGTGCCCGAGCACACGCCCGCCGCGCTCGCCGGCCTCATCGCCCTGTCGATGGCGTTGCCCATGCTCAACCGCCGCCGCCGCATCGGCCTCTGGCGCCCGTACCCGCTCGTCCTGATGGCCGCCGCGCTCCTGCTCACTCTGGCCGGCTACGTGCCGCTCGCACAACTCTGCCACGCGGCGCCGTGGTTGGTGTTAGCCGCAGGAATGAGCGGCGCGCTCGTGTGCTTCCGCGCTGGATTTTCCGAGCCCTTCGTCCGCGACCGCTGGCACGACTCTCACCTCTACTGCATGCAGAGCACGCTGCCCTTCGTGGGGAGTGACATCCTCGTCCACGCCCAGGCACGAGGACGTCAACTCGCCGCCGAGCGCTCCACCGCCGCGAGCCGCACCTGGACGGTGGCCCGCGTGGGCGCCTCGTTGCGCGAGTGGGTGCGCGTGGTCCACTTCGCCCGGTTCGGCGCCTCCAGCTACCTGCGCACGGCATTTGGGCTGGGCATCATTGGGCTCTGCCTGGTGCCGGTCTTTGCCGGCACCACCTACCTGCTCGCACTCGCGTCTTCGCCCAACGACCGCGTGACGCCCGCACAATTCTGCGCACAGCTGCTGTCCAACGCCACGACGGGGCAGCTCAACTCGTCGGATCTCGTCGAGCTGATCTTCGTCATGCCGGCCGTGATGGCCTGCATGACGACCGCCATCTTTGCGCAGCGCTCCATCGTGCCGGCATACGCGTTTCCCATCTCGCGCGAGCGGTTGGCGGCGGTGCTGTTTTTTGAGGCGCACCGGACCGTGGGCACGTTGCTCGTCATCTTCCTCGCTGGCTGGCTCGTCTGCTACCTCATCGCCGCTCTCGTCGCCGGCCAACCGTTTCACCTCGGACTGATGGCACGCGCCACGGCATCGACTCTCCCCGTGCTGCCCATCGCGTCGCTCACACTCGCCCTGTTTCTCCGGGTGCGCCGGTTGCTCTGGCGCGTGCCGCTCTTCGTCGGCCTGGTGATCGGCATACCCACCCTGCAGGTATTTTTCGTCAAGACCTGCATCGACCGCGCCTTCACCCCGCTGCCGCTGGCGATCTACACCACAGTCACGGCGCTGGCGATCTGGCTGTGCTGGCGCGCGTTTCGCAGCCATTACCAGACTTGCGATGCCATGCAGCCCGCCATCAATCTCCACGCGCTCGGCATCGCCTGAGCCCGCAGCCGCCTTTTCTTCCCAAACCAGTACAAACCATGAAACGCATCCTCCTCGCGCTCGCACTCGCCTGCTCGACCGCTTTTGCGGCCGACACCAAACCTACGGAGGCCTCCATCAAGGAGCTCCTCGCCCTCACCGACGCCGCCAAGCTCGTCGACTCCATCTGGGCCCAAGTCGACGGCATGACTCAAAACATGCTCGCCCAGAGCACCCGCGGCCAGCAGCTCCCGCCGGAGGCGCAGGCGGTGATCGAGAAACTCCGCACCGATTCGATGGCGCTCGCCCGCGAGGAGTTTAGCTGGGCCAAGATGGAGGTGATCTACAACAAGATCTACCAGGACTCGTTTACCCAGGAGGAACTCGACGGGATGATCGCCTTCTACAAAACCCCCGCCGGCCAGGCCGTGATCAAGAAAATGCCGGTCGTCATGCAGGCCAGCATGCAAGAACTGCAAAAGAGCATGGGGCCCTTCATGCAAAAGCT
>Ga0209718_1001243_pt1 | contig 29815 bp, 28 predicted proteins | sample AD_JPNAS1_MetaG_FD_184420 | JGI IMG/M metagenome (GOLD analysis project Ga0209718, IMG submission 184420) | Active sludge microbial communities of municipal wastewater-treating anaerobic digesters from Japan - AD_JPNAS1_MetaG (SPAdes) (version 2) | ecosystem: Engineered > Bioreactor > Anaerobic... | reverse complement strand
GGTATAAAGGGCAAGAAGGATTAACAATGAGTGATGCTGAATTGGCTTTTAGTAGTTTTAATAGTGCCACAAGGGTTGTTAAAATAAATAGAGTTGAACTATTAAAAGAGGGAACTATACACCCAACGCAAAAACCTGTTAAATTATACGAATGGATATTACAAAATTACGCTGAAGAAGGTAATTTGATTTTAGATACTCACTTAGGAAGCCAAAGCAGTAGGATTGCAGCGAATAAGGCGGGTCTTGATTTTGTAGGATTTGAAATTGACCGAGAATATTACGATAATGGGAATAAGCGTTTCAGAAATTTTGTTTCGCAGGGCGTTCTGTTTTAGCATTGCGCCCAACTACGAATATTGGCGACAGCGTTTTGAAAAAATAAACAGTGGCGAGGCGTGTTTGTCATTGCGATATTGGCAGGGTTTGCCGTATCGTAGCAAGCAAGTAGAGTTTTTAAGGTTAACAAAAAATGACGGTATCGGGTTGCAAAGATTGACAAATTTTAAAAATTGTGTTTATGCAGAAATTGAAAATAAGAAAATTGATTGGCAGGATATTGCAACCAATGACGGATTGACCTTTTTAAGATTTGATAAATGGTTTGAAAATGCCGATAATAACGATAAAGCTATTATTCAGTTTACTAATTTTAGATACTAACAACTAAACTTTTTACTTTATGGAAAATTACAAAAACATAGGAAAAATGCCCCCGCATGATATTGAAATTGAAAAAGCCGTTTTAGGAGCTTTAATGCTGGAGGGCGAGGCTTTTGCTGAGATAGTAGGAATATTGAAACCTAACAGCTTTTACGGAGGAGGGCACGGAAAAATATTTACTGTTATTTCAGAGATGTATAACAAAGATGAGCCAATTGATATTCTAACCGTTACCAATGCTTTAAAAAGAAAAAACGAGCTTGAAAGTGTCGGCGGGCGTGTTTACATTGCCTCCTTGACGGAGAGTGTAGCAGGAGCGCACAATGTTGAATACCATGCTAAAATAGTAGCTCAAAAACATTTACAACGTGAATTAATTAGAGTTGCAACCGATATTCAAAAAAAAGCCTTTGATAGTAGCAACGATGTTTCAGAGCTTTTAAATTATTCCGAACGTGAATTGTTTAAAATATCCGAAAGTGGCATAAAAAAGGAGGTTTTGCCTGTTAATATCATACTTGACGAGGCATTAAAACAGATTGAGGCGAACGCAAAGAAAAAAGACGGTATCAGCGGAGTGGCAAGCGGATTTTTTCATTTAGACAAAATTACAAACGGTTGGCAAAACTCCGATTTAATTATCGTAGCCGCCCGCCCCTCAATGGGAAAAACAGCCTTTGTAGTTAGCATGGCTCGCCAAATAGCAGTAGAACAAAATAAGTCGGTTGCTTTTTTTAGTTTAGAAATGTCGAGTACGCAATTAGTTACAAGAGTTATCGCAGGCGAGTGCGAAATTAGCGCAAACAAATTGCGGGGCGATATTTTGACCGACTGGGAATGGCAAAAGTTAGAACACCACCTCCCAAAAATGAAAAACGCAAAATTGTTTATAGACGACACCACCGCAATATCAATATCGGAGCTACGTGGCAAATGCAGACGATTAGCGCACGAAAATAGAATAGATATAATCATTATCGACTACTTACAACTAATGACAGTAGGCGCACAGTTGCCACGTGAGCAGGAGGTTGCAGCTATAAGCAGGAATTTAAAAGCAATAGCAAAAGAATTAAATGTCCCTGTGATTGCACTTTCACAGCTAAATCGGGCAGTAGAGACACGGAGTGGCAATAAAAGACCGCAATTATCAGACCTGCGGGAGTCGGGCGCAATCGAACAGGACGCCGATATTGTTATGTTTATTCACAGACCTGAATATTATAAAATAGAAACTTTGAGCGATGGCACGGACGCCGCAGGTAAAGCTGAGATAATCATTGCAAAGCACCGTAACGGCTCAATTGGCGATGTTGTTTTGAACTTTGAACCAAGATACGCAAAATTTACAGATATTGCAGGGTTGTTTTGAACTTTGAACCAAGATACGCAAAATTTACAGATATTGCAGGAGCGGTACATGATGTTGATTTTGAACCATTTGAAAGCGATATATAAGAAAATGTTAATAAAAAACTGTTAAAATATTTGCTATATATCAAAATAAATATAATATTTACAGAAAATAAAAACACCGAAAAACAAATAAAATTAATTATAAACAACTTTAAATCATTTGCTTATGGATACATCAGAAACAGAAAACGAAAAAAGACTCATGCAAAATGCCAAAATAGACTACATCGACCGAGTTTTAAAGCAATTAGAGCAGTCAAATTGTTTGATAACTATTTGGGCGACAGGCTTTGCCCCTGAAAATATTACCAATGCTTTTGGCGTTATGTGTGAGCAACCTATAAAAGAAATGATTTACACTTTTTTAAACAATGAGAAAAAAAGTATTATTTTAGACGAAAAAAACAGTTATTAATCTTATAAATCAATAAATTATGAATGAAACTATTATAATTATAATGCGGTTGGCGTGATATAAAACATTAATTAACAGCGTAACATATTTAGCTGACACACCGATAGGAAGTTATGAAATTGACGTTATTACAGATAACAAAGGTAATACTATGCTAACTATAACTCAAATGTAATGGATTTCGATAGCATTAAACCACTTACAAGGCACGAGGCAAAAAGCATTAAAACACACGATTTGAGCGGTCGCCACATATCTATATACGAAATAAATGGGCGCACAATGAAAAATAAAAACTTTATGCTTTTGGCATGCGAACCGTTTTGAAATTCGTAGCTAATGAAATATGAGCAACCAACAAAAGCCAAAAAGAAAAAAACGCTACATAAGGTTAACAGGAAAAGAAAAAATTACACCTGAAGCACAATTAGCGGCTAACAACTTTACAAATTGGTACGCTCAAAACTTTAACAAAATATGCGGCGACTGGATAAAAGTTACCGTTTTAGATTTAGATATTTTACAAGACACTTTTTTAAAGATACATGAAAGCATTTTACTGAAAAACTTTAAAATAAAAGACTATAAATTTTACCTTTTACGGAGCTACTATACAAATAGATTGGCAGTTTTAAAACAAGCTCCAAATACAGATATAATAAAAGTCAAAAATTATCTAATTTTTGACAATGAGAATGAAACAGAAATAAATAACGAATTAGAACAACTGAAAAAAGATATATTCAAATATGTTACTGAAAATTATGATACGACCTCCGTAAAACTATTTCTTAAATATGCTGAAAATTTTCCTAAAATATCATACAGAGAATTGGCACGAATTGAAAATATATCATTTTCTAAAGTAATGGTTATTTTAGGTAATTTACGCAAAGATATAGCGGTAAAATTCAAAGATAGATATAACAATTTGCTATCTTTATAGCTAAATGTTATAATAATTCAATATTTTTAATAACTTTTTATTATGATTAACTTATTAATTTACTTAGGTTTATTTGCCGTGTTGGTTGCAATAGCGATACTTAGCAGGGCAGGGGCTTACATTTTTACACAAATAAAAAAGCCAATTTTGAACTTTAAACCATTCAATTGTTACGGTTGCCTCTCTTTTTGGTTAACTTTGATATTTGGGTGTGTAATTATCTTATTTACAAGGTATGTTTTTGAAACAGCCGATTTAATAAATTTTGCACGGTTTTATATTGTTACCGTTGCATTTCTTTTAGGACTTATAAATTATTTAACTATTAACTTTAAATTAACAATCAAACCATGACAGATTTACAAATTAACTTTAAATTAACAATCAAACCATGACAGATTTACAAATTAAATTTGATTTAAAAAAAGCCACTGAAAAAAACGTTTTGTTAGTGGAGCAGGTTTTGAAAGAGGCGGACGCCCATCAATACAGTGTGTCAAAGATATACACGGCGCACAATGAAATTTTTGATTTAAAAGACGTTCCGCAATCATGTGTAAGTTGTTTGCACGAAAGAGTTACACGATTGCGAAAATGGTACGAACTTTATTTGTCGGAGGTACAAAGTGAAAGTGACGAAGCCGACAGCGAAAATGAAAATACCAATACCGACAATGACAAAGTTTTTAACTTGGAACTGGAGGAGGTGGGTGGCGTTATTTTCAAAGTGTCAAAAGGCAATAAGGGAACTGTAAAAATGGCGAGCGATGGCTCGGTTGTAAAGGCAGGAACTTACAAGGTAATTGACGGCGGCGAGGGTTTTTTAGCGGTGCAACCGAACGGCAAAGCGACCTTTAGACCTGAATAGAAAATAAAAGGTTTTTGCAATATGTTTTATATTATCCAAAAAAGAGACACAAAGGCTTTTTGTCAGCGTAAAATTGGTTTTGAAAAATTTTGTAAGAAACATGATATTAAACCAATGCTGACGGGCTTTTGTGTTTTTTGCGGATTTAGGATTGACGAATTTAACACGGCGCACAATGAGTTAAAAGAAAAAATCGAAGAGGGCAAAGCAACGCAAAAAGAGTTAATTTTTTACAATGAGTTTAAAACGATTTTTGAGTAAAAGAGCAAAAGAGCAAAAGAATAGGAGTTTTAAAAAAAATGACTACAAATAACGCAAATAGCAACAGTACGAATAGCAAAAGACGTGTACCTGTGGCGCAGGCTGAGCAGCCAAAAGTAACAGCGGCAAATACCTTTTGGAAACGTAAAAGTAAGTACTACGGTGGTGGAGCTAAACGCCTTTTAGACAATGCAGAAAAATTAATGCAGGAGGCATATACCTATTTTACGTGGTGCGACAAAAATCCGCTAATACGTTATGAGTTGATGAAACAAGGAGGGCGGGCTGTTTTGGTTGAAGTACCGCTCGGGCGACCTTACACAATGAGCGGATTGTGTGTTTATTTGGGCGTTAGTGGTTCGTATTTTCGTAGTGCAAAGGGGCATATAAGAAATAAAATCGAAGAGGGCAAAGCAAAACAAAACGAAATTGAAGTACTGAAGGCAATAGAAGTTATTGAAGCGATAACGCAAACTCAAAATGTTGAAGGGGCGGCGGTGGGTAAATTTGCCGCTAACTTAGTTGCAAGGCTACACAATATCGCCGACAGTGTTAATCAAAACACGGCGGGCGATTCTGTTATACGAATAACAGTCAGAGACGACGAAATAGCAGAGAATTTAAGCAAGCTAACAAGTAGTTTATAATCAAACTAAATAAACATAATAATCAAACTTATTTAGCATGTGGAGACTACGAACGTTTTTAGCAAACTTTTAAAAGCATATATCAAACCTGAAAATCGTGTAATTGTTATGCGGGGCGGCACACGTTCGGGCAAAACATTTGCAATATTACAACTTCTAAATATCATAGCTTTAAAAACAAACTCAAAACGTGTTATATCGGTGGTGGCTGAGACTTTGCCACAATTAAAGCGGGGTGCAATTAGAGACTTTAAAACTATTTTAGAGAATGAAAATATATACAACTCTAATGCTTGGCATGATACCGATAAAATATATCGCTACGATAATGCAATGATAGAATTTTTTAGCGCAATGGACGCTGGTCGGGTGCATGGGTTGAGCCGTGATATTTTATTTGTTAACGAAGCCACTAATTTAGAATGGGAGATTTACCGACAATTAGCAGTAAGAACAACCGAAAAAATAATAATTGACTACAATCCTATATATGAGTTTTGGGTTGATTCTAAATTGTTGCCACGTGCGGACGTGGAGCTTATTGATAGTACATATTTGGACAATGATATGTTAAGCAGTTCACAAATAGCAGAGATTGAAAGTAACAGAGAAATTGACCCTGATTGGTGGAATGTATATGGGCTCGGTAAAATAGGTAGCAAGCAGGGATTAATTATAAAAAATTGGGATATTGTCAGAGAAATGCCCCCACGTTCAGAATGGAAAAAAGCGTATATCGGTGTCGATTTTGGATGGTCAAACCCGACCGCCGTGATGTTGGTTGTTTTAAGCGGTGGAGAGGTTTATATAGATGAGTTGGCATATCAAAGTAATTTAGACAATCCCGAAATTGTAGAGATAATAAAAGAAAATAATTTGCAACGTTACGAAATAATTGCAGACCCTGCCGACCCACGCTCAAAAAGTGAGTTACGAAATGGCGGTTTACGTGTACCTGATAAAATTGTAAAAGACATCGGGCTGGGTATTCGTGTAATGAATAGATACAAAAAACATTATACCGAGCGGAGTGTTAATTCAATAGACGAAAATAGAAAATACAGATATTCACAGGATAAAGATGGCAATTACACAGGCGAGCCAATTGATAAATTTAACCACGCTAAAGATGCCGAGCGGTACGTCTTTTTAAATAGACTTTCAAACATATCAGCAGGCTTTGATGTTACAGTAAGTACAACGAAATAAAAACACAATTATTTAAAACCATTCTAAATAACAATAATAATAACAATATAAAAACATGGCTAAAAAAGATTTTTATTTAAGTAAAAGGAGTTTAAAGAATTTGGAGGGTGTTCACCCCGATTTGGTTAAAGTGGTAAAATGGGCAATAAAGCAAAGCCCGCACGATTTTACAGTTATCGAGGGTGTTCGCACGATGGAGCGTCAGCAGTCTCTTTATGCTATTGGCAGAGATGGCAAAGGGGGTGCAATTGTAACCAATTGTGACGGTGTTAACAAAAAGAGCAACCATCAGCCAAAAGATGACGGTTACGGTTATGCGGTGGATATTTACCCATTTGTTGACGGATATGTACGAATTAATGAAAGTTACGTCCCCTTTATGTTAAAGAGAATTGCAAAACATATAAAAGAGATTGCGGCGCAGTTAGGTTATACAGTTGTTTGGGGTGGCGACTGGAAGTTCAAAGATATTGCACACTTTGAATTGAAAAAGTAAACTATCTATAATTAACAAAAAAAAACATGGTGCTATGAAAAAAGTAACATTATTTTTAATTACATGTTTTGTATTGTCGATGGGCGGAGCTTTTGTTGGTGCTTATTTTGGTTATAGGTATGCAACCGATAACAGCCAATCAGCAACCGCAGTAATTGACGAAAAAATAATAATTAAAAGAGACACTATTGTAATAAAAGAAAAAGAGTTTATCCCTGTTAAAGTTACAGAGGTCAAAACTGAAATAGTAAAAGTTTTAGTTAAAGATAGTTTAACAACTATTGACACGGCGGGAGTTATAACTCAAATTGATAGTGCAAATGTAGCAATACCGATAACACAAAAAGAGTACAAGTCAGAGAGTTATTTTGCTATTGTGGAGGGCTACAATCCCACGTTAAAACATTTGGAGTTATACACCACAAATACAATTAAAGAAACTGTTACACAAAAAAAATCCCCCCTTTTTGGTGTTATGTTTGGAGCGGGTGTCGGGTGGACGGGCAAAGGTTTTGCCCCTCATGTTGGGGTTACGGTCGGTATTAATCTAATTAGACGTAAATAACAAAAGGGGGCGTTTTTTAATACACCCCCTTTTGATTGTTAACATAAAAAATAAAGAAACTTATGAGTAGAAAAAAACAATTATTTGAATATATCGCTAAAACTTTCCTGTTGACCGCTTTTGTCTTTTTTATTTAGTGTATCTAATTTACTTTCAATCTCTCCACGTAGATACTTTCGCATTATTCTGAAAAATGGTATATTAGGATTTAATATAAGCACGTGCGCCGATAAGCTCCAAAACTCACACGCCGCCGCCCATCCTGCCGCTATCTTTATACCGATAAATCCTTTGTCATGTATTAACATTTCAATCATGTATATAATAATTAAACTTGTAGCGTAAGCAGCTAATTTAAAAAGTGTCAATCTTGCAAGTTTTGAAAGTGCAAAATCCCCCCTTTTTTTCACGGCGACCGCAATGCCAAAAACAGCGTCAAAAAAAACAGCCACAAATACCAACCCAAATGAGTACGCTTCAGGCGCAAAGAAATTTATTACAGTAAAAAATATAGCACTTAGCCAGCCGAGTGGTGCGCTCGCCACTACGTTTAATTTTGTTATCATACGTTTAAGCATTTTAATTAAATAAGATTAAATTTATAAATATTGTTATCTATTTGGTATATATATACCGCAATCGTTAATATCAAAAACAGCACCCCCTGCGCTATTGCAGCAGCTTTGACTATTCCATAAAGGAAAGTTATTTTTACAACTGCAAAGGTAGTCAATAAGCTGTCGCAATAGCACCTCCGCATCGTCTTTGAGCCACCTTTTTAATTGTGCAATATCGTTAATATCAACCGCCTTGCTATTTTCACTTTCACGTAACGTAACGCCTTTATTTAGTATCGCCGCCCAGTGAAATGGTAAACCTTGATACACGGCATAAAAAGAGAGCGGAGGGGCTATCATAGAGAGCAACGCTCTGTTATATTCAGTTATCGGATATGGGGCGGCGTCGGGGCTTTCGGTTGCCTCTTTGATTTGGTTTTGCAACTCTGTTAAAAGAGGTGCGCCCAAAATATCGTTTATATACAATTTTTGTGCAAGTGCTATGTAGGGAATAAATGTTTGTATAGCAAACTCCTCTTTAACAGGACTGCATTGTCTAAACAGGTCATCGGATATTAAAAGTATCTCCATTGTATTTTATTTGTTTATTTTAATTCTTTTGGATTTTCTATTTTAACGTTTAACGTCTTTTTTGGTTTCTCTGTTTCTCTAATTTTCGTAACAACGTCCAACTCCGCAATCGCTAACTCCGCCGTGCCGTTTATTTTTGTAAATATATTCAATTTGTCTAAAATTTTACGTTTTAATTTTTCGATAACTGTATAATTGAACAACACAAAGGAGTCAACAATCTCGGCGGCGTTTCCTGATAAATTGCCTTTTCCTGAAATACCCGCAAGTGTCGGGCTGCTTAGCCTGTGGCTACTAATGATTTTTTGAAATATGATACCCTCAATTTCATTATAAATATTTGCATTTGCGGACGCTGTAAATGGAGTTATAACAGGTTTAACTTCGTCATTTTCTCCCCACAAAATAACAATGCTTGAAGCTCCTTTTGCGCCTGAAAATGCCTGCTCCATTTTTCTCTGAAAATCCGCTTTTTTCTTTTCGTCTGGATTAGACGGCATACTTATAACTACGCTCGGCGTAAATCCATTATTTATAGAGTTGTTAAAAAATTCAGCAAGTGCGCCGTCCGCTTTTGCGTACTCTAAACTTGAGTGATAATCGGGGAGGCAATAGTGCGAAAGTCCTGAAATATAATCGAAGTGGTAAAACATTTGCGCCTCGCCTTTTTTGAGGTTGTTAATGCCGTTCCATGCGTTTAGTTCAATAGGTTTATTTTTGCCACTTGTTTTTTTCCAATCATTTGAAATACGAAAGGTTAAAGGCTCGCCTGTCTCTGAAATTTGCCCGATACGAACTTTTGAAAAATCCTGATGGAAAATACTCACAGTTGTATCGTCTTTGTTTTTTACAACCTGAAAATAAAAGCCTCCAAACATTTTGTAATCTTTTGCAAGTTTTTCAAATACCTCGTCCCACGATTCTGAGGGGTTGGGCACTCCTATCAATTTAACCTCCTCATTTGCCTTTAAAGTTTCTTTGATACCTTTACCACACATATAAGTAACAATACTGCCAATGATAGCAGTATTAACAGGGCTTTTTCCTATGATATTTATTATTTGTTGCGGATAATCGTTTTTAGCTCCAAAGTCAACCCAGCCCGCATGGTTGTTTTTCATTGCAGGTTGCGCCGATTTACTTTCGATTGAACTAAGATTTATAACTACAAAATTGTTAGGGTTGCTAATTGTGTCGGTTGCATTCATGTTATTTAAAATATAGTATTTTTGTATTTAAGATAATAAAAAATTAATTTATCATATAGTATATATATTTATTTATTTATGACAAAGATAGAATATAAAGATATAGTTATTAACGTACCTGAAAAATGGAGCGATATTAAAGTGTCGGACTATGAACAATATTTTAACGTCCCTTTTGGTTCAATTCGTGAGCGTATCGAAGTGATTGCAAAAATTTGTAAAATTGACTATGAAACACTTTTAAAATTGCCTTACACAATTTCGGAGGAGATAATTGCAAGGGTGTTATTTATCTTTGAGGAAAATAAAGCCAAGCCAAACCCAAAAATAAAAATCAAAGGAATTAATTATGTAGTGCAGGCGGAGGATAAGTTGACACTCGGCGCATACGTGGACGTGGCGGAGGTGCAGGAAAAAGGGGCTAATGTTTTAAGTAACATATTGGCTATTGTGTGTCGTCCTATTGGCGAGGAATATAACTACAATAATAACGAAAAAAGGGCGGCGATGTTTGCCGACTTGACAATGGACAAAGTCAGGGGGGTGCTTGCTTTTTTTTTACATTACAACAAAGAATTACAGAAACTTACAAAGGTTTACAACGAGCTATTATCGGCGGTCGGCAAATTGCCCCAGAGTATCAAAATTTTTCAAAGTCGTGGGGGTGGTATAAAATCATTTCAGATTTGGCGGGCGATAAAATATTACTTTTTGATGAAATTGTTAAAATACCGATTGCACAGGTTCTTACATTCCTACTCTTTAAAAGAGATAAAGTAGAAGCTGAAAATTACCAATATATTTTAGATAAACGATTAAACAAAATAAGGGGAGGAGGCAATGCAAATAGTTAATTTATTTTTTGAGTTATCACGCCAACATACAAAAATTAAAACATTTCGTTACGGTCATTCTGGAGGCAAAGGGGGCGGGATTGATAGGTATCCGCTTGCATGGTTAGACGACCCGATATATATAAGAAATGTAAATAATAACGCTTTGCAATATACTGTTAATTTGGATATTTTGGGCGTTCCTGAAAATAGTAACGAAGTGCCAACATTGCAAGGTGTTGCAATGAATGTAGGTCTATCATTTATAGAGAAAATAAAAAAGACGGCAAACGCAACAGGCTTTTTTGTAGATAGTTTTTCAATACTAAGTTTGCGAGAGTACTTTGACGATAACGCCGCAGGGTGTCGATTTACTTTGTATGTTAATGGAGTTAATCCTGTGGACTTGTGCGCCGACAATTTTGACGAAAATAAACAGTTTGAAGTTAGTAACTTACTGCCAAATTTTGACACAAAGGGAGCGGAGGGGTGTGTAGTATTTTCTGACAAAAAAACGTTGCCAAATTTTAAAATATAAGTGAATGAAAGAGGGTGTTAAAATAGCTATTGCGGTTATTGCACAGGATTTATTTGAAATAATAAACGAAGTCTTTACCGATGACGCTATTGGCACAAATATAAAAGTCGGTATCAATACGCTAATCGACAGCAACCTCCGCAAAGAAATGATTTTAAGGTACAATTTTGAGGGTGGCGACCCTGTTATTGAAACACTTTTTAATCATTATATTGATAGTGTAGAAAAAGGACGTAAACCAAAAACAGGCAGTCCGCCTCCGATTAGTGATTTGGTAGATTGGGCAAAACGGCGAGGCATACCGACCGACAGCGGAACGCTTTACGCAATTTCATACGCTATTTGGCGGGACGGATATGCAGGGCGACCAGTGATAGCAACGATTGAAAGTAAATTAGATTTGAGATTTAACGACAAATGGGCGGATATGCTTTTTGAAGCGATAACAGAGAGTTTAACAGAGTTTTTTAACGATTAAAAAAAAGACTAAAACAATGGGTTACAAAATAACAGATATTGCAGATATAACAGAGCCGAGAGAAATAAGTTTAGCAGATGACAAAAATTTTTTAATTATCAAAAGTTATCCACGTAACAAAAGGTTTTTAGAAAAACAGATAAAAGTTAACATTAAAAAGGGTTATCCGTATAACAGCGGACAAACCAAAATTGTTGTTTACAGAGGAACGCCGCAATATCCACGAGGCGAATTAATGACTATTGAGGGTACGGAGGGGACGCCAAATGAAAATCAATTTAAAATTGAAAATACACAATATCAAACAACTGTAAATATACAACAAAAACTATTGTCTAATGAATACATAAAAGCGCACTTTGATATATTTATACCTTTTGGACTTGAGGAGGGCGAGGTTGTAAATGGTAATGTTTTATATATAAAAAGTAAGGGCGCAGGCTATGCTTTTACAGTCACTTTTTCAACTCCAAATGACCCTGACGGTGTCGCATATGCACACACGGACGTAACAACAACGTCCGATGACTACGATACTATAAAAGGAGGCAGTTGGAGTGCTTATATTGAAATAGAAGTTTATACCAACTGCAATGTAAAGCTCGGCGACCACGATTACCCGACCACGCCTGCCGTGATTGGCACACTTGCAACCGTTTTAGCAAAAACATATATAGGACGTCCGCTATGGTTCGAGTTAAACAGTATGTTTAATGGGTTGACAAAATATAATGCTCCACGTGGTGCATTCAACACAGGGGAGTGGTTCGACACAGGAACTATGCTAAATGTTAGAATAGTTGCAAAAAGAAACACAATACCGTTTTACGTTTCAAACGCTTTAAAAGTGGTTAATGGTAAAACTCCGCAAAGTAGAGAAATAGACTTAAATGAATATGTATTTGACGGTATACACGAATTTAAGCTATTAACAAATAAACCGATGACACCTTACGTTAAAGGACAAAAAGAGTATATAAATTTTATTTTTAGAGACACGCTTTTAACATTTGAGGACGGAGAAAATTATGTTATCGGCGTTATGTACCAAGCATTAAACTCTGCGGGCGAGTTTATGGGTTCGATTGAAAGTAACATAACAAATAGAAAATCATTAAACGAAATAAACACGTGCCGACTTTTATTAGACGATTTAATTAACATATATCCAAATTTAAGTTTTATAAAAGTTGCATTATACAAGGGGCAACATAAAGAAAAAGTATCTAATTTCATTACCTACGAAGTTAGACCTGAGAGTGTGCATATATGCAATACGTTTACTTTTTTAAACTCTTTAGGTGGGTGGGATTCATTCAACTTTGACGCTCCTATTCAAAAAGAGATTGCGCCAAAAGCAGATACATACAAAAGCACCCCGACACCTGAGAATAACGATAAAACGCATGGGATTGAGATTGTGAAAAATGTAAACCTAAACCAATTAATGACTATTGACGGCGCAATGGTAACCAATGAAATTGCAGAATGGTTAAAAGAGTTTGCAACGTCAAAATGTATCATAGATAATGACGGCAATAATATTTTGATTGATAGCTTTACATTAAAAGAGAGCAAGGCAACCGATAACCAACATCAGCCAATTATGAAATATAGATATAACAATGAGTAATAATAGCAGTATTGAACTATTTATAAATGATAGGCGTATCGATTTAGATAACGCTTTCAGTATAAGACTTAACAGAATGATTTTAAGTCCGAACGCTTTAAACGTGTCAAACGCTCAAAACTCATTTTTAATTTCTTTACCGATAACATTTAATAATAGAGAAATTTTTGAATTTTCAGATATTGAAGAAAAAATCGGCAAATTTGCAAAGACGTACAATGCGGAGCTTTTGGCGGCGGGGGTGCTTATTTTCAAAGGAAAATTTTTACTTTCAGAGATTACACAAACACACTTCAAAGGAAATTTATATTTACCAAAAATAAAAGAGTTATCCGAAATATTTGGGGACAAAATGCTATCGGAGCTCCCCCCATATACAATAGAGTTTTTAGACTTTGTTAGTTCAATAAGTAATTACAACGAACTTGCAAAACAGACTCCGCAGGTAGCAATTTTCCCATATGTTTTATACGGTTTATTACCAAAACAAGAGCCGTACACCGAGCGCAATGTGTGGGACAATAGCGTTATTTTGGGGCGGGAGGACTTTTATCCGTCAATGAATGTACTAAAGCTATTAGACCATATTTTTAAATCGCATGGATTAACTTTAAAGGGCAAGGCATTAAAAGATGAGCGACTAAAACAGTTATATATGAGTTACACAAACCCGCCCGATTTGCCGAGCGCATGGAATTATGGTTATTCGTGCGATATTAAATTGCGTGGTTCGTGGAGTTCGTGCAAAGGGTCGGGGGCATATTATAAAGATTTTGAAGTTGGTTGTTACACTTCACAGAATGACGGATATAATATTTATAGTTGCAACCTATTTAATAGCACAAGAGCAAATATTGAAGTCTTGACCGACAAAGGTCACAATGTTTTACAGACGGAAAGTATTGAGGGTATTCATACATGGAAAAATTTACAAGTACGTATCCCCGCAACAGGTTACTATAAAATAAGGTTGCGAGCAGGTGTGTACATTCCTGAAAACAGAAACTATAAAGCTGAAGCCTACGGAATAAAACATATCGGGGGGCGGAGCGATAACAGTAACAATTATTTTCCTTTTAGAATACAAGAAATAAGGTTGCTACGTGATAGGAATACAACAGACTTTAATTTACAAACAGCAAAACTAAACAGTACCTATTATCGCAATAATCAAAATCAAAATACAATTTTCAATGCCGACAACGCTCCTAAATATTTTCCACGAGTAACAGGGAGTGGCGCAATGAATATGATAGATTTAGAGCAAGACAATAAGATGATTGTCGGTTTTGGTTTTGGTAGATATCCGCATGACTATAAAACTGAAAATATTTACTTTACAAACCCTGCGGACGACGCTCAAGAAACAGCACTGCAAAGCCCCAAAAACGCACAAATACAAGTCGCTAAACCTACACTAAGTTTTGACGAAACAAACGAAAATAGGGTGGCGGTAAACTCTAAAGCATTTGGATATAAGAAATGGAGCGGTGACAATACATGGTCAAACTCTGACAAATACGAAATTGAATTAAAAAATGTTAACGATTTTGCGGTGCGAGGTGCTTATAATGGACAGGTATGTAATAAACAACAAGGTGGCACAGGGGAGGTTCATGCGGTTGTGTGGCTGGAGGCAGGCGAATTGATTTCACTTGCAAGTGTAGCAAGCGAGGGGCGGTGGCGCAAAAACTATAACAGTTCAGAGTTTGGCTGGGTAAATCATAGTATTGTTTTTGAATTAGATATAAAAGCATTTAGAATTGAAAAAGATTGGTTAAAGATAGACGCTGAGGGCAAAGGAACTGCGCCAATGAATTGGAATGACGGTGTTACATTCGCAAACAGTAATATAGATTTAACAAACTTTTTGCCCACCGAAATAGATGTTAACACTTTTGTAGATAACTTTATAAAAATGTTCAATTTGAGTTTGACACTTGAAAGTGATAACGTTTATAGTTTAGACACGAAAAAAGCACCTGCCTACACTTTTAATGACTATGTAGATTTAGACGAATATGCAACCGTAAAAGAGCGTGTCAATAGACCTGTTGAACTGCCAAAATTTTACGAATTTGGTTTTAAGATTAACGAAGAGGAGGAGGGCTATTTGTCCACAAACAAAACAGACGGTGGCGGTGTCTATCATACAACCAATGAAGCGGGCGGAGAGATTTCTCATATAAACGAATTTTCATACTGTTGGTATAAGCAAATTGTTAAAGTGCAAGGAGCTGAACAAATAGCTATCGAATTACCTATAATAAGTAAATCAGATGTTTGGAATCCGTATGCTCCGTATGACGAGGCAATGATTAAAAAATTTACAGACTTAAATTTGCGCTTTTGGTACTTTAATGGGCTATTTTCAGATGACGGCGTTATTATAAAGATTAACAACCAAAATGCTAAAATAGCAAAAGTAAGTAACACACTTGCGGGTAAATGTACGCTCGATTATAGCAATAGTAATATTTCTATTTTAAACAACTACTTTGACTTAATGCTAAACACGTCAAACCACTATACAGAAATAGAAGTAATACTGCCGCCGCTTATTTACGAAAAATTAAACAGGGTTTTAAACGTTATTTTTAATGGCGATGTTTACAAAGTTGCAGAAATAACAGGTTACGACCCTTCGGGGCGCAATAAAACAAAGATTAAGTTACTGAAATATAGATAATTATATATAATATATGTAGCTATGGACGGAAAAAAGGTATATCAAATTATTATAAATGGAGTTGAAAAATCAATAAAAGATTTAACAACCCTTGAGACTGTATTGAATAGACTTGATAAGACTTTTAAAGGTGCGGACGTGCAAGTCAAAGCCGCAGCGAAAAGCTCTCAAACACGTGCAAAAGCATTAACAGACGAGGAAAAGGCGGCTAAAAAGCTGGAGGCTACACAAAAGCGGATTGAAAATGTTAATAGCGAGGCAAATAGGGCGCAGGTCAAAGCCAATCAGGAACTGAGGGAAAAAAACAGGCTTTTAAGTAGAGAAATAGCGCAAAACAATCTGGCGGAGGGTTCTATAAAGGCAATGGGTATGCAGTTAACAGACCTCCGCAATGAGTATGAAAGTTTGAGCGAAGAGCAACGCAATAACGTAGAAGTAGGCGGCGAGCTTTTGGCTCGTATTCAATCCCTTGACGAAAAGTATAAACAACTTCGTGAAAGCACAGGATATTTTCGTGACTCCGTTGGAAACTATCAAAAGGCTGTTAGTGGTTTAGGTCAATTAGAAAGCGCAATGAGCAAGCTCGGCTCGGCGTCAAATGGCATGCAAAACAGTTTATTAACAAGCGGTGTGTTAATGAGTAGTTTTGGGGCAATGAGCGAAAAAGCAAGCGAAGCGCAAAAGATTTTAGCACAGGTGGTGGCGTTGGTTGCAGTAGCGCAGGCGGTATCAAATGAAACAACGAAAAAAGGATTTTTAGCAACCTCCGCAAGCGTGGCAATGGATAAAGTTAAAACGGTTCAATTAAAAGCTAAAGCGGTTGCGGAAAATTTGGCGACAAAGTCAACAGTCGGAGCTACAATAGCACAAAAAGCATTTAATAAGGTTGCAATGGCAAACCCTTATGTATTATTGGCGATGTTGTTGGTTACGGTGGTAGGTGCTTTATTTGCTTTTTCACGCAGAACGGAGACCGCCGCTGAAAAACAAAAGCGATTGAACGAAGAGCAAAAAACGTGGCTTGAATATTTAGAGACCGAAAAAACACGAATTGAAACAGCAAGCAATTTGCGTGTTAAAGCACTTGAAAGGCAAATACAACTTTTGCAGTCGCAGGGCGGTTCAATTAAACAAATTCAAAAACTTGAAAAAGATGTTTTAATTGAAAAACTTGCAGCAAATAAACAGATACAAGATGACTATAAAAATGAAATTCGTCTATTAAATAGTAATCAGGAAAATTTAAGAGAATATTATAAAATTTTAAGACGGATAAAAGAGTATCAGGCTAAAGGCTTTAAAAATGTATGGGTTGATTTTGATTTATCGGGTAAAAAAGTCAAAGAAAAAGCCGACAAAGCAATAGAGAGAATACAGGGCATTATTGACAATTTGGAAACGTCTATAAATGTAGCTATTGAGTTGCAAACGGACGAGGCAGACTTAAAAAATCAACTTGAAATATTAGAAAATAACCACAAAAAAGCTAATCAGGACGCTATCAAAGAGGCTCAAAGGTATGCAGTTGAGCGGGCGGGCGTGGAGCTTGAGCAAATAAGGAAACTTGAAGACTTAAAACTAAAATTGCAAGGACAATCACTTGAAGCTCAAAGGCAGGCTATTAAATATGAATACGATAGGCAGGTTGAGGATTTAAAAACAAAATTAAAAACAGATTTAACGTTAAATGCAGGCGCACGGCAAGCTATAAATGGGCAAATTGTAGCACTTGAAAAACTGAAAAACAAAGAGTTATTAAAGTTAGACACTGAGCGAGCCGATGCTCAATTAGAAATACAAAAGCAAATTGAAGATATAAGAATATCACTCATAACTGACACACTTGAGCGGCGCAAAGCAGAGATAACAAAAAACTATGATAGAGAAATTGACGATTTACGCATGCGAATTTTCGAGGAGGAGGGGCTAACAATAGGAGAAAAGAAAAAACTAAACGAAAAAATTGTTTTATTAGAACAAAAGCAGGCGCAGGAGCTCGAAGCCTTACGGATTGAAAGTTTAAAACGTATTTCAAATATTGAACTTCAGGAGCTTGAAACGCAATTTGATAAAGCAAAAGAAAAAATCGGCGATGTAGTTTCAAAACAACAAGGTGGCATTTTTAAAGGTGTTATAAATATTGAAGAAACACGGTCAAATATTGCTGAGTTTAATAGCATTTTAGAAACTTATATAAATGGTTTAATTGAACATCAAAAGAAACTCAAAGAGACACACGAAGCCACTTTAAAAACTTTGCAGGAGGGGTCGCCCGAGTATATTGAAGAATTACAAAAGTATGCAACGGCGCATGACGAATTGCAAAAAAAAATAACAGGGGCGCAATTGCAGATAACTGAAAATATACAGAAACAACAAAGTTTAAATATCGACTATTTAAAAAGTGCTTTTGATAAAATTTCAGAATATGCCGCTATTGCAGCGGAGGCAATTACAAGCGTTTTAGACACTTTCAATTTAGCGTTACAGTTCTCTATGGACGAGCTAAATTCACAGTTAGAAACTATAAACCAACACTATGAAAATGCAAGCAGTTTGAGACAAAAGCACTCCGAAAATGTAGAGAAAATCGAAGAGCAAATCAGGGAGGCAAATGGCAAATCCCTTGAAGTGTTAAAAAGCAATTTGCAAAAACAGACGGCACTAAGAAACGAAGCAGCAAGGGAAGAAAGTAGGCTGGCACTTGAAAAACAGAAAAAAGAGGAGGAGATTGCGGCAAAGGCAAAACAAATGAAACGTAACGAACTAATCGGTAATATCGCAATGGGTATCGCAAACACGGCGCAAAGTGTTACAAAAGCATTAACGTTGGTATTCCCTTTAAACTTGGTTATGGCGGGACTTGTTGGTTCAATGGGTACAATACAAGTAGGATTAATGAGTCAACAATTGACAAAATTAGCCGATGGTGGAGAAATCAAAGGCAAATCGCATGCGGAGGGGGGTGCAAGGATTTTAGGCACTAACATTGAAGTCGAGGGGGGCGAGTTTGTAATCAACAAAGCAAGTTACGCCGCCAACGCTCCACTTGTTAATATGATAAATGAAACAAAGGGGGCGGTCTCCGTGCAGGATTTAGCAAGCGTGATGCCAATGATTGAAGCTCCGCAGGTTTCACAGGCTTTTATATCGGAAAAAAGTGAACAACGGATAATCGAAGCGATAAAAAACATTAACTTTAATCCTGTTGTAAGTGTAACAGATATTAACGATGTTCAAAATGATATTGTAAGAGTAAAAGAAATATCAGGTTATTAATCTTATTTAATTTTATTCTAAATAAATACAAACAAATTTAATTTTATCATATAAATAGTTAATTTTATTTTATCCTATGAAAAAGCTCCCTATCTATGATTGTGTAATTGACACAAAAGATGAAACAGGTATATTTGCGATGTCTTTTGTAGATATGCCAGCTATTGAAAGTGCTTTTGTTGCATTGCAAGCAAGCAAAATAAATCAAAACAGGGTTGCAATTGCATTAAACAAGCAAAAACAGCTATTAACAGGGGCGGTGTTAATTCCTGAACAGCTTATATATCGTAATGACAATCAGCAAGGGGAGCACTATATAAAATTTTCAGCGGATACGATTGAAAAAATATCGCATAAATTAATGCAGGACGCCACCGCACTAAGTAGCACAACCCACAATCACAAAAAGCAATTACAAGGTAATTATTTGGTTGAAATGTGGATTGTTGAAAATAGCAAGATTGACAAATCGGCGGCACTTGGCATTGGCAACTTTCCAAAAGGTACGTTAATGGCAAGTTATAAAATTAACGATATTAATTATTGGCAAAATGAAATTCAAACAGGTCGGGTGACTGGCTTTAGTTTGGAGGGACTATTTAATCTCAAACCTATACAAATGACTACACAAAGAAAAGATGACAAACAAAAGCCAAAGCTCAGTTTATTTGGCAAAGCCCTACAAAGTATCGGAGTGCTTTTGGAGGGCGAGACGGCTGACGAAGCTAAGGATTTAGTTGACGAAGCCCAAAAAGACGAAACAGACAGCGGCGTTCCTTTTTTGATTTTCGAATTATCAGAGGGCGGCGAGATATGGGTGGACGCAGACGGCAATGCCACTTTGAACGGCACGGAAAAAGCCCCCGCAGGTGAACACTTACTAACTGACGGCAATGTCATTGTAATAGATGATAACAGCATGTTAGTTGTAACGCAAGACAAAAATGACGGCGCAAGCCCTGAAGTTCCTGAAACTGAACTTAAAAAAGCAAAGTTGAGGGGGCAGGCTTTTTTGAAAAAACAAAAAAGCTCCACACAGGCGCAAATCGCTGAACTGAAAAAGAAAATAGCGGAGCTTGAAAAACAGCCGAGCGCAGAGCAAAGTAAACCAACGGTAAGCAGCCCCGCAAACTTCAAAGACTTGACACCGACACAGCGTATGGCGGTGGTAATTAAAAACCGACTTGAAAACAAATAGGTACGAAAAACGAATTTAAACAAAAAAAACAGAAAGGATTTTAGAAATGCCTAACATGATGAAAATAAACGGTTTAACATATAGACCGAAAGATAATCCCGAATGGTTTACAAGAGCTTTATTTGGTGGCAGATTGGTGCAAGGTGGTTACGTTCGTGTTTTGACAGGCGTCAAAGGCGACGAGCAGTTGAAATCAATCGACCTTGAAAACAAGATTTTGCAAGCAGACGGGCGGGATTGTGCATGGAATCCCAATCAGATAATTAAATTGTCTGAAAAAACCGCAAAGGTTAAAACCTACAAAATTAACCTTGAGCAGTGTATTGACGAACTTGAAAATAAACGTACTTTGTACGAACTTTCAGAGGGCGCAAAAAATGAGAGCCTCCCCGCCGAGCTTGAGAGGGCTGCACTTGCTTTAATCGCAATGGGATTAAGCAATGAGATTGAAGAGCTTATAATCGCAGGAGACGAAAGCGTCAACCCTAATCATTTTGATGGTTTCGTAAAGCAACTTTTGACCTCCCCTGATGCAATTAGATTGCAAAACAATTTTGCAACTGTAAAGCAGGCTGTTGAAGCTGCTTATTTAGCAACTCCAGAAAGAGTATTGCAGGCGGAGGACGCTGGCAGTCTTTTTATTTTGGGTTCGTACAAGGCACGCCGTCAGTTGCGTATGGAGTTGGCGGCGACTAACAACATGGTAATCGGTGTTAATTGGACAATTGACGACACCGACAAGCGCAATCCTAAAATGTTTTACATGGGTGCGGAGTTCGTACCGGTCAAAGGGCTAAACGACAAAACGATTATCATTTATGATAGTTCAAACGCTTTACTTTTGACCGACCTAATGGGCGACCTTGACGATGTAGAACTTGGCAATTTTCCTAAACCAATGGACAATAAAATATGGGTCAAAGGTAGGTTACGTCTTGGCTTTGCTATTCCTTTTGATGACGAAGTTGTTATATGTTCTGACAAAGTAACAGAAACGACCGCACAAGGAGAAAAAGCAAAACCGATTATCGAATTAGCTCCAAATAGTTTAGTATTCGCACAAGCAGGCGAGGAAAAACAGTTTAAAGCAACATCGAAAAAGTCAACCGATACCTTTACATTCAATGCAATAGGTAGCGGATTTGCAGTAACGAAATTAACCGACACGGGCGGCGTTGCAACTTTCAAAGTTGTAGCAGTCGACAACACGGGCAACCGTGACCCACGTGTTGGGCAGGTGGTTGTTACGATAACCAACACCGACAACTCGGCGGTCGTTACGTTAAATCAAAGAAATGATAAAGGAGAAATACAAGTAAATCCGTAACAGGATTTACTTTGTTTCCTTGTTATTCTTATTTAGACTAAATTTATTTATTAACATTTTAGCGCAAATTAATGAAATGGCAGGTTGTAAGTTAACAAAAAGTTTAGAAGATAAAGCATGTAGATACAGCGTAGCGGGCGCACGTGCTTTATATTTGGCAAACTACTATCCGCCCACAGAGGACGAGGACCTCCTTACAGCAACAGATGTAATTAAATACACACGTAACAGTGACGGTTTAATTACAAATATTGCTTTACCCACAGACGAAAAGTTTTACAAAATAAATGGTTCAGAAAATACGATAAGTTTTTCAGACGCTTTATTGGTGGGTGGTAACGGTGGTAAATATCGTCAACATACAGTCAACGCTGTGCTAAATCAGTACGATGTGGACGTGTTGAACGAGGGGGATGCTTTGAGCTTAGGCAAATTCATTGCTATTGTAGTGGATAAGTCTGGGCGTATCATGGTTTTGGGACGTGTTAATGGTTTAACAGCCCCCGCAGGTGGTTTTGATTATAACAGCGGTGCAGCCGACGCCGATGCTTCAGGCTGGACAATGATACAACAAGGATTAAGCAATGAGATTGCGCCCCTTGTTGAATCGGAGGACGTTATAACGCCAATCCACGAAAGCGGACAAGTAAATCCGTAAACTTTCCATAACGTAATTTTTTATAAGTATGTTTCTTTTGCCCCTGTGCTAACTTTGACGGCGCAGGGGTTTTTTATCTTATAAACGTATGGATTTACTAACAAATAAATGTGATTATTCTTTAAGCGGAATTAGCAATATTTATATATTGCCTATTTCAGATTTTGATGGTTACGTGTATAGAGATAAAGAAAATTACATGAATAGTTGTTATGTAACAGATATATTGCGCTATATTCAATTTATTGAAGTCTCAGCACCTATTGAAGTCGCAAAATACAAAGGCGTGGACGGCTACACCCATACAGTTGAAAGTTTTGTATCAGAATTTAGCGCAGAGAAAAATAGCTACTTACATTCAGCATTAACAGAGCGTTTTGTAATCTTATTTAGACTAAATACAGATAAGTTTTACACTTTTGGAGCGGACGGCGGTGCTGCTATCGGAATAGAGAAACAGACCCAAGACGGCGCAGGTTATAAACTTACTTTTACTGCTAAATCAAAATACCCTCTTTTTGAAGTCGATAATGACGTATTAAATAGGGTGGGTTTTGTTTCATTTTGGTACAGAGAGGATTGGGTGTCATGCGTACAAAGTAATGGCGTTGCAACAGGTTTTTTACAAGCGGAGCGCATGATGAAAGTGTCAAAAAAAGGCGACAAGCCTGTTGATGTAAATGGGCGACTTTGTGAATTTAGCGTAAAGAGACAGGCGGCGGGTTTTTTGTGGACGGCTGACACGCCCGCATATTTAGATAGGGAAGGCACATATAGACACAAAGAATATTACAAAGGCTTTCAGACTTCACGATTTGCGCCAGAGATTTGTCCTATTGGCGAACTTTTTCTTAGCCCCGCACAGTTGGATTTTTGTTTTGATAGCAGGGAAAAATCGTTTAATTTAACAAGTAAAAACAATTGGTTTATACAACCCCAAGACGGCAACCCAAGCACACAATTATTTACTTTTAGTTTGCGACAAGGGGGGACGGGTTCTTTTACAATTACCGTAAAAGTAAAGATGTTAAATGTAGAGTTTGAGCTTACAAATGGAGCTTACACAAAAACAGGCGGAGTTGAAAATCCGTATATTCCAACTCCGAACGTACAAGATTTTTCACAGCACGAAAGTACGCCCATGCCGATGTTTGCACCGTTGCAAATGCAGGAAGTTGAGCAGGGATTGTCTTTTGGCGAAAACACACAAACACCAAGCAACCTCCCCCCTGTGCCAATTGAATATGAATATAAAAGATGTGCAAATTTGATAGAAATACAACCAAGCACGGCGTATTTTTACACAGGACTAATAAAGCAAAATAGTAATTATGCAGGTGTGGTTTATTTTGACGAAAATCAGCAGTTTATATCATATCAATTTGGCGGAGGTAACTATGTAGAATGTATTTTGTCTATTCCTGAAAATGCTAAATATATCGGCGTGTGTGCTTATAACGAAGCTCCTATTTTGCAAAAAGAGCCTGCGCCGTGTGACGCCTATTGGCTGTGTAGAGATTTAGTCACAAACTCAAATGTACTATTTCTAACAACCTACGGAATGAATTGTCTTGAATGGATATTAAAAACAGGAAATTGGAATAATAGTCATTTTTGGACGGCGGACGGTATTTGGAGGTATAGCCCCGCAAGCCACGATTTTGATTTGGAGGAGCAGGAGGGCGAGCTGATTATCGGTGGAGACGAAAATTATCCTTAATATATACATACTGTTACGTTTAATTAGATTGAATATAAATAAAAAAACATTATAAAGTCATGGCAATAGAAAAAATACAAAACGGAATGACAGGCGAGGCAGCCGCACAATTGATATATGACAATGACAAAGAGTTGGAAAATTTAATTTTAAACTTCGATAATGAAGAAATTAATAACGCTATTGCGGCGTTGCAAGCAAAAGACGAAACCCACGATACGCAAATAACAAGTTTACAAAATAAAGACAATGCTTTAGAAAGTATGCTTGGCGTTGTTGACGAGCGCACTACGGTTTTATCGTGGAAATCCGATGAACATGATGCCGCTATTTTAGCACTTCAAACAAAAGATACTGAACACGATAACGCAATATCGGCTTTAGAGACAAAGGATTTAGAACATGACACCGCAATAAATAATGTAGAGTTAAAAGACCAGCAACAAGATGAGGCAATTTTGGCATTGCAGGAAAACGACCAACAGCAAGATGAGGCAATTTCTGTTATTCCAGCTATACAACAAGATATATCAGATATTGAGAATGTAATATCAGATATTGACAATGCAATATTAGATATTGATACTGCAATATTAGATATTGAGAATGTAATACCAGCTATACAACAAGATATATCAGATATTCAGTTAAAAGACCAACAGCAAGATGAGGCAATTTTGGCATTGCAGAACTCAATGCCCGACACGTCAACTATTGAAGCTCAAATTTTAGCACTTCAAACAAAAGATACTGAACACGATAACGCAATATCGGCTTTAGAGACAAAGGATTTAGAACATGACACCGCAATAAATAATGTAGAGTTAAAAGACCAACAGCAAGATGAGGCAATTTTGGCATTGCAGGAAAACGACCAACAGCAAGATGAGGCAATTTCTGTTATTCCAGCTATACAACAAGATATATCAGATATTCAGTTAAAAGACCAACAGCAAGATGAGGCAATTTCTGTTATTCCAGCTATACAACAAGATATATCAGATTTACAAAATACTACTTTAAAAAAACAAGATTTATCAATTTACGTTAGCCCGCAGGGTTCGTATAGCGGCGACGGCTCTTTCAACAATCCTTACGAAAGCTTAAACACAGCCTATGCAAAGGTGCAAAATGGAGGAACTATTGTATTAAGAGGCGGAACTTATTTGATGACAAATTTCAATCCGCCAAACAAGAAGCAAAATATTACGATTAAATCATTTGAAAATGCGGTTATCAATGGCGGCATTTCTTATTCCAATATAACCAAAACGAACGGGTACACAAAGGTTTATCAATTTGAGGATACAAGCGGCAATGTTAGCTCGGAGTCTGTATTTTTGTGGCAAAAGGGAGTAAAAGATATGAATACATATATATCTTTTAGTTTATTTTACCATTTTAAAAAAGAAGGCAAAGAATGTTTATTTGACGACACAAAAATATCAAAAGCTACAGATGTCGCAGATATTGAAAATAGTGCCACTTATAAATGGTTTAAGCAAGGCTCAACTGTTTATTTTTCAGCACCCAGCACCGACTTTGAAAACAACCCCATTGTAGTGCCTGTCGGAAATATATATTTAGGTTACGGTACGGAAACAGGATTGAAATTTGAAGGTATTACTTTTCAATTTATTTTTATAAGTACACAAAACACTACAAGTTGTTCATTTATAGACTGTAAGTTTATTTCAATGAAAGGCATGGGTTTCCATCACAGGAGTTATGGCAGTATGTATTTTAAAAAATGTCAATTTATCGGGTCTGACACAACTTTATTAGTGTCCAGCGGAAGAGGCATTTATTTTGAAAATTGCGGATTTAGCAATCCATATCCCGAAGACACACAAGACTCATTTAGCTTGAGTGGTTTTAATATCCTTTTCAATAATTGTGAATTTTACAATATAAATAAACTTGCTACTATAACACAAGTTACTGACGTGTTTATGAAAAACTGTATTTTTAGAGATTTAATAGTGTCGGGATTTACTTTTAATAACAATTTTGCACAGGCGCAAATTCAAAATTGTGTGTTTTTCGATAAACCTAAAGGGAAAATATTTACAAAAATAAAAGGTGGGATGTTGGAATTTATAAACAACATCTACAAAGGCATGACCGACACAGACGTTTACTCAGGTCAATACATGACCAAAATAAACGATATTTTTACACCTTAAAATTAAAACAAATTCACTATATTTGCACCATTAAAACAAAAAGAACTATATTTGAGGCTTAACACTCCGCGCGGAGTGCTTGCGGAGTGCGGAATAAAAAAGCACGTAAAAATAACGTTACAGTAAGAAGTAAACTAAACGACTGTAGCCGAGCCGTGTCGGTAATACAAGGCATGGAGCAGGGTATGAATGAAAAAAGCATAATCAAAGTAGGGCGAGAAAATTACAAATACATACACCCGACACAAAAGCCAATACGATTATTAGAGAGACTTTTAATGTTGGTGGCTCCGCCCACACACACACACACACACACACAAGGCGGACACGAATAAAAAAAAGTTACTGTTTTGGACATGTTTGCAGGCTCTTTTAGCACCTACAAAGCCGCTGTTAACTTAGGTATGCGCCCGATAGTTATTGAACTCGATAAAGAGTATTTTAACAAAGGATTTGAAAGTATAAAAGAAATTCAAACGAAAATCATTTTTAAATAAATTTATTATCTTATATTTGTATTTCTTATTGGCAGTTTTACTCAAAAACTTTTTACGCCCATAAGTTTGATTTATAAGTGTTTGCCCTCTCGAAATGTATATTTTTGAGAGGGTTTTTTATTTAGAATGATTTTAAATTTCGCTTTTTGTATCATTTTTTTGCTTAAAAATTTGCATAGTTCAAACAAACATCGTACATTTGTAATGTATTAATCAAACAAACAAATATTAACATTTTAAATTTTTATTATGAAAAAAACAAAGCAAAAAAAACAGAGTGTAAGGGGTGCAATTAACAGCCTTGAGGTCGGGCAAAGCGTGAGCTTTCCTTTAAGTAGATATGACTACATAGTGAATTGTCGCTCACATATTCAAATAATTTGTGAAAAAAGGTTTACAAGCAAAATCGACCGCAGTGATGATACGGTTGTAATAACACGAACGAATTAAAATTAACTAAACATTTATATTAACTATTTAAAAATTATTATGATTATGGAAAATAATAGAGTAGAAAAAGACGGTATAATCGAAGTTAAATCGGTTGAAGTTTTGGAGGCAATTAATCGGGCGGAGGTCGATATACAGATAGCCACAGCAAAAAAATACCCCCGAGATATTAATGAGGCATTAAACAAGATTGCTACTTATGCTAAAATGGACAAAGAAACCGCTGAGGATTGCTTTTACGTTTTAAGGCGCAGGGGTGCAAATGGACAGGAGAACGTTATCGAGGGTTTGTCCGTTCGCATGGCAGAAATTATCGCAGGCGCATGGGGTAATATCCGTGTTCAAACACGAATAACAGGCAATGACGGCAAAATGATAACGGCGCAGGCTATTTGTCACGATTTAGAAACTAATTACGCTGTAAGTAAGGAAGTTAACAGACGAATAACAGACAAATTTGGGCGGACTTATTCTGAGGACATGCAAGTTGTTACAGGCAATGCGGCGTCTTCAATTGCTTTTAGAAATGCCGTGTTGGCGGTAATTCCAAAAGCGATAACGAAAAAAGTAATTAACGAGGTTAAACAGGTTGCGCTCGGACAGTCGATTGATTTGGAGCAAAGTCGCCAAAATATTATTATTTACTTTAAAAAAATTGGCGTGTCGGAGGAGCAAATATTAAGCTATTTAGATATAAATAGTATTAATGAGATTGACCAAGCTAAAGTCTTTGAGTTGCGGGCGACTGCAAATGCAATCAAAGAGGGTACAACAACCGTGCAAGAGACTTTTGTAAAACCTTTTGAGGACGCAAAGGCGGAGGCAAAGGCAAAAGAACAGCAAAACAAAGCGAGCGACAAGGCGAGCGAGGCAATGGCAAAAGCCGCAAATGGTAATTTATTTGAAAACGAAAACAAAACCACTAACAACAAAAAATAAAAGATTGTTTTGTGTTTATTTTCAACTATTTACGCAATAGGATATTAAAAAAGAACGAAAAACAAACAAAAAAGCCTAAGGAGGAAAGATGCAACTGATTCATGGTGATTGCTTAGAAAAGATGAAGGATATTCCTGACAAATCAATAGACATGATTTTGTGTGATTTGCCGTATGGAACAACCGCTTGCAAGTGGGACACCATCATTCCCTTTGAGCCTCTTTGGAAGCAATACAAGCGACTGATAAAGGATAACGGAGCAATAGTCCTTACAGCTAGTCAACCGTTTACTTCTGCTTTGGTTATGAGTAATCCTAAGATGTTTAAATATGAGTGGATATGGGAAAAGGCAGTAGGTAGTAATTTTGCTGTTGCGAAATATCAACCATTGAAGGAACACGAAAATATATTGGTATTTGCAAAAAATAAAACTATTTACAATCCAATTAAAGAACCTCGAAAGGGTAGTGGTTCAAAAAGATTAGTTAATGGTTATAAAAGTGATGGCACTTCATCAGATGTTTATGGGGGCTTGCAATCTGTAAGAAAAGGGAAGGAATATGACGAATTAAAATACCCGTCATCTGTGCAATATTTTAACAATAGAGAAAAGTCGAGAGGTTTACACCCCACCCAGAAGCCCGTAGCCCTGTTTGAGTACCTTATCCGCACCTACACGAATGAAGGCGACACGGTACTTGACAACTGTATGGGTTCAGGAAGTACAGGTGTTGCTTGTATCAATACAAAACGTAATTTTATAGGTATTGAAAAAGACGACAAGTATTTTGAGATAGCCAAGAAAAGAATAGAGGAACATCTAACAACTGCTTCAACCTGACTAAGCAGGTTAAGCGAATGTTGCGATTATAAACAAAAAAGCCTAAGGAGGAAAGATGCAACTGATTCATGGTGATTGCTTAGAAAAGATGAAGGATATTCCTGACAAATCAATAGACATGATTTTGTGTGATTTGCCATATGGGACGACAGCTTGTAAGTGGGATGTTGTTATCCCATTTGAACCATTATGGGAACAGTACAAGAGGATTATTAAAGATAGGGGAGCTATTGTATTGTTTGGTAGTGAACCGTTTTTAAGTTACTTGAGAATGAGCAACATAAAAGATTACAAGTATGATTGGGTGTGGGAAAAGGATAAGGGAACTGGATTTGCTTTTAGCAACAAACAGCCTCTTAGGAAAACTGAAAACATTAGTGTATTTTACACAAATACGCCTTTTTATGATAGTCAGGGTGTAAAATTAGATAAGCCATATACACGTGTATTACCAGTAGTTACGTCGGACAGTTCAAAAGGAGCTGGTGACCATAATTTAGATGAGACAGGGGCTAGAAAATACGCAACATATACACATGCAAAGAAAACTAACCTAATTTATTTTGCGAGAGACAGCCAAAAAGGTTCCCTACACCCCACACAAAAACCAGTAGCCTTACTTGAGTACCTAATCAAAACCTATACACTTGAAGGCGAAACTGTACTTGATAACTGCATGGGTTCTGGCAGTACAGGCGTTGCTTGTA